>Ga0307511_10004267_pt1 | contig 14596 bp, 4 predicted proteins | sample 13_EM_MG_FD_200266 | JGI IMG/M metagenome (GOLD analysis project Ga0307511, IMG submission 200266) | Populus trichocarpa ectomycorrhiza microbial communities from riparian zone in the Pacific Northwest, United States - 13_EM | ecosystem: Host-associated > Plants > Roots > Unclassified | place... | reverse complement strand
CTTATTGAGATTGCGGCCGTGCGAGTCCTTCAGCGCTGTGAGAGTGAGCTGCGGACTTCCCGCGTTCTGCCACAGATGCGTTGCGGTTGTTACCGAAGCTGCGGGACCACTCAGCGCTTGGGTGTTGCCGTCGCCCCAATTCATGGAGTAGTTCACCGTGTCGGTGTATGGCCAACAGGGGCGCATCTTCATACCGTAGGTCTGCGTGGTATTCGCAGGCACTGTCACTGGGCCGACCAGCATTGGAGTAATGGCATGCGATCCTGCACCGCCCAGTAAATCCCAGAACCCGACATGCCAGAGCGAGGATTTCCACAGGTCCTTCTGCCAGGGATTAGTCAAAAAGGTATCGGCTGAGGCCGTCACGCGCAGCTGCCAATCCAGATCAAAAGTCAGCGCATCGACGGTGTCAAAGTTACCGGCGAGATTCGCGCCGCAGTTGTTTCCATAATAGCCCCACAAGTCGCCTAACAGGTATGGGCGGACGCCGGCCTGCGCGTAGGCAAAACTGTCATCATAGAGAGCGCCGCGCAGTGCGACTTCCGCGTAGAGCGCGGGTTGAAACCGACCTGAGATGCTCGCGGTGATCGGCTGATTGCCTGAATTCGTCGTTTGCAGCGACGAAGTGCCCGTGCAGTCCGAGCTCGTACAGGTATAGTCCAGCGTGCCGAAGATATTTTGTCCGCCGTTATAGGTGACCGAACCGGTCACACTGGCCTTGATTCCACCCTTATCGAATCCCGCCGAAATAGGCAGGCTGAAAATAACGTATACCGGGATTGGGCCGGCCATGAAGAAGGCCGACCATAAAGTAGGCTTCGCGATCATCCACACTCGCGGTTTCGGATTGGAGTAGCTGATCGTGCCGCTGAGAGTCGCTCCATCATTGAGCAGCACGCTGCCCGACACGTGAGCGGAACGGAATTTCACCCCATACGGTACGCAGACCCAGAAAATGTGCGTCCGCTTGAGCGATATTTTGGCCTCGCCCTTGCCGTCGATCTGTCCGTTGGCCGAGAGCGTGACTGTTCCCGTGAAACCGCTGTCGCTACCCCCGATGGGATGACTGTTGCTAAAGGACGGAACGTAGTGGAACGACTTGGACTCGGTGATATCGCGATCCGCACATGACCCGAATATCCCTTGAGGCCTGACACCGCTTGCCGCGGTTGCGCTGCTCATGGTTTCAGGCTCGCCGTACGCAATTAGAGCGGCAGTAGGTGATCCCTGTGCGAGCGATTTGTCGATTTCGTCAGAGATGTCTTTGCTGATCGCGAAGGCTGCATCCGGTTCCGGGTCGGCCGCCAAATCGTCCTTGAGCGTTTGAGAAATCGGCAGATTGCCGAGGCCGGCGCTACCGTTGGTCAGATATAAGTGTGCCGACACCGGGGTTTGCGTATCGTCGAGCACACCATCGGTCTGAACCAACTGCCAGCCGCTGCCGGTGGAGATCATCGTCTTCGTGTAATTAGGATCGACCGGATTCGTAGGCGGGACGTCGCCGGTCGAATTCCACGGATTGGCAGGTTGATCGCTGATTGCAACCCAAAAGCGTGTATCCGTCGGAAGAGTTCCTGCACCCCAATACGACCACCCCCCGGAGGAAGAGAAATCGGAGCCATAGCGACCATCGTGAAACTCGGCCATGCGCCAACCGGTTCCGAACGTGCCGGCGCAAATGGCGTCACCCTGAGCCTGCGAGGTCAAAGCGGCGCCGACGATGGGGGATGTCAGTTGGAGAGCTCCCTGAACCCATCCAACATACAAAGTGAAGGTAATGCCGCCTGGCGGGTCTCGTCCATCTTTGATTTCGCACAGAACCGGCAGGACTTCATCGATGGTAGTGTCACCCCCGTAAGGGTCTGTAGAGCTGTCAGCACCTACACGTGTATATCCTGCTTGCTGCTCCAGAACAGTCCACGTCATCCCGTGCCGCGTATCCGCCACAGCCGATTGCGCGGCAGCGGCGCTCACAAATGCGAGCCCTATCGAAGCTACGGCCGCGAGATTGTACCTCCATTTCGATTTTCTTGATGCTCGTAACCCGGGGCAATATCGATCGTGTTGCTGTTCAATCGAATTATTTACCCCGATAACATCGGGCGCTTCCTGATCCTTACGCATGTTAACTCCCTGATAGTTTAATCGTCCTGATTAACACCTCGCCTCAATAACCAGTCGTCTGACACAACAGGACCGCAGGCAAGGTGCTCGGCATGATAGCGACAGCAATGTGAAATTGATGCAGACCAAAGGGCCTGATCCATGTGTGCCAGACGTTGCAAATCATTGTTGGCGACAACACGGAACCGCGTTATGTTGAGAATTAGGCGCCGAGTTGTGGGACGGCCGGCCGGGGTTTTCCGCCACGTGAGGACCGCGGAGTGCGGTTCGGAAACGGCGGGTCGTCGGTCGGGGGGATTATGCGGTGATCGACACGGGCACGCCCTCGTGGCAGTTCCGGGAAGTGTTTTCCGTTATCTCTAGAGTGCGGCTCGTTCAACGACGGTCGCTAACCGCGCACATCAGTCAAACTCGGAGGGCTCACATGAAGAAAGCGTTTGGACTGCCAGCCTGCGTGCTGGTCTTTCTACCGGCAGTAACCTTCGCGGACAGTCCCTTTGCCGGCACCTGGACGGGCGACCTGAGCACCGCAAAGGTTTCCGCAAAGCCCGATGTCTTCCTGCTCCAGGATGGCACCTACACCTGCAAAACCTGTACGCCGCCAGTGAAGATCGCAGCGGACGGCAAAGACCATTCAGTGTCCGGGATACCCTACTACGATGTGCTCAATGTTGCGATGCTCGACGAACGCACCATCCTGCAGACGGGCAAGAGGGCCGGAAAGACGGTGTTCACCAGCAGATTTTCGGTGTCCGCAGACGGGAGTAGTGCTACCGACGACTTCACCGACGCGACCGCAACCAACGCCGCACCGGTCACCGGAACGGTTGGTTGGAAGCGTGTTGCCAGCGGTCCACCCGGCTCACATGCCGTTTCCGGCAGCTGGAGCGAGGGTCCGCTGAAAATCTCCGATAATGGTGTGACCATTACTCTGAAAGTCACCGATAACACCCTCAGCATGACATCTCCCACGGGGGCCTCCTACGTCGCCCAGCTCGATGGAACCGAGGCTTCGTACTCCGGGGATCCGGGTGTGACGACTGTGTCAGTGCGCAAGATCGACGAGCGCACCTTCGAGGAAACCGATAAGCGCGACGGCAAGCCGGTCGCGGCGTTTCGCTGGCGGTTCGATCCGGGCGGCAAGACTGCGCATGTGCGCCTAACGGATGTGGCCAACGGGAACGTCACGGAGATGCTGGCCCGCAAGCAGTAAGAACCTGCGGAACCATCAAGGAGTCGAAACATAGCGCCTCTGCGGCATTTGCTGCGCGCAAACCGCAGGGCCTACTCCCGTACACTGACCACGCCAAAAACCGGCACCGCCATTTGGTTCACAGACCCGTCATCCGCTCAAATTCTGCGATATTCCGCGCCCCGTGCACCGTAATCTGCGCAGCGGCACCATCGATCTCGCGCAGGTCTTCGGGTGTCAGCTCCAGGCCGACCGCTCGGATGTTCTCATCCAAGCGCTCGAGCTTGCGCGTGCCGGGAATCGGGACTATCCACGGCTTTTTCGCAAGCAGCCATGCAAGGGCTACCTGGCCGGAGGTCACTTGCCATCTGCGCGCGAACTGGCCGAGCAGCTCAACCACGGCTCGATTGGCTCTGCGCGCTTCCGGGGTGAAGCGCGGGACAACGTTGCGGAAGTCAGACACGTCGAATGTCGTGTGCTCGTCGATCTTGCCGGTGAGAAAACCACTGCCCAGGGGGCTGAAGGCAACAAAACCGATTCCCAGCTCCTCGAGAGCCGGCAACACTTCAGCTTCCGGCCTTCTCCACCACAGAGAGTATTCGCTCTGCACGGCGGTCACGGGTTGGACTGCGTGGGCGCGACGGATGGTTCGAACACCCGCTTCCGACAGGCCGAAGTGCTTGACCTTGCCGGCACGAATCAGGTCCTGCACCGCACCCGCAACCTCTTCAATCGGCACAGCCGGATCCACTCGGTGCTGATAAAACAGATCGATCGCATCGACTCCGAGCCGCCTGAGTGAGCCTTCGGCGGTCAGCTTGATGCACTCGGGCCGGCTGTTGAGATCACCGTGCGCTTGTCCGTCGGCGTCGATCTCAAATCCGAATTTGGTCGCGATCACGACCTGCCCGCGCAAGGGAGCCAAAGCCTTGCCGAGCAGCGCCTCGTTCGCGAACGGCCCATAGACCTGAGCCGTGTCGAGGAAGTTGATGCCCCGCTCGACGGCCACGCGCAGGAGACAGATCATCTCCCGCTCGTCGCCGGCGGGGCCATAGCCGTCGCTCATTCCCATGCAGCCGAGTCCGAGGGCTGAGACTTCCAGGCCGCTGTTTCCAAGCTTGCGCCGGGACTCGAGTCTAGGGCGCACAGCTGAGGACCTCGATGCGGGCAGCGGGCTGCGCAACCAGTAAATCCACGAAGCGTTCCAGGTTGCGCGCAACCCGTTGAGCAGTGCTCGAGTTGACCAGCTCAGCCCGATACAGCAAAACCCCGGCTACGGTGTCCTGGGCCTCTGATAGAAACAACCCGGGCTCATCGTCCCAGACCACATCGTGGCCTCCCGTCTCGTCGGCAGACCCTTCGGCAGCAAACGGTTGCAGCCTGAGTGTGCCGCCCAACCCCTCGACTTCCGACTGGTCGATACAGGTCAGGAAGCTCACCGGATCGACGCGGAATTCCCGAGGATGCCAATTGAAACACGAGTTGTATGTGAAACCCGGCCGGGGGAATTGCGCTCCGACGTAACCCAGATCATCGTGCTCGCACGCGCTTGCATATTCTTCGGTGACACGTCGCAGCAAGTCGAGGAAACTGTCATTGGGCCGCAATTGGATCCTCAGGTACAGCGGCGCGGCAAAACATCCGATCGTATTCTCGAGCTCGGGCCCCGGCCGGCCCATAGCCAGAAATGGCACCACTACATCCCGGGTATCGCACCAACGCGACACCAGCGCCACCCACGTGGCGAGAACACTCATTGCAAGGGTGCTTTGCTCCCGCCGACTCAACTCGCGTAGTGCCGTGATTGACGTTGCGCCGATCTTGAAAGGTGCGGCGGCAAAACCGCGCCGTGTCGTCTTGTCCTCGTCCGCGAAGAGTCGCACACGCTGTGCACCTGTAAGGCGCTTGTGCCAGTAGTCTCCCTGTGCCGCTATGAAGGCTTCACGATTTTCCTGTTGCCACACTGCGTAGTCGGCAAGCTGTATGGGCATGGGGGGAAGGGACAAGGGCAGTCCCCGCTCGTATTGTGCATAAAGCGTCCAGATGTCGCGCAAGATGATGACGAGTGAGGCGGCATCTGCAATCAGGTGATCCATTGCGACGATCAACACGTGATCGTCATCCGCCAACTGCAGCAACTTGGCTACGAACAGGGGATCTTTGGCCACATCCAGCGGCTCAGCGACAAGCTTCTCGAAAATACAGGCCGCCGCGCGCTCCCGCTCCTCTATCGAGGACTCGGTCAGCATAATGACCTCTAGATCGTGCCCGCCAAACGGCTCAATCTCCTGCTCTCGGATACCCTCCGAAGTGGTGATCCTCGTACGCAACGACTCGTGGCGCCGAACCACCTCAACAAAGGCCGCCTTCAGGGAGGCCGCATTCAGCGCGCCCGAAATACGCACGGCTGTGGACATCGAGCGTATGCTGCGATTCTTGTCCACCTGTGTCAGGTTCCACCACCAATCTTGGGGCAGTGCCAAGGGCACCCGACTGCCTGTCGGGCGCTGGGTCAAGCGCGCCGAGGGTGTTGGCGCCTCGGACCGCAGCCGCTCCACCAGTCGGGCCATCTGCTCGATGGTGGGGTAGCGGAAGATGGTCACGGCGGCGGACGGAATCTGCAGGCTGGCGGCTACGCGGGTGATCAGTTTCATACCCAGCAGCGAGTGACCGCCGAGCTCGAAGAAATTGTCCGTGCGGCCGACCCGCTCCACCCGCAACAGCTCCTGCCAGATTCCGGCCAGCTGCTCCTCGATCGCCCCTTGCGGGGCCTCATATTGCTTGATCGAGTACGCTTCGAGGCCCGGAGGGGGAAGCGCGCGGCGATCCAACTTTCCGTTGGGTGTCAGCGGCATCTGCTTCAGGAGCACGATTGCCGCCGGCACCATGTGTGACGGGAGCGTCGCGCTCAAACGCTCACGCAATTGTGAGACCAATTGTTGCTGCAGCCTCCGGCCCCATGGATCGGTTGCGTACGTATGCGCCGAGAGGTTGTTCGGTGTCGATCGCACAGGATTCGAGTCCGCAGGCCGCGAAGGCATTTTCTCCCCGATCCGGACGGGATCGATCCATTCGACGTCAAAACGTCCGTCATCGCAGCTCAAATTCCAGCCAACACGGACCTCGTAACCATGAGCTTCGCCCAGATTCCAGAACAGGTCGGGATCTTCTCCCTCGAGACTCACCGTATCCAATTGCTTGCGTAGTTCCTCCACGGAAGCTGACTGTTGGCTGCTCGAAACGAGCGCCGCAGCGGCGGCATCACGGGAGAGGCGCCGGTTACGGACCCCACATATGCGCAGCGCTGACGGCCGGCGACGTGCCATGCGCGCGGCAAACTCCGCTGTGGGTTCACTCACGGCGCTCCAATCGACCTTCTCCGGCTCCACATCCGCACGTTCGGTCGCCGACTCGAGCACGACATCGTAACGGTAGCGTGTCAACTCATTGTCGGAGTGCCCGCGCTTCAAAAGGATCCGCACACCTGTGATCGTGGGTTGCGACTGAGGCAGGTCTGTGAAAAACCGCGGTTGGATCACTAACTCCTTTTCCATCTCCACGGCCCTTGCCACGCGACCCTCCAGTTGCCCCACCGTCATCCCCGGCGGAGCCTTTTGCATCTGCACAGAACGATGAAACCCTTGCAGCAGGCCGAGATGACGTACATCCCCGATGAATATGCGGCCCCCCGGAGCGAGGCAGTCAATAGCGCGAACGAGTACGGTGCGTAGATAGTCTATGTCGGGAAAGTACTGTACAACTGAGTTCAGAATCACCGTGTCGTAGCGACCCGCCTGTGATACCGCCGACTCTGCCGCGGAACAGGTTTCCAACTGCACGTGCTGCAGGTCCGATCGGGTGCTGGCCCAGCTGCGCAGCCGTTGGAGAGCCTCGCCAGAGATGTCCGTGCCCCGGTATTCCTCACACTCAGGCGCGAGTTGCTGCAATATCAACCCTACACCACAGCCGATTTCCAGGACCCGTCGCGGTTTCAATGCACGCAGGCGCTGCACCGCACCCTGCAGCCATTCCTGCATCTGCTCCTGCGGAAAAGGGCGGCCGTCATAACTGCTGTTCCAACCAACGAAGCTCGGAGCTGCCCCGGCTGCCGAGTAGGTCTGCTCGTACATGGACTTCCAGTCGTCCACCATCTCGGCGCCTGCTTCATCCGAACACCCCTGCTGCAAGGTCTTGAGCTTCGAAACATCAGGTACGACGTAACCCACCAGGCGCTTCTCACCGGGCTCATCTTCACGTGCCAGCACCGCCGCCTGCTGCACACCCGTTTGGCTTGCCAGCGCCGCCTCGATCTCGCCCAGCTCGATCCGATATCCTCGGATCTTCACCTGTTGGTCATTGCGTCCCAGGTATTCGATGTTCCCATCCGCTCTCCACCGGCCGATGTCGCCGGTCCTGTAGAGGCGGTCCTTGGGATTGCGCGTGAGCGGATTTTCGATGAATCGCTCCGCCGTGAGCTCGGGACGGTTGAGGTAGCCCCGCGTAACTGCAGCGCCGCCAATGCAGATTTCCCCTGCAACGCCGACAGGTACGGGCTTGCAATGCTCATCCAGAATGTGCACCCGCGCGTGCGCGATGGGGCGGCCAATGGGAATGCTCGCGGGTGAGTCTTGCGCAGGACACTCATATACCGTGGTCCATACCGTGCATTCCGTAGGGCCATACTCGTTATACAGAGTGACCCCGGGTGCGCAGCGCGCGCTCTCGAGCGGCAATGTAGGCGGACATGCTTCACCAGCCACTATGACACGCGACAATGCAGTCTGGCTGAGCTCCGTGCCGGCCAGCATGACCAGCCGCTGATACAAGCTGGGTATACACAAGAGGCTCGCGATCTTGAAGTCGCGAATCGCGGCACTCAGCAAGCTGAGGTCGCGAGTCACTTCTTGGGTGGCAATCACCAGCGTTCCCGCGCCAGTGAGCGTGCCGAAGATGCCCGCAACCGAGCTGTCGAACGACAACGGTGAGAGAAGCAAGAATCGGCCTAAACTTCCGTAAGCGTGCCATCGCGCGACAGTTGATGACACCAGGTGTCGGTGCTCGACCATCACCCCTTTGGGCTTACCAGTGGATCCAGAGGTGTAGATCACATACGCCAGATGCTCCGCTCGTACACCCCGCTCACTTGCCGGCAGATTGCCCCGCGGCTGCCGTTCGATTTCACCACACTGTCCATCCAACTCGATCACCCGCGCAGGCGTACCCTCCACGCGCGCTCTCAAGCGCGACTGCGTCAGCACCAGTTTCGGGGCGGCATCCTGCAGCAGGTACCGCAGCCGCTCGGTGGGATAGCTCGGATCCAGCGGTACGTACGCACCTCCGGCCTTCAGAATCCCCAACAGCCCAACCACCATCTCCAGGCTGCGCTCGACACAAATCCCCACCAGCTGATCCGCGCCCACTCCCTGTGCCATCAGGTAATGCGCCAGCTGGTTGGCGCGCTCGTTCAGCTGCCCGTAGCTCAGCGACTGGCCTTCGTACACCACCGCCACCGCATCCGATGCACGCTCCACCTGCGCCTCGAACAGCTCGTGAATCAGCTCCCCGTGCGGAAATGCCCGCAGAACACCGTTGAGTTGCGCGATCGGCTGATCTCGGAGAGTCCGCTGTATTTCCGGTGACCCTGACGGTGCCCGCAGCGCGCCGGTATGCGCCAATTCAACAACCTCGCTCATGCTCATGGATTGGTTCCTCAGATCCGAATGGTATGCCATGCCCCGGAACGCCATCGCAGAAACAGCGTGGTCCCGAGCAAAACGACGTAGATCACTACCGCCAGCCAACCGCCGGCCGCACCCCACCCGAGCTGCGGCAGAAAATTGACCCAACCCTCACCTGGCGAGAATGTCAGCGAATGGGTCAAGGGCACGAAGATGAGCCACGACAACGGCAGCACCAGAGCCGTTGGCACAGTGGCATCCCCGGCACCGCGTAAACAGCTGACCGCCCCCAGGTTCAGACCGTCGAAGAGCTGATAAGCCGCAGCCAACCACAGAAGTCGAACAGCTAGCGCGGCAGTGGCAGCACTGTCAGGGTCGTTCGCGGCGGTGAACAATGGGAGAATCCAGGGCCCGGCCAGAGCAAGGAGAAGTCCGACTCCACCCATGTACAACATAGTCAGGACGATCACTCGGTTCCCAACACGCATGGCCCAGCGGCGATCTCCTGCGCCAATCGACTCTCCGACGAGAGTCGTGCCGGCAGAGGCGATCCCCATTCCCGGAAGGAAGCAGATGGAAGTCAGCATCAGGATTATCTGCGCTGCGGCGCCGCTTGCCGTGCCAAGACGAACCTGCATCGTCTGAAACAGCCACAATCCCAGGAAATCCGCCGCGGGCAGCAGACCCATCGGTACTCCCAGCCTGACCAGTTGCCACAGCCTCGATCCCCGCGGCCGCCAGGTGAGATGCGAACCAAAGCCGCGCCGGAAGTTGGCGCTCAGCAGGACACCTAAGGCAAGGAGCAAACCGCACCCTTGGGCGACGGTTGTCGCCCAACCCGAGCCGGCAATTCCCCAGTGGAGCCAGAAAATGAACACTGCATTGAAAAGGATGTTGGCCACCGTCGTAACGATGCTGATCAACAGCGTGATGCCCGGCCGGGCAATACCACTGAAGAAGCCCAGCATCGCCCAGACAGCGACACCCAACAGCGCGCCGGAGACTCGCGGGAACCAGAATTCGCAGGCCAGATCCTCGATTCCCGGGTCAAAGCCGAAGGGCCCCAGGATGATGTGGCCGGAAAGAGCGATGGCGACAAACAATGGGGCGACACATAGAGTGACCCACAGCGCGCTCCAGGCAGCCCGCGATGCGCGTCTATACCGGCGCGATCCTGCGGATTGAGCGACGATTGTCTGCACAGGAACGACAACGCCGCCCAGGACACACATGATGACGACCACGAGCAATTGCACTGCTCCGACCGCCGCCAGCGCCTTGGTCGAGATGTGTCCGACGAACCAAACGTCAGTAAGGTTGAGGACAATTTGGATGGCGTTGCTCGCCATCAGTGGAACGGCCAGCGCAAGTATCGCGCGCTGATCGACATGCGGGTGTCCGACCGGGTCGACGCGACACGCCGGGAGTCCTGCCTCAATGCTGTTTGGCAGCGTCGTTGCATCCATAACTTGCGCGTTCATCCGTACTTTCTCCTCGTCATTCGTGACTGCCTCGCGGCCGAGCGTTGCAATTCGGGGTCGCGGGAAATCATGCTGACCAAGCACTTCTTCAGCAGGTCGATGCTCCAACGGGGAGACATGAGACCCGCTCGCTCCAGACTGCGCTGCGTTCGAGTGCAGTCAAAGCGCGTGGAGGGCGACTCGATCTTGCGGTAGTACTCCTTGAACGCCGCCTCAGTCATGGGGAATGCGAACTCGACGAGAGGAACCACAGGCAAAGAGCTTCCGGCCTCGTGCAGGCGCTTTATCGCGCCAATCCACTCGTAGTGAGGCAGGAGATCCAGAGAGATTCCTGCGATCTCATTGCACTGCTCGAACACGCCGTCGGCCTTCTGGCCGGAAGAGGCAAGATGGTAGATGCCTCCTCCTTGGGGAGACTGTCGGGCCAGGGCTGCGATTGCGCGTGCGACATAGTCCACCGGCATCGGAGCCATCCCGTAGCCGTAATTGTCAATGCCGACACCGGATAACAGGCAGCTCTTGAGGAGCCTGTATTCGCGCTGCAGCTCATCGTAACGACCCTGCTGTGCATCAGCCCACACGAGGCCCAGGCGGAAAATATTGCAGGCAATTCCGCGTTCGCCCGCAGCCAAGAACATTTTTTCGCTGACCCACTTGCTGGCTGCATAGCCGTGCGATGTCGGATGTTGCTCCCGATCTATCGAGCTGTCCTCGGTCACGACGCGAGATCTGCCGCAGGGTGTCTCACCGAACACTCCCAGCGTGGAGATGTAGTTGATGAGCTTGGCGCGACCCTGTGTGGCGAACTTCAACAAGTCCCTCGTAGACTCCACGTTGGCGGGCTTCGCCATCGCGTAGGTTTCCAGGTGGTTCATGCTGGTAGCGCAGTGGTAGATGCTGTCGACGTTCTCGGCGAGAACTTCGTACACTCCAGCACGAAGACCGAGTTTCGGCTGGCTCAGGTCGGCGGGGACCGCGACAACACGCCGCTCCGCCTCCGGGGTCCACAGATCCCATTTGCGCAGGGCCGCCTTGAGTCGCGCCCGCGCCTGTTGCGGTGCATGCGGACGAACCAGACAGTAGAGAGTTGCATCTGTATCTTGAAGCAGCTGCGCCAACAGGAACCGGCCTACAAAGCCGCTGCAGCCGGTCAGCAAAATGGATCGCGCGGGGACCCTGCGACCTTGCGTCGCTTTGCCGAGCAGTTGCGCGTCGAGCTGCGCTTCCTTCGAGAGCTCAACGAGCTCGTCCACGATAGCGCCCGCTCCGATCCGCGTGGCGAGCTCGCGCAGACTGGGACTCCTATATATGTCGGTCACGCTCAGACCGTGCCCGAGTGCTTGATGTATTTTGACCAACAGCTGTAGCGCCAGCAGCGAATGCCCTCCGAGCTCGAAGAAGTTGTCCTCCCGGCCCACCCGCTCCAGACGCAACAGCCCCTGCCAAATCCCTGCCAGGATCTCCTCTACCTCGCCCTGCGGAGCCTGGTACTGCCGACTCGCATAGGCCAGCTGCTGGGGTGCCGCCAGTGCACGCCGATCCAACTTCCCGTTCACTGTCAGCGGCAGGCTCTCCAGCGAGACAAACGCGGCGGGCACCATGTAGTCCGGCAAACGGGGTTGCAGATGGGCGCGTAGCCGCTCAGCGGGCACTGGAGTGGAGGCGGCCGGCACTACATAGGCCACCAGGCGCTTCTCGCCGGGCTCATCCACCCGCGCCAGCACCACCGCTTGCTGCACACCCGGGTGACTCGCCAGTGCCGCTTCAATCTCGCCCAGCTCGATCCTAAACCCGCGGATTTTCACCTGATGATCATTGCGGCCCAGGTACTCCAGCGTCCCATCCGCACGCCACTGCCCCAGATCCCCGGTCTTGTACATCCGTCCCGCAGAATCGCTACTGAAGGGATCGGGTAGAAATCGCTCCGCCGTCAGCTCCGGCCGGTTCAGGTAGCCCCGCGCAATACCCGCCCCCCCAATGTAAATCTCACCTGTCACACCAATCGGGGTTGGCTGGTGATCAGGATCGAGTATATAGACGCGTCTGTTCTCCATCGGACGACCGAGATGGGGCGCTGTGGTATCACCCTTCAAACGGGCAACCGTGGAGTCGACCGTGCATTCCGTTGGCCCGTAGACGTTGTAGAAGTCGGTTCCGGAGCACCTGGCGAGACTGTCCCACAACTCACTGTCGATAGCCTCTCCCCCCACCAACACCACGTGCACAGAGCATCCATCGGCCTGCAGCAAACCCGTGGAAATCCACGCCTTGAGCTGCGATGGCGTGCAATCCACCGCGTCGATTCCACTTGCGGAGAAAAAACCCAGCAGGGCCGGGACATCCCGGCGGTGCTTCTCGGGGATCACAACAAGGGTGCGACCGGAAAGTAACTGTACGAGCTGCTGCACAGAAGCGTCGAAATTCAGCGACGCATTCAAAGCAACCCGTTGACAAGGCGCCGACTGACGATAAACACTTTCAAGGCCTTGCCAGAGACTCAGTACATGTCGATGCTCGACCATCACCCCTTTAGGCCTGCCGGTCGACCCTGAGGTGTAGATCACGTAGGCGAGGTGATGAGATTTCAGGCGCGGCGTGCCGGCATCCAAATCGCTGCTGCGCTGCTGCCCGATCTCACCCCACTGCTCATCGAGTGCAATCATCTCAGCATCAGTAGATGGCAAGCGCTCTCTCAGGTGTTCCTGTATGAGCAGCACGCTCGGGGCCGCATCCTGCAGCATGTACTGCAGCCGCTCGACCGGATGGCTCGGATCCAGCGGCACGTACGCTCCGCCGGCCTTCAGGATCCCCAACAGCCCGACCACCATCTCCAGGCTGCGCTCGACACAGATCCCCACCAGCTGATCCGGGCCCACTCCCCGCGCTACCAGGTAATGCGCCAGCTGGTTGGCGCGCGCGTTCAGCTGCCCGTAGGTCAGTGACTGCCCTTCGTATGACACCGCCACCGCATCCGGTGCGCGCTGCACCTGCGCCTCGAACAGCTCCTGGATCAGCTCCTCGTGCGGATACACCGCCGGTGGGCCGTTGAACTGCTCTATGACCTGATGTTGCTCGCTCTCAGGTAGGATCCTGAGCGCCAATGCCGGTGTTTGTGGCGCGCTCTCCAACGCATCGACCAAGGACTGCAACGCCGTGGAGACATAGCCGATCACCCGGGCCGCCTCGATCCTCGAGTCCGTCTGCGCCTGCAGTGTTATCCCTTCGCCCAGATCGTCCACCGATAGAACGATCGGATAGTTAGTTCGGTCTTTCGTTGTGAGCACTTCGATGCCGGCCGCATCCGACCAGTCTTCCCCCTGATCTTGCACAGCGTGCCGGTAGTTCAGTAGTGCGCTGAACAGAGGTGTGGATCCGCCGATGCCGCTGCAGCGCTGCGCAACTGCCAGAGAGGCCTGCTCGTGGCTCAGCAGCTCCACCAGCTCCCGCTGCGTTTGCTCGACCAGCTCGCGGGCAGTAACAGCCCTGAGATCGAGACGCATCGGCAGTGTGTTGATGAACATCCCCAGAACCCGCTGGGCACCTGCACTTCCCTGCAGCCGGCCTAACAGCACACTGCCGAACACTACGTCGTCGCGCCCACTCGTGCGGGCAACGACCAACCCCCATGCTGCGTGTAGTAAAGTTGCTGTGCTTACACACAGACGGCGGGCCTGCAGACGCACGCGCTCTGCCAGTTCGGGTTTTAGCTCTTCCTGGGCTTCTTCCAGCTCGCTGCCGTCGGCATGCACATCCAGCAATCCGAAGGGCGCTGTCGGCTCGTCGATGTCCCCGAGCTTGGCGCGGAAAAAGGTCTCCGTATCCTGCGTTTTGGCGCAAGCCATTGCATGTGCCACATGCTCGCGGTAGGGCACGGGCTCGGGCAGCAGCTGTGCCGGATCTTCAAGATGTGCTACTACTTCGGAGACGAGCATCCTCAAGGATGTAGCATCATCAACTATGTGATGTATCTGCAGTAGCGCGTAACACCGAGGACTACGCGGATCGGCGACCACTTCGACGCGCAACAGCGGCGCCTGCTGCAGATCCAACCTCGCCTGTCGCATGCGTCCGCGCACAAACTCCAGCGCATCCTGGCCTTCCTCCAGCACCTGCTCGCTCAC
>Ga0307511_10004266_pt1 | contig 14598 bp, 12 predicted proteins | sample 13_EM_MG_FD_200266 | JGI IMG/M metagenome (GOLD analysis project Ga0307511, IMG submission 200266) | Populus trichocarpa ectomycorrhiza microbial communities from riparian zone in the Pacific Northwest, United States - 13_EM | ecosystem: Host-associated > Plants > Roots > Unclassified | place... | reverse complement strand
TTTCTGAGCGGCCGGGCTCCCACGCTTGGCTTCTTTAATAAGTTCTGCTAGATCCATTCAAAAGATAATGTTGTTGATTGCTCTATATCTACATAAATGCGGTTACGGGACGATTGGTTGCCCGGGCAGGGTCAATTTATATTAAAATATGTGAAAGGTTTGCTGGTAACGTGCTTGTTGTTTACTTTGGTTGATTATATTAAAAAAAATGAACATGAGAATAAGCAAGCAGTCCTGGGTATTGATGATAGCCTGTTTGGGGGGTATCCAGGTCTTTGCGAATGCCGGAGCACTTCGGTTAACCGGTGATGCTGGGTTCCCGGGCAGGGCATTTGTCTCTCAGCCGGGGCCCGGAAAGCCGGCGGAGCTGCTTCCGGAGAGGGTGTCGCAGTATGAAGCGGATGTGGAGGACCTGGAGAAGGTATACATATTCAAGGATAGCCCGGAATATTATACGCGGATGCGGAAATACAATAAAGCCGCCCTGGCAAGCCTGCAGGAATTGTCTTTCGACTCTTTAAGCGTTGCCGACCAGGTGGATTATCTCCTGTTGCAGCGTACGATCCGGCATTCGCTGAAAGAACTGGACCAGGCGCAGAAAGTATATGAGCAGGTGAAATTTGCCATTCCCTTTGCGCAGAAGATCATGGATCTCCAGGTCAGGCGCCGCCGGGGGAGTGTCCTGGACGGGGGAGCTACCGCGCGGATACTGGATAGTGTGAAATACGATATAAAGGAGGCCCGGCAGCAATTGGAAAAACAGCCTGCTCTCTCAAGGGCGCTCTCCAAAAAAATCATGGATATAATTGCGAGCGTCCGGAAAGGATTGGAGGATACCTATACTTTTTATGACAGGTATGATCCGGTCTTTACCTGGTGGGTGAAAAAGCCTTACCATGAAGCCGATTCCCTTTTGTCGGCTTACGGGCATTTCCTTCAGTCTCAGATGGCGGGGGAAAACAGGGGTATAAATCCTATCGGAGAAGACAAACTAAAAGAGCTGCTGGAATATGAAATGGTGCCTTATGGTCCACAGGATCTGGTAGAAATCGCCAACCGGCAATTCGCCTGGTGTGAAAAGGAAATGAAAAAAGCTTCCGCAGAGCTGGGATTCGGTGATGACTGGAAAAAGGCATTGGAAAAAGTGAAACAGCACCATGTGGAGCCTGGTAAGCAGCCGGAACTGATCGATCAACTGGCAGAAGAAGCCATTCATTTTGTCGAGAGCAATGACCTGGTAACTGTGCCACCCCTGGCAAAGGAAGCGTGGCGCATGTTCATGCTGACTCCGGAAGAGCAACGCTACGCCCCCTTCTTCCTGGGCGGTGAGTCCATCCTGATAGCTTATCCCACGGAAGATATGGAGCAGGAGACGAAAATAATGAGCATGCGGAGCAATAATTATGGATTTGCCCATGCCACTGTTTTTCACGAACTGATTCCGGGGCATAACCTGCAAGGCTATATGAACCGGAGGAACAAGCCCTACCGGTCTTTATTCGACACCCCGTTCTCCATAGAGGGGTGGGCGTTGTATTGGGAGATGCTGTTATGGGACAAGGGTTTTCACAAAACACCTGAGGAGAAGATTGGCGCCCTTTTCTGGAGGATGCACCGTTGCGCCCGGATTATTTTCTCCCTGAATTATCATTTGGGTAAATGGACGCCCCAGCAATGCATCGACTTCCTGGTAGAAAAGGTAGGGCATGAAAAATTCAGCGCGGAATCCGAGGTAAGGCGCTCTTTCGCAGGTGATTACGGACCTTTATACCAGATTGCTTATATGATGGGGGGCTTGCAGTTACGGGCATTGCACCACGAACTGGTCGATTCGAAAAAGATGACGGACCGGCAGTTTCATGATGCTTTTCTCCGGGAGAATGCGATCCCCATTGAGCTATTCCGGGCGACTGTCACCGGCCAACGGTTAAGTGTGGACTATACCACCAAATGGCGGTTTATGGATGAGTTGAACTAGGCCGTTAAAAGGCTTTATGGATCGAAGTAACTAGTTGTTCTTCTTTTTCGGCGTTCTGATTGCCGTGATATAGCCATTGAAAGAGATGGCCTGCCGGTTGGTGCTGGTGACCTGCAGGGTGGCATACCCGCTCTCACTAATGCTCAGGGATAGTTGCTGTACATCCCGGTAATCCTTGGGCTTGATCTGGATGTCCCAACCTCCTTTTTTCCGGGCTGTCACGGTGTAATCGAAATCTTTCGAAGTGAATTGAATGCCGCCCTGGGTAGGGTCGATAGGGGCGGTATAGGCGCGCCCGAAATAAGGCAGATAACTGACCACCTGGCTGTGGGTTACCTTCAGGTCGTAGTCTGAGGTGAGTTGGCGGGTACGGCCGCTCATGGGCATGGCTGATTGCGCTTTAAAAACATAGTTTTGTGAATCTACCAGGCTCTTTATCGCGGCTGTTTTTTCAGCCTGTTTGTCTGCCTTGGTGGTCTGGGCATAAAGGAGGGGAGACTGGCTGACAAAAGCCAGTATGAAAAGAAAGGATGCTTTTTTCAGAAGATTTTGCGGCATTTTCATGATCTTGACGGTTAATGGTTAAACAATCCGGAAGGCTTATATATAATAAATTTAAGTAATTGCTTTGAAAATGGATTCCTAATACTATGATAATATTATTGCGGATGGAGGGCCTATCGGTGAGATGGATCTCTTTATGATAAGCCGAGTCCCAATAATTCATGCAGGTTTTTCTCGCCTTTTCCCGTCACCAGGAGGGCCCTGGAGTTTTTTATTTTACGGATCCAGTCTTCTTTCAGCATTTTATCCAGCAGGGCGGCGCCCAGGGATCCTGCCATATGAGGACGTCTTTCACTCCAATCCAGGCATTGCCGGGAGAAAATTCTTCTTTGGGACTTTAGTTCATCCACATTGATGTCCAACCGGGAAAACCATTGGTGACCGGCTGGGGTTATGCTGTAGCCTGTTGGGCCTGCCTTGTTCTCTGATCCCCGCCCTCTGCTCTCTCTCTCCGTCACTTTGTTGTCATCCGGCGTTATCAGTTGGTTCTTCACCAGTTGGTCCGTGATGGCTACGCCTATTTTTCCCGCCAGGTGGTCATAGCAACTACGGCAATATTTGATATGGCCGTTGTGGAGGAAATTTTCAGGGCTCTCTGTTTTCCCGGATGGCAGCAGGTTAGCGATTGCTTCGATGGCATACGCTACTTCTCTGGAAGCGAATTTGTAATAACGGTGCCTGCCCTGGTGTTCTACCGTTAAGAATTCGGCCTGCATTAATTTGCTCAGGTGCATGCTGGCGCTCTGGGGGGATACTTCCGCCATGAGCGCCAGTTCCGTAGCGGTAAATGCCCGGCCATCTAAAAGGTGCCATAATATTTTAGCCCGGGCCGGTTCCCCGATCAGGGAGGCCAACTGACTGAATTGCTCTTCTGCGTTCATACTTCAGTTTTGAATGAAATGTGCAGGTTGAAGATAGGCGATTTTTTGATGTGGAGGCAGAAATGGATGTATTGCCGGAAGGGTGAAAAATAACTTGTTTTGCTATAGTTTGATAGTCAGCAAGTAATATATATAATCTGTAAAAACTCTCCGTGAAAGGCACTTTTTTTCTTTGAATGCCGTTATTAGCGAGCAAAAATTAAAGCAAAACGTACCCTAATGAAAAAGACAATTCTTCCAATCGTCCTGTGTATGGCTATAGGAACTGCTCAGGCGCATTCTACGAACAGGTATTTCACCAATGAAGGTTCGCCAGCGAAAAAAAACGCTCCTGTTGTACGGAATATTCTCTCTGATAAATTACCGGCTAAGCTTTTAACAACTATTAAAAAGAGCTATAAGGATTATTGGATCACTGCTCTTTACAAAGAAGTGGCTAACGGGAAAATTTCCTATCATATTACGATTGAAAATGCGGACAAAATAGTCACACTTAGTGCTAATCAGGCCACTACCTGGTCTGTTACGCGTATCGTGGCAAAAGATCTGGCTGCTTCCTAAAGCTGCCGGTTTTACGATAGACAAAATTTCTATTTATAACTGCGGTAATACTGAAGATTCAGTGTTACCGCTTTTTTTGTCCAAAACCTGGATATCGGTATGTTATTTTGAATCGGCTGATACAAGAAACGAGCGGACTGCCTGATTGAAAAGCACTGGTTGCTCCATATTCAGCATATGAGCTGTATGAGGGATGACGATTTTTTTTGAACCTTCCACGGTATGATTCATCCACACTGCGACGGCTGAAATAAAAGGAACATCTTCGTCTCCTGATATTATCAATAAAGGTCTGCTCCATTGATGCATTCGGGAGGCTGCTGGCGGCTTTGCAAATTGCGGCCATCGGTTATCTTCCGTATGCTGCTTCAGACTGGTCAATGTCGTCTGGAATATATAATCCCGTACATAGACACTAACAGCTTCCGGCTTCCTGCCGGGGCCTATGCACCAGATGTTTGTGAATTTGAAGGCGATGGAATCAATATTATTGGAAGAGTAGACACTATCTAACTGATCAAAACAACGTTTTGAAAGGGTGTCCAATGTAAGGACAGAAGACCAGCCACTGAGACCAGGGGATACCAGTATGACTTTATTCACTCTTTCGGGGTAGGCGAGGACAAAGTCGGTAACGGATGATGAGCCGAGGGACAGGCCAACAAAGGATGCCTTTTTGATATGAAGGCTATCCAGGAAGATCCTCAGTACATCCTGTACCAGCAGGGAGGTATCTACCCCCTTTGTCAAACCATGACCGGGAAGATCCATGGTAATTACGGTATTGTATTTTTTAAAATAAGCTACCTGCTGATCCCACATTCTTATGTCCTGGAAGCCGGCATGGATAAAAACAAGCGGTTTGCCGGTGCCGTATATTTTGTAATGGACCTGCAATTTTCCTTCCTGGATCAGGCCTTCCTGGGCTACTGCCAATTTCCCTGCGATCAAAAGGATCGAAAGGACGATAGTTCTGTGGAGAATGCGCATGATTCAAATTTATTAAAACTGTTGCGCAATAGGTATTCTAAGATGCAGAATACGGGTTTATGCTTATGGGAAAATATGCCGGTTTTGATGGCATTGAAAGATGGGTTTAATTTTTTTGGGAGATAATTTATGATCATAATGGGAGTTTTATTAATTTTTAACTTACAAAATTATTTAATTAAACTTGTGTGATCATTTTGTAAACTGCAGTGTGATTGCGGAAATGATCCTCAAATTTGCTATCCAAGGATCTTCCTTTTAGGGAGAGAATGTAAACCACCCACTCCTTTACCGGTACTCTGATCGGCAGCAAAAATTCCTGTTAAGAAGCATCAAGAAATTGAGAGGCTAGGCCCTGACCATTAAACCTGTCTATTATGATCACAAGGCGCAAAGACATTGCCACATTGGAGGAGACCCGACAGTTCATAGAAAAAAATTTCACCCGGGATATTCCCGTGGAATTACTTTGCAAAGAGTTCGGACTAAACCGTACTAAGTTGCAGGAAGGGTTCAATCAGTTATTCGGAGTTTCGGTACACGCCTACATTTCCCAGGTACGAATGAACAAAGCCAGGGCCTTGTTGACGGATACTGACGAGTCTGTTAAAGCTATAGCGATCGAGTGTGGTTACAAGAGTGTCAGCAGCTTCACGCGGATCTTTACCAGGCTGCACGAGGCCTCTCCTGTGCAATACAGGTCCTTGATTTTGTCTAATCGGAAACTCTCAGATAAAACCAACGGAACGGACAAGTAAAACTGCCGAATGGTAAACAGCTTAATTTGGAAAAGGGGCTACGTTGGTCGTATCTTGCATTTGTTATTTAATTTAAACCTATCCAGACGAATCATATGAAAAAAGAAAAAAACTTTCGATGTTGTTTAAGGTCTAGCTCCATAGGAGTGTAATGGCTCTTGTTCATTTATACTCATTTTCTGTATTTTCCGAGAAATTCAACCATCTGCTTTTCATCTGCCCCTGACCGGGTAATTTCAGCTAAGGTCTTCTGCATGAGGCGCATGTAATCTACAGTCTCTTAGGCTCAAGAGGCTAGCCGTTCATGGTAGCATGTTTGTTTGGCGGCCGATCAATGGTCGGCTGACTGGTAGCTATATCCTTTTTTTATCGACGATTAAAAAGGGCCTGGGATTTTTATGCCCCGGGAAGAATGACTGTTTTTTTTATATCCCCTGAAAATTGGAATGAATCATTGTATCAAACCTTAAAAACTTATCCATGCAACCTACAAGAGGAAAGATCAAAGATTACGATATCCCTTACATCTACGCAGCTCAAAAACTCATTGATGATAATCCGAAAATAGATTTTAAGATTACTGACCTTGCTCAGAAGGTGGGCATCAATGAGTTTAAATTAAAACATGGTTTCAGAGTGATTTTCAAGAAAGGGGTGCATGAATATCGGTTATATGTGCGTCTTCAATATGCCAAGAATAAGTTAGTGGAGACGGATCTTACTATTGAAGAGATTGCCTACATAGTTGGATTTAAGAGCAGGGATGGATTTGCAAATGCGTTCAAGAAGATGTTTAAGATATCGCCGAGGTATTGGAGGAATCAGGTGGCAATTGTTGCGTGAAGGGTAGGTAGCATTAAACGTCCGTAAACCCGGCAATCTGAATGAAATACCGGCATAGTCTTATATTGTTAATTTTAATTGCCTATGCCGTGGGTGGTGTTAGTCAATCCGCCTATCAGGTCCGGGGAGTGGTAGCGGATTCGGCAGGGGGGGCTTTGCGAGGTGTGACAATTAGAATTTCCCTGCACAGGGATACTCTGACAGTGATCAGCCAAACGGATGGTACTTTTGTTATAAAGGGGCTCCGGGAGCCATCCTTTGGGATCTTGGTCAGTATGGTCGGGTATCAGCCAGCCGAGAGATGGATGATGGCAGGGAACCAGCGAATCGTGACCCTGGACACTTTTCATTTAAGCAAAGGTTTTTATTCCCTGGATACGGTGATTGTAACTTCCGTGGCGCCGATTGTCTTAAAAGGAGATACTATTGAGTACAGGGCTGCTCCCTATAAGGCGCAGGAGGGGGATATGGTGGAGGACCTGGTGAAGAAGTTTCCCGGATTGACCGTGGACAACACCGGCCAGATCACTGCTCAGGGGAAGAAGATTGCGAAGGTTACGGTCAATGGGAAGGATTTTTTTGGGAGTGATATCCTTACGGCTACTCAGAATTTGCCTGCCGATATTGTCAAGAATGTACAAATAATCCAAGATTACGGGACTGAATCGAAACTGACGGGTATTAAGTCTGGGCAGCCGATCGTTGTCCTCAATATCAATACACTCGATGACAGAAGTGCCGGTCGTTTTGGGCAGGTGTCTGTGGGAGCAGGGACGGATGGCAGATATCAAGGGAATATGTTTGCCAATAAATTTAATCGGGAGCAAAGATTGGGGATAACAGGCTCGGCTAATAATATTAATACCGGAGCGGGGATCAGTAACCAGCAGTCGGGGGGGATTAACTATGGAGATCGCTGGTCTGATAAATTCGAAGGTAATGGCAATTATAGTTATGGTCATTCTTCTAATACTTCAACCAGCAACAGCGTGCAGCAGAGTTTTTTTTCCAATGCGAGCACTGTAAATAACAATAGCAATAGCTCTGGCAATCAGGCTGTATCTCATAACCTGAATTATACTGTTACTTACAATCCCGACAAATCAAACACCCTCTCTTTAGATACAAGGGTTGGCTATTCAGGTTCTTTCTCAACTACTCGTAATGATTTCACGATTAATCAATCTGATACACTGGGTCAAAAGACCTCCATGGGCTATTCATTGATCCAAATGAACAGCCAATCCCCCAACTTGGGCACGAACTTGGTATTTGTGCATAGTTTTAGCAAAGTAGGCAGGATTTTAAGCCTTAACGCCTCCTTTGATGATAACCGGAACCGTCAGGATAATAATACTCTGAACAATACAAGCGTTAGTTTAAATGATAGTCCGGCTGTAAATACTCCTCTGCACCAGCATATCAAGAATGATAACACAGTAAATAATACAAATATTAGGGTCACGTATGTAGAGCCCATCAATAAAGCAACAAGGATTCTGTTTAGCGGGGGGTTCATTAGTAATAGGAACACATCACAGCGCCAGACCTATGCTATCGACAGGGTCAGTGAGGCTTCTATCCTGGTAGATAGTCTCAGTGACCTATACAACTATTCCTTTACCACCCAGTTGGCGGGTTTAGGACTTAACGGAAATAGCAAACGATTAGACTATAATCTGGAGTTTTCAGCGCAACCTATTATTCTGAGTGGAAATTCGATCTCCAAAAATTTGGTGATCACCTATCGGTCGTTTAACATTATCCCTTCAGCTAACTTGGTGTACAAGTTTGGAAAGACCCTGAATGTGAACCTGAATTATGGAGCGACGAGCGGCATGCCTGGCATAGACCAGCTCAGACCAGTGACCGATCTCAGCAATCCCCAGTACCCGATGACGGGTAATCCAAACCTGAAGCCTTCTTACACCCATAATTTTAACCTGAGCCTGAACAAGACCAATTTAGGGTCTGGCTATTTTGTTTCCTTTAATCTTAGCGGGAATGAGACACAAAATAGTATCGTTGAGAATGTAATCAATAATTCTTTTGTCGTTTCTCCCACTGCCGGTACTGTTATCCAAGAGACACGCTATCTCAATACCAATGGAGTCTATTCGCTGAAGAGTTCTTACAATTATTCCAAAGCCTTCCTGGAACGCAGGTTAGCGATCGGCCTGGGAGGCGGGATTGCCTATAATAATAACATCTCCTTTATCAATAGTGTCCGATCTATAAATGCCAATTGGGTATGGAACCAGGGAGCGCAGCTTACGGCAAGTCTTCCGGATCGGATGGACCTATCCTTGGATGCAAACTATTCTTCTAATAGGGCAGAATATAGATCGGGGTCACAAGTGAATAAGACTATCAATAGCTTACGCTTTGGACTTAATGGGAGAATTTATTTCCTTCGGAATTGTCTTTTTTTCTACGAGTTCAATAAGACCTTTAATAGTGGGTATAGCAATATTGCCAGTAGTAGTCCTACGACGATCAATGTCTTCCTCGAGAGATGGTTCTTCAAAAACAAGATGATCAAAGTTAATCTACTGTGTTATAATCTACTCGACCAGAATACGGCTATTAGCAGGGCTATTTCCGGAAACACGATTACGGATAGTCGTATTAACCGGGTCGGCCGATATTTTATGCTCATAGGAAATATGCGATTAAGAGACTTTTCTAGAATCAAAAAAAAGTAGAAATAAAAAAAATCCCGATTTATCGTGTTTTCGTCCTGATTGATATTGTTAGTCTATTTAATTTGCATGTAGGTTTTGAAGAGAAATACATCAGGCAGACAATGAATAAAAGTAGAGATTTGTTTGACTAATCCGGACATATAAACTTCAATGATTTTCCGAAATTTATTAAGGAAAACTTCTTAAAAATATGGTTAAAATTTTTATAAATAAAAAAATGAAAAGTAAGAACGTGGTTATAAACATGATATGTTTAATTTTTATGTTTCACTTCTTCTCTGAAAGTGTTTATAAGTTATCGGATATTGAATGGTTCAGAATTTGGTTACGTTCAATGCCTTATTTGAGGCCAATGGCACAATTCTTACGGTATGGGATTCCAATATGGGAATTATGTGTTGCAATTTTATTGGTAATTCCTCCAATCCGTTTAATAGCTTTTTATATTACATTTTGGTCTTTAGTTCTTTATTTAATTTATTTAATGTGGATCTTTTTAGTTGGTGTGGTATTCATTCTCCCTTATCACATCTATTGGTCAAAGCCTTCGTGGCTTCAAGTCATTTTCTTTAACATTCTGTTAGCCGCGATCTCATTTGGCGTCATTGTTATTATGGAGAAAAAATCTTCAACTAAGAAAATTCCTAAAATATTGCGCAATCAACCTGCTGAAGTGCACTGACGCGGGAGTGGTAAACCGCTTCCATAAAACAATTGCGGAAAGGGGAGTGCCCAAAACCCTTAAAAGAGTAGGCAACATTTTTAATCATTAAACATTTGTTTATGAAACAGTTTAGATTGTTTTTTGCAGCAGCAGCTTTGCTTCTTGTAACTGCAGGCGTTTTCGCTAAGAGTTCTAAATTCATTACTCCTGGTTTGTATCTGGACAATGGTGGAGTTAAATTCAGGATTGACAACGCAACGAGCTGGCCCGGTTTAACAACAACCGCTTCAGGAAATCAAGCCAAGATCATTAATTCTTCAACTCCTTCTACATCATTCTTGTTGTTTGAATCAAGCGATGGTACGAATTTCACTGCAGTATATGCCAATGGATTCTAAGGGAACCATTTGGGAATGGCCTCTTCTATAGTGAAGAGGCCATTCCCTATTAAATCAATATCCTGTATTCTGCGTTAGGTTTGGATCTGTCTTTAATTCAGACAAAGGGATAGGATATAATTGAGCATGGGTATCCCAGAATTGCTTAATGGCGCTTAATGTATTCGTCGCCTCACTAGTTCTTTTAAGATCTAGCCATCTATGGCCCCATTCTGCAAATAATTCTACCTGTCTTTCATGCGCAATAGCATACAGTAAGTCTGTTTGATTAGGAGTTGTTGCTATGATTGGTAAGCGAGCTCTTGTTCGTATTGTATCAATATCGCTTAACGCGCCGTCTATATTAGTGCCTTGCTGCGCTCTAGCTTCAGCTCGTATTAAATACTGTTCAGCTAAGCGAAGGACCATATAATACTCTGACACATTTCCATTAGCTGTTGCCTGAGGATGCCCAACTTTATATTTATATGGATAATAATAGACGTTTCCAGCATATGAAATGCTGTCAACCCATGATGTAATACGGTTGTCCCCTACTTCAAAGGATGATAATAATTGATTGGTTAAATAAACATAGGGGCCTGTCCCGACATAAGGGGGGATGATCAATGCTCCTTCTTCAGTTGCGTTAAATGTATAATTAGTATTATCCTGTTGAAGCTGCCAAATTGCTTCGGGACTGTTTATTTTAAAAACGCTATTTAAGTCCGATACTAAATTATAAAGGTTTGAATTGCTAATCACTGCAGAGGCTTGCTGCTCTGCGTTTGCCCAATCTTTTAAGTATAAATAAACTCTTGCAAGCAGCGCTGTCGCGGCCCATTTGTTAGGAACAATTCTTTGGCCATTTCCAGCACGGTAGTCTAAAGGTAACGTAGATTGTGCGTCTTTTAGATCAGCTATAATGGATTGATATATCTCGCTTGAAGAAGTACGACTTAGTAAGTTTGTTTTCCTCCAATTCGTTGTCGTTAAGAGTGGGATGTCACCAAAAAGGTTTACAAGATAAAAATTCACAAAAGCCCTTACAAATTTTGCTTCTCCAGCTAATTCAGTTTTAACAGAGTCATGAACTCCTGTTGAATTCTGAAGGCCTTCCAGTACAGCATTTGCGCTGTATAAATTTGCATAAAGAGGAATCCATAAATACCCATATAAATCGCCGTTATTTGATGTAAGATTATTATTGAAAAATTGAAATGAATAGGCTTCGTTTGTATTAAAAAGTTTGAATTCATCTGCTGATAGCCCCCCATATGTTGTCATTCCTCCGGCTGAAAAGATTAATGAATTGTTGGCCATTTTGTAATAGATTCCAGACATAGCAGAAGTGGCTTGGTCGTCGGTCGCGAATGCTTGTTTCGTTGTTATAGCTGTAATAGGAGGAGGTATGTTGACCAACTTAGCACAACTTGTACACAGAAATGTTGAGACAAATGAACAAATAATAAAAATATTCATAGACCTACGAGAATATTTCTTATTTAGTAATATAGCTAGTGACATAAGAGTTGTTTTAAAAATTACATGATAATCCTACCGTAACTACTCTTGGGCGTGGCATGCCTCCAAAACTTTGCACTTCTGGGTCTACCCCTTTGTATTTCGTAAGCAATAGCAAGTTTTCTCCTTGCAGATAGATTTTACCATTTACCATTCCAGCCTTCTTCTTTATCTTTTCCGGGAGTTCATAGGCTAATGAAAGATTTTGCAAACGGATGAAAGAAGCATTAGTAAGATTGGCATCTGAATAGGAAAAATAATTATCTCCATTAGCTGTTTCAATTGTAGTTAATTTGCCGAAATTGACCAAGTCACCAGCCTTTTGCCAATGGCTTAATATGCCAATAGGTTGATTTGAAATAGTTCCCGCAATCCCACCAGATGTTAGGGCACTGAATCCAAGTTGTTTCTTAAAGTAAAAAAAGGCAGATAAAGACCAGCCCTTATAAGTTAGGTTTGTGGTAAAACCACCATCATACTTTGGGCTCAAATCATATGGAAATCTATCATCAGAGGGACCAGGATTTGCACTGATAGACCCATCCTTGTTTTTATCTTCAAAGGTATATAGCCCGGTTTGTGGATCTACGCCAGTCGAATGCAGGAATTTGCGCAAATTCAGCGATTTACCAATAATTAGTGAATTTGCATAAGGCGATTGAGCCAAATTTGGATAAGAGAGTAGCCTATTCCGATTAATGCCGATTGAGAATTTCATAAACCATTTGAAATCTCTTTTATCCAATACTTTGGCGTTAGCAATAAATTCCCAACCGGTGTTTTCAACATTTGCAAGTGAATTTGAAGTAACAGAAGTAAAGCCTGTAAATGCGGGAGTTGGAAATTCGACTAACTGATTATTACAGCGATTTCTATAAAAGGAAGCATCCACAGTAATTCTATCCTTTAAGAAGCCTAACGCAAGCGCCAATTCCAACTTCTTATTGACCTGCCATTGAAGTGCAGAATCTGAAAACCCTCCTGGATTTAATATGACATTTCCGTTATAAGTGCTACCGAAGCCAAATTGCCAAAGACTTAGAAATTGGTAATCATTAATTTGATCACCACCTGTTATACCATAACTACCACGGAGTTTCCCAAAGCTTAACAAGGTTAGATTTCTTCTAAAGAAGGCCTCCTCGCTGAATATCCAGGCCCCTCCTATAGATCCAAAATTTCCATATTGTCTACCAGGTCCAAAACGTGACGATCCATCTCTTCTGCCATTCAAATTTACAATATACTTATTTTCCCAGTTGTAATTTATTCGGCCAAATATGGCTGCATATTTGTACTCCCCATAAAAATCCTTTGTCGATGTATTCGGTGCATTATTTATTGAGCCTAAAAGAGGATCATAGCTATAATTTCTTCCGTTATTTGTTAAGCCATCTGTTTTATTCGTTTGGCCTGTACCGCCGACAAGTATATTAAGTTTCCCTTTCCCTATATAGTTGTTGTATTCAACTTGAGGCTCAATTATTAAATTGCGAATATAGGTATATCCGAATGCAGAACTACCAGTGGGGGAATTAAGGGGATCCTGAGAGGCGATAGGAGTTTGTCTTGTCTGATTCGCCTGTGAATTGTTGTAGCCTATACTTGTTTTTACTATAAATCCTTTAGGTAGCTCATAGCTTAGAAGAATATTGCTATTTAACCAATTTGTTTTCGAAGTATAAGGCTGCTTAAACACACCAAATGTATAATAATAAGAAATCGGATCCCATCCGGCGAAATTTAAATTACTTTTACTATCATATACCGCGGGGGCATTTGGAGGAAGGGTTACTGCACCTGCGGGTACATCGATTAAATCAATAGAAGAAGTACTATAGATTGTAGACCAGGATAAATTAAATTTTTGGTTAAGTGATTTGTGGTTTAAATTTAAAGAAAGGTTTCCGCGATAATTACCTCCGCTTTTTGTAGTTATATCTCTTTGATAAGTATATCCAGCCCCTGCTCTAAAGGTTGTACGAAAATCTCCTCCTGATAAGTTAGCTTGCGCATTAATTATGTTCCCCGTTTTGCCCCAGACATATTTTTGCCAATTTGTATATCGTGTTGTGTCCCATGCCGTCAAATCGGGAGCATTGTTTATATCGACTGGTAAGCCATCATTTTGTAATGCTTCGGTTCTGATAGCAACGTATTGCTGTGTATTCAGCATTTTATATTGCTTGAGGACCTGACTATAGCCAGTATAAACATTCACCTCCGCATGTGTTTTTCCTGCTTTTCCTTTTTTAGTAGTAATTAAAATTACTCCATTTGATGCTCGGGATCCATAAATAGCGGTGGCATCGGCGTCTTTTAATACTTCAATACTTTCGATTTCAGATGGGCTAAGGCTGAACAAGGGGCTTTGGCCATTAGCAGGACTTGGCAGGCCACTTTGAATTGCTCCTTGTGATCCTTGCTGGTAACTAGAATTCGCATTATTGACATTTAAAATAGTTAATGGAACGCCGTCTATTATATATAAAGGATCGGATGGGAAATTGGGATTAATGGTATTTCTTCCACGTATTTCAACTTTCACAGAGGCACTAGAATAACCACTTACATTGGTGACAATTGCGCCGGCGACTTGCCCTTGTATCGCTTCTAATACATTCATCACTGGCTGTTTCGCAATATCCTCTGCCCTTACCACTCCAATATTACCCGTCGCCAATCGTTGTGTCGTCGTCCCATAAGCCTGCACCACTACCTTATCAAGATCATTTGTTGTAGCCTCCATGATC
>Ga0307511_10004265_pt1 | contig 14599 bp, 16 predicted proteins | sample 13_EM_MG_FD_200266 | JGI IMG/M metagenome (GOLD analysis project Ga0307511, IMG submission 200266) | Populus trichocarpa ectomycorrhiza microbial communities from riparian zone in the Pacific Northwest, United States - 13_EM | ecosystem: Host-associated > Plants > Roots > Unclassified | place... | reverse complement strand
AACAATGGTCAAAGCAAAAGCGAGGCACTGGCATGCAATGTGGGTGAGGATGATAGGAATGAGCCAGTGGATAATGTGGAGGGGCTAGCAGAGGAGGCAGCGGATGAGGCTAGGGATTCGGAAGATTCGGAGGAGCCAGAGGAGGTGCGTGCGGAGGTGGATGCATGGGAGCCAGCGGATGAGGCAGCGGATAAGTCAGCGGATGTTGAGGACGACGTAGAGTACTTCATTACGGATGATACGGATGATAGCGACGATGAAGGGAATTGATCGAGAATTTGCAGTTATATTTGGTGGATTTCGTTTATATTGTGTATTTTGTTTGGGGATCTCGGGAAGCTTGTGTATGGTTAATGTGGAATTCTTTTGGGCGGGGTTAGTGCTAAGGGAGGTCAAAGGTTACAGGTAGTCTGGTAGGGGATTGGGTCCCTTTGTTGCAGGTTTCTGGTTAGGTCTAGTGGGATAGAAGGGGGGATTGAGGGGAGGCGGGTTAATGGACTAGATGCGGTAATGAGACGGGAATTTCACGGACACATGCAGTTAGACTACATACAGGGAGTGCAGGGCCCAACCGCAACCGGGCAGGTGGTGATATAAAAGTAGACACAATCCGCCGCGGAGGTCTTCATACACAAAAAAGATATTAGGGAATCTCAAGTTCTCACGAGCACGAGCTTTAATCGTACACACAGAATCCTCTCCGGTACTACAGAAGTGTTTTGTTATCTCCACCCCAGTGTCTTCTTCAATCCAGGGTCCTTCTGCATCTTAAGATATTTTCTATCTCAGGATCTTCCCCATCTCGGGATCTTCTCCATCCCCGGATCTTCTCCATCTCAGGATCTTATCTATCTCAGGATTTTCTCCATCAGGATTTTCAGCATCGGCGACATGCGTCCAAAGGGTAAGGGCAAAGGTAAAGAGATCGCGACTTGCAAGGGTCGGGCTCCTACACATGACCTCAGGAAGGTCTCCACAATGGTTCAGAATGCTAGGGAGTCATCCAAGTTCAGTGCAGTTATCCAATTTTCTGTTGGTTCCTGCAAAAACACGCCTGCTCGGGAAATCGCGGAAGTAATGACCACCGACAAACAGCCCACGGAAGAAGGTGAATCGAGTTTGGCATTGGATGACAGTCCCACACAGTCTGCAATAGGGTCGCCAAAAGACGTTGGCGGCAGCCCAGCAGGGATACTGACAATAGTAAGTGAATCGAATCTGAGCGGTAGACCAGTGGCCGATTCGGAACAGGGCATATTTGGTGGATCCCCATTGGTAACCTTCATCTTAAAAGGCAATTTTGAATCAGCAACGCCAAGGCCCCAGGAATCTGGAACGATACATAAATATCCTCACAATGGTCTCATGCAAAAAGGGGAGAAAGCCACGAGATGGTACCGATCGCTAACCCAGTTCACAGGGGTCCTGCGAGAGATGGTTGAATCGGCAGGCAATCATTTGAAGTACATTACTGTTTTCAAGGAGCCATTCCCAGACGCACAACGAACAGAAGACATGCTGGATAAGCTGTGGTGGGATACAGAAAGGTAGCATGTGAATGATTACGCGCGTAACATTAAGATTGATACATATGTGAGTCGCAAGAGATTACATCGGTTGCAGAAGTGGACACTGAGGGTGAGAATATAGCTTCGAAGTGTGCAAACCCAAACACGGTCATACCTGGCATATGAGACGAAGAAGACTATTGCCTTCCTGTATAAATTTGACCAGAATGTTTCCCGGGCGTACATAAAGAAACATGTGAGAGGGTTGTTGAAGCGGGACAGGTACACCTGTTCAGGGAGCCATCATAAGGTATCTATAAAATCTAGCAGAGTACTAGTAGAATCTGACGGGGAGTGATGGTATAGACTTGGGGATATCGGTTTAGACCGGAAGAAGCAGTCAAGTTGATATACCAGCACTATTTCAATGGAAGGAAAATACTCGGGAATGTCGATAAGGGATTCCGGAAGAACATAAGTGGTCCCTTTCTGTTCTTGATCTTTGCAGCCCTCTACAGTGCTCTCACTGCCTGGGAAAGCGGGGAATGTAAGATAGCAGTCGATTTTAGCTATGCCAATACATGCGGTAGGTAAAGGTACGAAGAAGAGACTTCTCAGGGTTGTTAACATCTCGTAGATATGTATAAGAGGCTTCATGATCAGTGGCAATTCTACCCAACCCGAGTCCAAGAGATGTTACTGGAAGTTACGCAGTGCAAGATCGTTGAAAAAGGGCAGATTAATGGAAAGAAGGTGAAGTATGAGCAAGACAAATCTTATCATGTGGATACGGAGGAGATAGAAGAGCTAGCTATATCCTTGGAAGGGGACTTAGAGAGTATAGGTTTGGGAGGTAGTCGGGGAAGTAGAGATGAGGAAGATGAAGGTAGCACGACAGAGGAGGACTTATTGGTAAGTCCCCATGCAACTCGGGTCGAACCCGAGGAGGATGGGGACAGTGACCAAGATAAGGAAAATGAGGAGCTTTCAGAAGACGATAACGGCACGGGAGAGGGGGATCAAGAGTGCGCTCATCGGGATTCACTCTGCGAGAACAGGCTGGAGAAAATGGCAGAGAGGCTACGAGACTGGGTTGTGGAAAATGATGGGATCTAGGGCAGGGATGTTACATTTGGAATATGCGGGTATGGGAACGGTAGGAGTATCTTCGGTGGAAGGTTTTTTTTTTTTGTTGTATATTGTCGGTTGTAGTGATAGACATTGAGTGGATGGAATAATTAGATTGTAAAAGGTAGATACAGGAATGAGGGAGTTTAGTCAGAGGTATGGTTATGGGGAGGATTATTGGGATGTGGCAGAGTGGGTCGGGCTTGGGACGCCGGGGGACTGGCGGAGTACCAACGCTAGAATAGAAGGTGTCGGAGCGCTCAGTGGAGGATGACATGAATGTGGTATTAGACTACGAGTGGGGTGGGTATATGGGAATGGGTATCAAGGAGAACAGAGGATAGGAGGGGGATTGTGGGAATAGGAAACGTGTATCGGTAGCATGTGCAGGTTATGCGGGGAGGGGATAATGCGGAAGGGATAGATGGGTATAGACAATAAAGAGGGAATGGCTTTCAAGAGGACAGAAAAGGCAAGATCGAGTGCAGAATGCAAAGGTAGGGGTAGAGAGTTGTTGAGCATTTGGGGATGGGAACGAGTGACTAGAATAAACAGGAATAAAGATGTCCGGACGAAGGACGTGGCAGAGGTGACACAGGGAGGATGCCATCGGGGCGACATGGCTACAGAGAAGCTCGCCGACGAGAGGAGACCCACAGGGTCTGATTTTGGGGCGACATGGGTAAGGAAAGAGTGCTGATGAGAGGAGAGTCAGGGAGTATGGCATCAGGGCGACATTGGTAGAGGAGCGGGTGCGGAAGAGTGGAGACCTAAGGAGTCTGGGGTCAGGGCGACATGAGTGAAGGAGAGGACGTCGACGAGAGGAGATCTAAGAAGTCTGGCATCAGGGCGACATTGGTGGAAGAGAGGGCGCCGATGAGAGGAGACCCAGTGAGTCTGGCGTCAGGGTGACATGGGTCCGGAGGGGGAACTTGGAGATTGGCAGCATGCCCGTAGGGTCGCCTGTAGCGCCTGAGGCACGAGGGGCATCCGAGATTCGTTGCTGATGTACTCAACTACCTCTTTTTTAACCTGTTCCTTGTGAATTTGTGCCCCCTCTAGGTCCTTATTGTTCACCTCTTATTTAACAAATACTTATGATTCAAGCCTTAGGAGACGTTCCATGGCTTCCTCTGAATACACTCTGAACACTTATACTATATCCACTTGAGGTACTCTATCTAGTAACGTTGCCCATTATAACATCTTCGAATAGTTGTCTTCACAATTGTTGACTGCCGCTTAATACACTCTGGCTATTGCTTTATTGAGGATGGCCTCGCCTCCCAGCTCTTGAAACTTCTCACATTTGTCAGACTCTTTAGCCTCATTGTAGGCAAATTCCCCCCTTCCCACCACTCTACTGTCCTCCTTCTTCTTTAAGATAAGATTAGATTTTCTACTACAGTACCAAAGAAGACTATACACTGGTGAGGTGTCCTTTTTACCTGCCATTGTGATAACCTATGATATCAAAGTAGTTTATGATTATAAACTTTCAAAAGCCTATAATATCAGCAATAATACAAATATCTTTTGGTATTTTTGACAATATGGTCACTTGTAACTCCTAACTAGAAAATTACCTCTAAAATCTGCATTTGGTTATGTATGCTGCCATTGCAACCCACTGCTCTACTTAGCCCATTGAGCCTATTAAACCCGCTTGAAAAGCCTATATTAGTAGCAGCTAATAGAAATTAGCCATGGTTACAATAGAGGTTTCTTAGGAAAATCAATCATTTAGGGAAGTGGAAACTTTACTCTTACAGGGAATTTGCGTTTTGACTTGATAGTTGATAAAAATCAGATCTTCCTACGCAAGACCTTAACCTGGGGAAATTACTGTTTTTGCCGATATCAGAAGCTTCTTAGTTGCGGAGATCGCTCTTTGGGTTAATCCTTGCCCAATATGAGTATGTTGGTAGACATCAGAAAAGAACTTTTAGTGCACTAAAGGTCTACTATCATATATAAATACCAGGTAATTATTTGATTGCTACTAGTTACAGTGGTAGTTGTATGATATATTTGCACTACTATTTAAGATTGCTACTTACTAAGTGTCCTTATAGTAATAATTTCACCTCATCTTTTCATAACTTCATAACAAACTAATACTAGGGTTTTGGGACAGTATGATCCAAGTATTTTTAGTCTGGACTGGAGACTTCTAGATTCTTAGTATGCATCTGTTTGATTCCAATCAAATCAAACGTAACCAGAGCAAGCTAGATTCCATGCTAATTGAGGTTGAATATAGCCACCACCTGTGATACAATGTTTTTCAGTTGAAACTAGAACTTAGAAGATAACTAAAGCTGAAAATGCTTGAGCTATTGATTGATGCCTAAGAATAAAACTGTAACGGAGGACCGTTTCTTATATTTGTCTTAGTACTCATTTCCTACCACCTATTGTGTACTCCAGGTAGCTCGGCCATAGTACCTTAAGTACTACTGCCTTGAGTGTATTCGGTCCTTATGTATTTCTGAGTATTGGAGGCCTGACCTCCCACACCTGTATTTATGGTCATGGAGGATTGTTTTCTGGAACGGCCAGAAAGCAGGTTTATCAGACTTCAGGAGCCTTGGCGGCTAGTATAAGTACTGAGCCGTTCCGCCCTTCAAGAGGAGGATTCTCAGATCAGATCACTTCAAACAGAGTTCTAACAAGCCTTAAATAGCTTCAATACAGAGAGATTATACCGGTTAATTCTCTTCCCACTTGGGAAATCTGTGTGCTCTCAAATACCCTCTGAGTCCTCCACTTAGCGGAACCAATAACAGAATTACACTATCACTCCGGTGATAGTATAGACTCTGTTAAACGGCCTACGGGGCTACTATTGGCATCGCCCATTACATTGTTTTTAACATACAAAATAATGTAACTGTTAAAACTACTACTAGGGAGTGATCAGCCATTGGTATCTTTACAATACCTTTTCAGGTATCCTCTATATCGGACGTCAACATATTCAATAAACACTTTACATCTAACAAAAGCTAGCAACAAGAATCCACCACCTAGACAGAGATGTTCGCAACCTACAGTTAACAGAAGACCTTGGGCAAGACAAGGCAGAGCTCTAACGGGTAGTGGTATACACCATTAAACAATTCCACCCTCGTTCCATCAAATTACCCCACCAATATCGACACCACCTCTTGCATTCCGGGCAACTACAATCCCCATTCATCTTCCTATACCAGAGAGCATAAGACATCGCGGAACCATATGGCCCAGGAATAATCGCAGCGTACAAGTACGCATCACCATCCCAAGGCTCACTATCGTTCTTCTCACCATTAGAAGAAACATACGAAAGAACAGCAGGAACTACATAGCTACATCCTGTTCCATCCAATAGCACATTCCTCATAGGCGAGGCACATCTACCCTCCTTCCCAACTGAACTTTTCTCTGTTGGCATTAGCTCCAAACTCGAGGAGTTTGAGGTATCCAATTCATCCATATAAGGAGGCCACCTGACGGTCTTCTTTCCGGCACCCTCACTATCTCCAAAACCTTCCATTGGGAAGGGCATCTTATGTGTCGTTGGTATAATCAACGCCTCAAGAGTACCTACCATTGTAGGAGTAGAAGAAAACGACGAACCAGCAACCGAGCTCTCCTCGTTCCCACTATCCTGCCTAAATATCGAATAGGCAGCCGAACCACAGTAATCCGCAGTTGATCGGAAATCACTCATGTCCAGAGCGACGTACTTGTCCCCACAATATACGGACTAAAGGGAAAAATAAATCTTAATATCTGAAAGAGTAACCGACAGAATAGCCTCCAAGACGCACAAGCCATACACCTACCACAAGTCGCGAAGAAAAGCTATGATTCCTGAAGATATCAAGAAGTTAATCGCCGACACACCACGAAAGAAAAGAGATACTCCTGAACCACAAACGTTCGAGGAATCAGTCAAACCACATTCTCTCACTGTCCACACCATCGATGTCCTCAAACCAGAAGAAGACTCTCTACTCACCATATGGGAATTTGAGTCACCTCTAATGACAGAAGCTAACTGGAAGAAAGTACAACCACAAATACATTATATCCTCGCCTTTACACAAACGCTCGGGTATTTCCACTGCTATCATCCAAAAGACACCCAACTGCCTTTCGAAGCAATGATCAAGCATTATGTTTATAACACAAGTATCCCATTTGAAAATAAGCACTGGGAGCTTACCATGGTGCTTAAGGAGCGCCTGAAACATCCCAAGATTCCTCAGCTCACAGAACCTCACTGGGTTCAGAAGGAATGTGATGATATTATGCCCTTCATTCTATGTGATTAGCACCTCCTTTTACCTATTGTACCAGGGCAATTCGAGGACCCACCGATAGCCAAACGACCAAAAGAACAAGACAGAGGGGACCCTCCTGAGATACTAACCAAACTACGTTCCACATCAGAAGTTAGCACAGGATCTCAGACTGGCATCATGCCAGAAGATGACATTATGGAACGCACCTCGGATACTGGCTACCCAACTAATGAAGACAATGATGAGGACCAAACCCCTCCCTTAGGATGAGGCACAACAGCAGGAGGAGGAGATGATGATAGATACGATAGTAGCTCTAGTACTGGCAGCTCTAGTAGCAGATCGTCAGTCCACAGTCACAGATGCTTACGCAAAATAAAGAAGCTCAAGAAGATCAAGAAACGGACATATTATGGGAAAACACTAGAACAACAGCAATGGGAAATGACAACAGGAATTGTGACTACTAAAATGTTATCAAAAATGTCCAATCGAATGAAGGATATCAAGATTGATGCTCCAGAAAATCTCAATAGGGGAGATAAGAAATGGCGAGACTTACAGTATTTTGACACTTGCGTCAACGCAATACAGAGATGGTTAAGTATGAAAGGTATAAGATTGTAATCGAAGAAAGTGTTGGACTTTATTGGATTCAAACTGGATGGCAGCACACTCACTACTTATAACCATCACCTCATCAAGGGAAAAGACAAAGTGTACTTTTTCAGTTTCATGCTAGTACTTTGGGAATTTCTCATTCCCGCCACTAGCAAGGACCTCCTGCAGAAGGAATGGGAAGTGGCATCACCCCACAAGGATAGACGACACATGGGTATCAAAACCTTTGCCAACTTGCTGGAGGCCCTTCAGATTAAGCTTATTGACAAGGATGGAAACCAATGCATCTTGGAAGAATTCAAACCCAGGAAATTCCTCAACCACCTACCGGATTACATGGAAACCACCCTGGTTCCCCATATACTTGATTCTTAGACCTGCAATGACCTCGTTAAGAAGGCGGAATCATACGACATAAGGATAGAACTTTTGGCGGCCTATCGCCCTGCTGAAGCTACCGGACGCCCGGCCTTTGTACCATTGCCTCAAGTGCCTCTGGTGCCTCCAGGGCGCCTAGGCGCCACTGTCCAAGATCACTGCCTCCTGGGCATCCAAGTAGCAGTAATTCCGGGCGGAATTGGGGCGATTTTTCAAGGAATTATGGCGCCCGTGGCTCCTGAGGCAGCAGGGGCAAACTAGATAATTTGCAGATGGAGGCTGCACGAAAACATGAGCATATTTCAACCACACCCTAACCTGCATGCCAGCCTGCTACCCAACCAGCTCCTAACTCCAGTCGAAACCACTACAGGGATTGGAAGACAGACAACAAGAAAACAATTTCTAATGCTAGCGGAACCCTTGCCACTTAAACAATAACCACCAAGGATCCGGACTGGGAAATAGTTAACAAGACATTAACATCCCAAAACAAGATGAAGTTGATCGGAGAACAGAAGTGTCTATGGTCCCGTGCACCTGGTCACACTTTCAAGGAATGCATGAAGTGAATATCCAAAGTACTCATGCGCACCGCCGCACAAGTCCTATCCCTACAACACACTAGCCCACCAGTTATTGCCAAGAATAACTGCAGGGGCAAAATCAAGGTAAAACCCCAGTCTAAAGAAGAATTAGACTACAGCAGGGTTCAAATCAAGGTCAATGGCCACCCTGCAATAGCCCTTGAGGATTTACAGACAACTGGCTGAGATCTCATCAACGCATAATTCGTACGCCAATACGGCCTACCCACTTCTGAAATCGACAAGAAGTCACTTCACCCCGCGATCAAGGGATCGAAGAGTTTGAAAGCAAAGGCATGTGATGCCCAAATGGACTACGGAGGATATACGGAAACAAGAACGCTTTATGTAGCGCATCTTGAAAGCTGAGATATGTTTCTAGGCAAGGCAGCGCTTACAGACCTGAACTGCTTAATCCCAGCATGACCAAATCCTGTAACCATCCAACTTAAAGGAATGGCACGCTTCACTTTCAAAGAATAGAGGAAGGCAGGGCTTGCTACGGGGAAACCCATATCTGCTGCACTCACAATAGAAGATGAAGTATCAGAATAGCTTCGACCACTGTTCGAATTCATTGTCTAAGCTATGAGCCTTGGAGAAAGTCGGGAATTCAACCCCTTCGTTGAATTCGCACAGTTATTTCCGACAAACACACCCAACGAGTTGCTACCTTTGAGAACTATCAACCACCGAATCTGCCCGAAAGCTGGCTCTACATAGATAGCAAAATGGCGACCCTCACCCTCCAAATCTTATGCAGAGCTCACGAGATAGCTCACTGAGGAAGAACCCTCAGGCCGGATTTATGGTGCAGAACATAATACTAATGTGGTAGTTCTGTTAGTACAAGCCAAACGAGATGATCCCACCAAACCACGGTTCATCCTGGACGCCAGGAATCGGAACGATGCGGTTGACCCCAACCACACCCCTATCAACTATTAAGAAACTCATGGAGCTAGTCGCTGCTGTGAAGTATTAGAGCAAGATTGACCTACCCGATGGATGCCACAATATCAGAATCAAAGAAGACTCTCAACAACACTCCACCTTCCTCACACACATGGGATATTATCGTAGTCGCATCATGTAACAAGGCGACTGCAAGCTCCTGCCACCATGGTACGAGCCATGTACGAAATCTTTATGGAGATGGTCTTTAAGGACCTTGTCATCTACATCGATGATATTATTATCTTTTCAGATACCTAAGACAAACATGTAGCTACCTTACGGAAGGTTCTACAACCACTCCTAGACCAGAAGTTCTGGTTGAAGGCTAGCAAATGCCAGTTCTTCACCAAACGTCTAGATATTTTAGTATATACGATAACTCCGGATAGGTTACATATGGATCCTAAGAAGCGCAGGAAAGTATTTGACTTCAAGGTTTCCAACAACCGCCAGGAATTACGAGGTATACTCGGCGTAGTCATATTAACAAGCAAGTTTTGTTTGGAATTGGCCTGCTGGACAAGCACCCTGTCAGAACTGCATGGCGAAAATGCACCCTAGAGATGGATGGACACCCACACCAGGGCACTCGAGAAAATCAAGGAACTTGTGAACTCTCCACAGATTCTCAAACCCTGGGACCACTTCTCGGAAATACCAAAATTCTGGTATGTAATGCTAGTGATATTAGACTAGCATCATGGATAGAACAAGGAGAACTAGGCTCAATTCTACCCTGTCGATTCCTTTCTCCCAAATTTAGCCCCGCACAGCTGAAGTACCCCACCTACCAAAAGAAGTTACTAGCTATTGTTGACTCCCTGAAGTTTTTTGAGGCTCAGCTCCGAGACCACAACTTCACGGTTCTTACGCATTACCAAACTTTACTCTCATTTCTCTGACCAGGACAAACATCTCAGAACCTAGCTACTTGCCAAGCTTACATGCCAGAATTGGACTTCGTTATCGAACACACAGCTGGAAAAGAAAATTTCTTGCCATACGCTCTATCAAGGAAGAATAAATACTCCCTCGATCCCACCGAGAAACAAGACTTCATTCCTTAGAGCATCGATCCTACCGAAGACCATACCCAATTTCAAGACACTTCTATTACTACCAACAACCTATCTATCTCTCTTATTCCAAAAGAAATCATAATGGTTTCCCGCAGCTGCATCAACTTCAACCACACGGACTGCAACTACAATAAGTGCGCAGGCCGTGATGAAAGCCGCAGTCAGCACCCCTGTTGTCCCTATCTCGATGACGAGAATGACCGGGACTACGAAGAATACGATGATATCAAGAAGGAAGAAATGCAATCAGATGAGGCTACCCTTTCTACCATCCCCGAAGAAATCTTTGAAGAGTATGAGTTAGATCCTCACCCCCATGTTGTAGAGCATGATCAATTAAAAGGTTATCATCCTATCAGTGCTCCCGCAGATAATACCTCCTCCATCACCAAAGATAACAATATTGCTGGCATCATTATAGACTTTGTCAATGATACCTGGGAATACGACAAGCAGCATTGAAAGCAACACAATACGGACTATCAGGACTACTACTGCCGCTTGCATGGTAGCTTGCATCAGAATGTGAATCGCTACTTTCTCACCACCAGATGCTCAGTTTGCGGAAACTATGGAAAGAAATGTGTAGGCTGTACTCTAGCGGACGTAGTATATCAGAAAGAGAAGGAATTCCAGTCAAGTAAGCGAGACTCATGGGAATTGAAGGTTACCACTATCCCTCCTAACAACACCCCATCCTCTGACACTCCCGATATTGACATCCTCGAGCTTAACATCAAAGAAGCTACTAACCGCACTCACATGTGGTCTGCAGAAGATTGGGCAATCAGAAACGCTTCTATTGCCCGCCACGAACCATGAGGTCAACAACCCGCCCAAAAGAACCCATGGGACTATAACATCAAGATCGTACCAGATGAGGAAAGACCCTGCTCCTTCTCGGCCGCAGTTACTACCAGATCACAATGCAACACGGGGTCCGGTGAAGCTAGCGGATCTAATTAAGGTTATAATACCTTCCTGTCCGCCACTAATCCTATGAGATATGTGCCAGAAGTGGGATTTATGCACCAACAACACCACACAACTAGCGAGGAGAACAATCCCGTTCACGATCCTCAAATACAGGAGAGGACGTCAATTCCCCCGGAACCCACTGCCCCTCGTGGGTGCAACTTCTGCAAAGGTGAGGGACACTATGCATCAACATGAGACGCAAAACGCAAGGCAGACTCAGACCTCAGGTATAGAATCGTGCCAGCAACCAATATGGCAAAAATATATCTTGATCTCGAAAACGGCCACAAAAATGACCCCGACTTCTTTCTCGTTGCTCACGTTGACAAGGATGATAGAATGAGGGACGCCTACATGGCATGTATCTGGATATGCCCCAGGTGGAGCCAGCTCTACAACACTCCAGAAGGAAAGAAAGGAGTAACTAAGGACAATGGGTTCTTGTACAAGAAGAATGAGAAAGGAGAATAGAGCCTAGTTCTACCAAGCACGTTAGACTTGAACGGTAAGAACAACCTCGAAGATGCAATCAAGGAAGCTTATGATGCTAAGGCACATGGCAGAGTTGAGAAAACGTTGAAATGGTTAACTGATAGATTTATTTGCCAGCGATTTTCAAGGCCTGTTAAGGAATACATGGCGAGTGGCGATACCTGTCAATGGGCAAATTTTAGCAACAAGCCACCACTAGGACAAGTAACTATGTTACATGTTCCTGCAAGAGCCTGGACAGATATCACTATGGATTATCTTAAGATGTCTACGGTTTTTAATTATTGTTCTACTTTATACTCGAACATTCTTTTGGAAGATGATCATATGATTTGCTTTTCGAGACTTTGGATGATTTTCTGTAGACAATCAGGATTTATATTTCTCACCCCAGTTTTTGATAACCTTACGGTGGAGAAGTGCACTGATACCTTTGATACGTACATTGCTTCTTTTATCGATTATCCCTATTATATTGTTTTTGATCGAGACACTCTCTTTATGTCAGACCATTTCAAGGATTGGGCAGCAAGAAAGGGTATCAAGTTGGAACCGTCTACCGCATACCACCCTCAGACGGACGGTCAGTCAGAACTTGCCAACAAAGCAATCCTCCAAGCCATACGAGGATGCAAGGTCGAAGAAAACGAATGGCTGCACAAACTCTCAGAGAACCAGCTAAAGCTGAACTCCTGAGACAAAACCGCAAGACAACGAAGTCCATTCTTTTCCTCTCTTAGGCTTTGAGACAAAGTTAGGTCCTTCTTCGTTCCTCTATCCGATTACTCCTTATACCCCTGCAGAAAAACGTCATCTTGACACCTCTCGCAACCTATATTCATCCAACTTCAAGCAGGCCAAACAAGCCAACAAGAAGCGTTCTGTTCCACCACTTCTTTCACCCAGCCAAAGGGTTTTACTCCCCACGGAGAACCTCAACCTCTTAAATACATTTAGGAAATTGAAGGCTAGATGGGTCCTACCATTCCGTATCCAACACGTCAAGAAGAAGCGAAACAACTATACACTTGGCTTGTCAACAGACAGTCGACTCTCCCTTATCTACAATACCTTCCACATCAGCAAGATCAAACTTTAGGGGGAAAACGATTCAACCAACTTCATAGGTCGCTACGAGGAATAGCCTGGTGAAGTAACAGAAGGAAGATGGGAAGTCGAATGAGTACTCGAATTTCGTATTGGTCCTCGTAGGGGCAAAACCCTATACCTGGTGCAATGGAAATATTACGGAAGGGATGACGATAAGTGGATCAACTTCGAAAACATCACCTTTAAAATCGTTCAAGAATTTTAGACAAGCGGAAACTATTCCAACACCTTCAAGCAACGAAGATCCTCCACGAAACACAAGAAGCGTCACACTCGAGAAACCTCCAAGTCAATTGTTCATACTAAACGAGACAGAGTTCTCGCCCTCAGTCCTGACGATCAAGACCTCACCTCCGCTGGTACCAACCTTGCAGAAGATATCTTTAATGTTTTCCTAAAGTACTGATTCGTGCTGGTTGAAATAACCTGGCAATCCTGCGTTCCTTCTAGTTGCTTTTATTGTCATTCTGGATTGACAATGGAAGAAGGTATGGCAAACAAGGTATCTATCGCATGTTTTCATTGTTCCTTATGGCATGAATGTTTACTATGGATGATTATGGAAGTTAAGTTGGTCACCTACGATTCATTGTGAAGATTGCTACTCTCATAACCATCATGCTTGCACTTGTCTTTTCGGACTACCTCCAGCTTGGGCAAGACGACAAGAGTAGAAAATTCTTTTAAGTGGGGAAGAATAACGGAGGACCATTTCTTATATTTGTCTTACTACGTATTTCATACCAGGTATTATGTACCCCAGATAGCTCGGGCATAGTACCTTAAGTACTACTGCCTTAAGCATATTCGGTCCTTTTATATTTCTGAATATTGGAGGCCTGAACTCCCACACCTGTATTTATGGGCATGCAGGAGGGTTTTCTGGAACGGCCTGAAAGCAGGTTTTTCATACTTCAGAAGGCTTGGCGGCTATTAGAAGTACTGTGCCGTTCCGTCCTTCTGGAGGAGGATTGTCAGATCATATCACTTCAGGCAGCGTCCAGACAAGCCTTAGATAGCTTCCATACCGAGAGATTACACCTATTAATTCTCTTCCCGCTTGGGAAATCTGTATGCCCCCAAAGACCCTCTAAGTCCTCAACTTTAGCGGAACCAATACCAGACATACACTATTGTTCTGGTAGTAGTATAGACTCTGTTAATAGGCCCGCGGTGCTACTATTAGCATTGCCCATTTCAACAACTTAGGAAGAATATATGAGGAATATATAGACTAGTAATAAAACACTTTTCATTTTAGCTTCTACTTCATCTTTATCACTGTTTTTAGATTTTTACTTTCTGATACAATAAGTTCAAGTCTTATATAGTTTATATGTATTTGCTTTAATCCATAGTCAACTACTGCAATGAAGGTTCAGGTAATAATTTCTGACTTTTGTATCCCTGTAAGCTAATTACATATATGGACTTCCAAAAAAAAAAAAAAAAAAAAAATATATTTCATG
>Ga0307511_10004264_pt1 | contig 14603 bp, 9 predicted proteins | sample 13_EM_MG_FD_200266 | JGI IMG/M metagenome (GOLD analysis project Ga0307511, IMG submission 200266) | Populus trichocarpa ectomycorrhiza microbial communities from riparian zone in the Pacific Northwest, United States - 13_EM | ecosystem: Host-associated > Plants > Roots > Unclassified | place... | reverse complement strand
GTGCGTGTTCAGATACCCACCCATGACCAGGAAGTTGTTGCCGATCGACATGCCGTTGTCGAACTTCATCTTGAGCTCTGAACCCAGAAAGTTCAGTTGGGCGCCACGGCCATCGCTGATGTCGTCGTTCTGGAATCCGCCGCGCGGGTTCGGCACCAGGAAATTCTGCAGCTGCTTGCTGTTGTAAGTGGAGTTGAGTTGGTTGAAGCCCGGATAAGGAGAAACCGAGTCGCCGTTGACTGTATAGGGGAAGTCGGCAACCCACTGGTTCTTGTCGTTCAGGGTCCGGTACCAGAACATGATCGACCCGTTGTCCATGGTGTGCTTCAACGTGGCCGTCAACTGTCCGCCAATGTCGGACGTATATTGCGGATCACGCACGCCGTCTGAGCCGCGGTAGAAGCCACCGATGCTTCCGTACCATCCGTCAACAATCTTGCCGCTATAGAACGCATCGATGCGCTCCATACCCTCGAAACCGTAGGTGGCGGCAACTGATCCCGTGGTTTTGTCCGAGCCGGTCCTCAGGATGAAGTTTGCGGTCGCGCCTGGTTGTCCTGAGGAGAAAATTGCGCCTGTTCCGCCCTGGACGATTTCGACGCGCTCGATGGTGTCGTCCAGACGTACCAGGGAGCTGGAATCCATGAACGAGAGGTCGGGCGAGCCGTACAGAGGCGAGCCCTGCACCATGGTCGTGAAATACGGGGAGTCGCCGCCGCCGTTCGGAAAGCCGGCGATGTCAATATTGACGCCTGTCTGGCCGCCCGAGGATTCGGGCCAGATGCCGGGCGATAGTTTGAATACTTCGGCCGTGCTTTGTGGATTTGCGGCTTTGATGTCGTCGAGGGATACCGAGACGATGTTGTAGCTGGCATCCAGCTTTTTCACGCCCTGAGCTGCGTTGGCGGTAACGACCACCTCTTGCAGGGCATCGCCTCCCGCTGGCGCCGCCTCGGCGGTATCCTGTGCGTAAACTGGCGCGCCGACTCCGCAAAGGATGCCGGCTACTGCAGCGGCAACGCTGGCGCTGCCAATGCGCGGCAAACGGTGCAACTGTGAGATAGAATCTTTGGTGGCCGAACGGGCTGTGCGCGTGCGTTTGACGCGTGCCTGGTCGCCTGACACTGGCTTGTTCATGGATTCCCCCTCCAATAAAACCGTAAATGTGCAGGTCACACGGATTTTGGCTGAACCTGCTGCTGCAAAAAAACCTGCCGCAGAATACGGCGCCCGAAGTCACCGTGGTACCCGTGCGTCGCATCGACGCCACGGCGGTGCTGTGGCGGGGAATGTAATGCGAACCGAGGTTTCGAACAAGTGATGTTACGAATCCGCAACACGGTGCAGGGTGAGGCAAATCGGCCGCAGGGCCTAAAAAAATGTGTTACCGGGCTGCGCTGCGCGCCCGCTTGTTATAATTGACACACAGTCGAGAGACAGGCGCGCAATGGATTTCTTGTTATCTCGCGACTATTCCGTTGTTCGGAACCGACAGCGAACTGTTCCCGTTCTGGGCAGCCCCGGGCGGGGCTGAAGCTCGACAGTTGGCGTTAAACTGATCAGGCCGCCAACGTCGCTTTGAATATTCTCAGCGCGGCGTGCTGCAGCAGCATGATGGTCTTGCCGTCGCGGATTTCGCCGGAGGCGATCTTTTCGAGGGCGTTGTCGATGGGCAGTTCCAGCACTTCGATGTCTTCCTCTTCCACGCCGCCCCCCGCGGTCATCCTCTGCGCGGACGTGTACTCGCATACAAAGAAGTAGACGATTTCGGTTACGGAGCCGGGCGACATGTAGGCTTCCATGACTTTCTGCACGTTCTGAATCTCGAAGCCGGTTTCCTCGCGCAACTCCCGGGTGATGCATTCGGAAGGGTTCTCTTTGTCGAGCAACCCGGCGCAGGTCTCGATCAACATGCCGGATTCGTTGCCGTTCACGAAGGTCGGCAGACGGAACTGGCGAGTCAGGATGATCGTGCGGCGCGCCATGTTGTAGGGAAGGATGGTTGCGCCGTTGCCCCGGTCATACGCCTCGCGGCTCTGCGTTTCCCAGCTGCCGTCGCGCTTTTGCAGGCGGAAGGTTACCTTCCGCAGCACATACCAGTTGTCCGACAGCACCTCGGTTTTGAGTACTTCGACCGCGGGGTTGAGTGACACGGTGACGTCCAGGTGGCTTCAGGATAGGAGCAGATTATCGTGCACAAACGTGCAGGGTCAAGAAAATTCGTGCACACTGATCCCATGCTGACCCGCCAGCGCAAGCAATACCTGCTCGATTTATTACGTAAGACCGGGCAAATCGTCGCCAAGTCGGTGAGCGAGGAGCTCGGCTTGTCCGAGGACACGATCCGCAGGGACCTGCGTGAGCTCGCCGCCGAAGGACGCCTGCAACGGGTGCACGGTGGGGCCCTTCCCGCATCCCCGGCGGTTGGCGATTTCGCTGCCCGGCAGCAACTTGCGCCGGATGGCAAGGTGTCAATCGGTCGCGCGGCGGCCAGGTTGGTCAAGGCCGGACAAGTCGTCATCCTCGATGGTGGGACGTCCACTCAGCAGCTGGCCAGGCATCTGCCGATGGACCTGAAGTTGACGGTGGTGACACACAGCCCGACTATCGCAGTGGCGTTGGTGGACCATCCGTTGATCGATGTGGTGCTCATCGGGGGCATGTTGTTCAAGCACTCCGTTGTCGCGGTGGGTGCTGCGGCAATCGAGGCGATTGCGCGCATTCGGGCAGACATCTGCTTCATTGGCGTGACAGGTATTCACCCGTCGGCCGGTCTCAGCACCGGCGATCTCGAAGAAGCGCATGTCAAGCGAGCGCTCATTGCCAGCGCCGCGGAGACGTATGTGTTGGTTTCGGCGGAGAAGCTCAACGCCGCTTCGCCTTACGTGATTGTGCCGACGACGCAAGTCGCGGGGATCATCGTGGAGCCCGGAATTGCTGATGAGGCGCTGGCGCCTTATGAGCGTGTTGGGCTCACTGTGATTCGCGCTTAGTTTTAGAGCGCGTCGTTAGCTGCAACTCACGGCCCTTTGATACGCAACGCTTTCCCTTCGTACGCCCCCAAGCTCACCTGCAGCGTGCCGCTCGAATTGATGGTCAACGAAGGCGCCTTCGGATTCAACACATCCGTTACCGTTGAGTTTTGTGTTGCGTCGTGAATCGCGACGGCTTCATTGATCGGCGTCGGGCCGAAGTTGATGGCCGTGACTTCCAGGTCTGCGCTGTCAGGCAACTGGTGAACCAGCACGAACAGGCCTTTCGCCTGAACCGCGGGCGCGTCGACGAGCCGGCCGGCATACAGATGCAGGTCCGCGCGGACCTTCAACATGTGCGCCAATTGGGACGCGAACGAATCCGGCTTCCTGAGTTGCTTCGGCAATGGGCCGTATAGCGCAACGCTCACCGGCAAGCCCGCGGCGGATGTCGTGGCCTTCGGATTGGACCCGATCAGGTCGTAGGCGCCTCTATTGATCCATCGTGTGTCGCCGTCGGCGAGCCGATCCTTTACTACTGCCGCCGGCAGAGTCAGTGCGCCAACGAGGTCCCAGCCGGAGAGTGCGAATATGCCTGGCTGGAATGCGTCATAGAACGCGAGCAGCAGATGTACGCGCTTGATTCTCTCGACATCGGCTGCCGTGAGCTTCGAGATATTCTTGATGCCCAGTGTTGCCGTGATGATGGTCGCAGTCGTACTCGCGACGCCGTCACCAAACTTGAGGTTATAGGGCGCAGGGTTGCCGATCAGTCGGCTGTACATGTCCTCGTGCACCATGCTGCGTAACTGCTTGCCGGTGACCTCGGCTCCGCGAAACGTGTAGTGATCGTTCTCGTGCGGGCCGGTGAACTGGGACAGTCCCATCGTGAGCTCGTCGTGATTCTGCAGTGCATGGATCAATCCGGCCGGGTCGATCTCATAGCGGCGCATGAGTTGGAATATGAGGCGCAGGAATTCCGCATCGCCGGTCAGGAGCGCGTGCTCATAGGCTGGACGGGTTATGAAGTCATAGGTGAGGTCCGCGCCGCCGTTGGACATCTCGTGGACTTTGTCGAACGCGAGAGCCAGTTCCTGGAAGGTAAATCCGCCCATCTTGCGGACCATGTCCGCAATGAGTTGGTTCGAGGTGTCCGACAGTGGATGGCCTTCCGACCAGACCAGCCCGCTTTGCGGCTCGCGCTCAATTCCCAGCAGACCATTTGCGTCGAGGCGTACGCCTCCATTTCCGAGCACTGTCAGCTCATGGAGGGCGTCACCAATCACGAGTCGCTGAGCTGCGAACGTGGGATCGAGCCAGTTCAACGTGGGCTGGCCTTGCTTGAAGTAGTGCAGGTATACCCACCGGCGGCTCACGCCATCCGTGCCGCGCACGACATCAGTAGCGCTCCAATCAGAATCCTTGACGCCGGGCTGATAGAAGATCCTGGAAGACAGCATTCCTACGATGTAGTGCTTGGCTTGCAACGCATCGACAATGGCGGGGCTCAGATTGACGGAGCTCTGCCCCGCGGGAACGGGCGGCAGCAGTCCCCAGTCGGAAGGTTCGATGCGCACCATGTGGTACAGGCCGGGGTAGTCGCCATAGGCTCGTTCGGCGAGCAGGAAATCCGCGCCTTTGCCGGTATGTCCTGGAATCACGTCGCCGATGACAACGGCTCCATGGGTCCGGGCGCTTTGCACGAGTCCCTTGTATTGCTCCTCGGTACCAAAGTCGGGATCCATGTCGAAGCTGATGCGATCGAAGTTGCCGTCGACGGAGGGCGTGTACGCGAGCCCGCTGATTCCACCCGATCGTTTCATGGGGCCCGTATGGATGGCCTGGATCCCGATTGCCTGGAAGGCTCTCCAAAGGCGCTCATCCGCGAGAGTGGCGAGCACTGATGCGCCGGGAGCTGATGCAACTGTGGAAGCGGGATAGGCGGTGAACCAGACTGATGCCTTCGCTGAGGCGGCCCGCGGTTGCGGCACTCCGTACGGGTGCTGCCATTGGGCGGAGTTGCCTGCGAAGCGCTGCGCCAGTGCTTGCGCTTGGTGCAGCATGGAGCGTTGCTCGAGCCACTGGATGTAAGCGGAGTCCGCGGCTGCCGGGGTCCCCGCTGGTTTCGGGGTCTCGTCGCCGAATACGGCGGAAGTTGCGCACAGCAGTACGGCGCAGCAGGTCCAGAGCAGCTTCATTCGAGTGCCTCCCCTCGAGGTGCATAAACGGGGAAGTTTACATCGACGCTACTTTGGAGCGGGCGCCGTCGCCGAATCCCGGACAATGAGCTCGAAGTCGAGTGTGCTGTGGGGAAGGGGACTCGGCCAGCCGAGACGGCGCGGTGAATTCTCGATGATCAGTTCCGCTGCCAGGCGCGCCATACTGGTGACCGGCTGGCGCACTGTTGTCAGCAGCGGCCAGATCATGGTGGCGATGGGCGCATCGTCGAATCCAACCACGGATAGTTGCGTGGGCAACTCCATTCCAATCTTGTGGGCCACTGAAATGACAGCGGCAGCCATGTCGTCGTTGCTGGCGAAGATCGCGGTGGGTGGCTGCTTCACCTGCAGTAATCGCTCAGCGCAGGCTACGCCGTCCGGAAACACGAAATTGCCGGTTTCGATCAGCGACACATCGATGGGCAGATTATGCGCGCGCATCTCGTCGGTGAAGCCGCGATAGCGCTCCTCGGTGGCTCCATGCCCGGGTTTTCCCAAGATGAAGCCGATGCGCTGATGACCCAGGCTGATCAGGTGAGCCGTGAGGCGCCGCGCGGCCAGGTAGTCATCAATGCCAATCGACGGGGAGTCGTGAGTGTGATCGCGAGGCGCGATCCTCACGGTTGGGATCGAAGCGTCTCGCAAGGTGTTGGCGAGCAAGCTGTCATCACTCAAGGGGGGCAGCAGGATCACCCCGTCCAGGCGCATTTGCCGCAGCAGCGTGGAGACCTGCCGGATGAACTGGGGGTTGTCCCGGTCGCAGGACTCCATCATCAGATGGTAGCCGGACTCGCGGCAGCGATCGGCCGCGCCCGCGTAAAAGTCCGTCAGGTAGGCGCCCGGCTTGTCGTAGAAAAGCCCAATGAGATACGAACGCTCGCCCGCCAACATGCGCGCGTTCAAGTTGGGTTTGTAGTCCAGCAGCTCGATGGCGCGCAGCACGCGCTCGCGTGTTTTCTCACTGACCGTTGGCTCGGCGTTCACGACGCGCGAGACCGTTTTTGCGGAGACTTCCGCGAGCGAGGCTACATCCTCGAGCGTTGCAGGTTGAGACGGCTTCGACATTGAGCGTGCAAGATTACCGTAAGGGGCGGATCAGGTGTTGGGAGGGCAGGCCGACGCGCCTGGCTGCTGAACGATCCGGATATCGTCGAAGCTCACGGCGAACGGGCCGGCGCTCTCGAGAGCCAGCGGCGCACTGACCGAGCTCAGCGTGGCGCCCACCTTTTTCAGGCACACCAGGGGTACGGACAAGGTCTTCCAGGCCCCGGGACCGGCGGTCCGGAAGGTTTCCGTGAGATCGAGTCCCGTGTTTGCCGCCATCCCACAGCGAGCGGCAGGTTCGCAGCGCATACCGAAAATGACCGGCTGCTGCGGCGGTTGCGCCACGCGGTAGTGAATTTTGAGCACCTGGTTGTCGGCCGCCGCTTTGAGCAGGCTGATGGCGCGCCCGCCGATTCGAAACTCTCCCGGTGCTTTTCCGGACCAGACTGCCTCGACGCCCTGGGTGGACAATTGCGCCGTTACAGCGCCGGCCGGTGATACCTGTGACTGCAGGGTGAGTCGGACCTCGGCCGCTGCATCGGACACGTAAATCGACCAGGGGGCCGTGACATGGCCCGCATGGAACAAGGTATCTCGATCGCGGTAGGCCTGCGGAATCTGCGGATCCTCGGGCAGGTCGCCGAGATCCGGGGACTGGGCGAGGGTGAGTCCGAAGCCGCGCGCAAACAGGGCTCCCTGTGCCTGATTGCTCGAATCGAAGCTCACCGGCATTGCCGTCGCAGGCCACGAGAAGCTCAGGCGTCCGGTAAAATCATACGCAGGTCCGCCGGCCCGCGGCTTGAATAGAACGTCTGCTATTCCACTCCCCTCGGAGCCTGGCAGCCATAGGGCGACGAATGCGTCAGAGAGATTCAGCTCGCGGTTGACCCACAGGGGACGGCCGGAGATGAACAGGCTGATCACCGGTATATTGGCGGCACGCAGCCGCTTCAACAGGTCGAGGTGTGCATCCGCAGGCGCAAACTCGAGCGTCTCACGATCCCCCTGAAACTCGGCGTACGGAGCTTCGCCATACACAACAATCGCCGCCACGGGCTCGTCTTCCAGTCGGGTGACCACTTTCCCACCGGCCGCTTGCACCGCGGCCTCAATGCCACCGAGTATCGATGTGGCGCCGGGAAAATCGCTGTTGGTGTTGTGATTGCCCTGCCAGTCGACCGTCCAGCCGCCACTTTGCATACCGATGTCGTTTGCGCCGAGACCGGTGACGAGGATACGTGAGTGAGGATCGAGCGGCAGGGTGTGTTTATTATTTTTCAGCAGCACCAGGGATTCACGCACCGCCTGCCGGGCAATCGCACGGTGCGCGGCGGCGCCGGGCGCGGGTAACTGGCCGGCGCTCACCGAATCTTTGGGGGACTGCTTGTTGAACAGGCCCGCCAGCACTTTGACGCGCAAGATCCGCGTGACCGCATCATCGACGCGCGTTGGCGCGATCTGACCCGACCTGACCTGCTCGAGCAGGTTGGCATAGAGAGCCTTCCAGCTGTCGGGCGCCATGTACATGTCGCCGCCGGCGTTCAGAAACTCGGGACACGACAACTTGGTACAGCCGGGTATCTCCTCGTGCGCATTCCAGTCACCAACCACGAAGCCTGGAAAATGCCAGCGCCCCTTCAGAACATCCGTCAGTAACAGTTGATTCGTATGCATCTTGACTCCACGCCATCCGTTGTAGGACGCCATGACAATCAGATCGCCGGCCGACAGCGCGGCCGCGAAGCCCGCGCCATGGACTTCGCGCAAGGTGCGCTCATCGGTCAGGTTGTCGAATTGATCGCGGCCGCCCACCGTGCCGCCGTCACCGAGGAAGTGCTTTGCGGATGCGACGGTATGAGCCGGAGTCAGGAAATCCGCGGTGCCGATTTCCCCCTGTAGCCCGGTGACCATCGCGCGGGCGTAGTCAGCCACCAGGGCGGGGTCTTCGGAATAACTCTCGTAGGAACGGCCCCAACGGACGTCGCGAACGACGGCCACTGTGGGTGCAAACGTCCAATCGATTCCCGTTGCGGCGACTTCCTCGGCGGTCGCCTGGCCGATTTTTTCAATGAGCGCCGGGTCGTGGGCGGCACCGAGTCCAACGTTGTGCGGGAAGATGGTGGCGCCGCGGATTTTGGCGTGTCCATGCACCGCGTCGATGCCGAACAAGACGGGTATTGGCGGGTGATTGGGGGAGGGCCTTTGCTTTGAAGCCTGAAAGAACGCCTCCGTGAGGTTCAACCACGCATCGGCAGCTGAGCGGACGTTCCTCCCAGGCGCCGCGCCCCCACCGGCGAGGATGGACCCCAGGGGATACTGGGCGAGATCTTCCGGCTTGATGGAGTCGATGTCGGCCTGGATGAGCTGACCGACCTTCTCCTCCAAGGTGAGGCTTTTTAGCAACTGCTGGACGAGTTTTTCCACGTCCGGCTGTGTTGGCACCGCGCTCCTGAGCTCCGGCCAAGCGGCGGGATGCGCCTCATTGGCTGCATTTCCAGCGGCATGCACCGGCTGGGCTGGTGCCAGGATAATTAATGACAAAAGAAATAAGTAAGCCCGCCAGTCTGCCACCAGAGCCCCCAGAAATGTTAGCGCTGACATCGCTACTAAATCACAGTTAAGTGCCAAGTGAAAGGTGATCATCAAATTCTAATTGACCGCGCTGTCATTTGGCCGTAATTTAATTTGGCGGGCTAGTGAGGCGTGACTGTTCCGGCTTCAAAGGGTGTAGCCGGGGTTTGGGTGCAGTCCAAAACGCGAGCCGCCCAATCGTCTTTCTGAGGGGGAAATCAAATGTCACATCGTCGACAGAAGCGCGCGCGTCAGACTGCGCGGTTAGCAATTACAACTGTTGTTTCTAGCGGAGCTCTCATACTGGCGCCGACGTTGCGGGCGCAGGAGGCGACCCCGACGCAGTCCACTTCCACGGAGCGCGAGTCGTCCAGCGTCTCGCTGCAAGAAGTGGTCGTTACGGGTTACCGGGCATCCCTGCAGTCGGCGCAGGATTCCAAACGCAAGTCGGACCTGCCGATCGAGTCGGTGGCGGCGGAGGATCTGGGCAAGATGCCGGATCAGAACGTCGCTGAGTCCTTGCAGCGCCTGCCGGGCGTGCAGATCGACCGCTCTCAGGGTCAGGGCACCGCGGTGTTGATCGATGGTCTGCGCCAGAATCTCACGACCTTGAACGGTGACATCTTCCTCACCGGCAAGGAGTTCTACGTGTCGGGCGAGGGCTCCGGCGGCGGCGCCGGCGGCAACAAGCAGTACCTGTCCCTCGAAGGCATCCCGAGTGAGGAGATCGGCGGAATCGATGTCATCAAAAACCCCAGTGCCGCGATCACTGAGGGTGGGCTGGGTGGCACGATCAACTTGAAGACTCTCGAGCCGCTGTCGCAGCCCGATGGGCTCACTATCGGCGGCAACTTCCGCGAGTCGTACGGGCAGGGCAGTGGTCAGTGGACGCCCGTCGGAGCCTTGGTGGGGTCCTTCAAGGTGAACGATCGGCTGGCCTTCAACGGCAGCATTTCCTACGATGATCAGAAGACTCACACGAAGGAGTTCGAGGCAGCGAACCGTAGCCAGTGGTTGACCTCGGGCTCGGCTACCGGGCCTTATGTCGGGCCGCTGACCGCCGCGGGCATTACAACCTTGCCAAATGGACAGTTGTACACCGAGCCCCAGTTGGCCTACTTCAGTGACATCAATGACCGGCGCAAGATCCTCGGCGCCACCTTCGGAGCGACGCTCCAGGTCACCGACGCGATTCGCAGCAGCGTGCGTTGGTTCCATTCGCGCGAGCAGGATACGACCAACACCTATTCCGATAAGGCCTGGTTCAACGGCGCGGGCGCGACTTCGGTCGCTCCGCCCAAAGCGCAAACCCTCATTCCGGGTATCGATCCAACACAGCCCTACTCAATCGATGGCAACGGGGTGGTACAGAACGGCACGTTCAATGCCAACGGTGCGGAGACCTCGACGCTGTATCAGCAGAACGTCTCTAAAGCCAACAACTACCAGTTCGTCACCAGCTACAACGACGGCGGCCCGTTGCGCGGTGATCTCGGTCTGTCCTATGCCAAGGCGGACTCGAACCTGCAGGCTGCGCAGGCGGATGTCGAGCACGGCTTGTATCTGACGAGCGCCGGCGTCGCTACGTCGCCTGCGGCCCCGGGTTGCAACAATGGCGCCTCCACGTGTGCCGGTACGGGTAACCACGGGTATGAGTTCGCTTACGCCAATGGCGGCACGAGCGGCCTGCCCTCGGTCAGTTATCTCGCTCCGTATGCTGATGTGCTGACCAACCCCAACTACACCACCTACAAGTCCAACTGGGCGTGGGCGAACCTGACCGATCAGAAGCAGTTCTCGATCAAGGGCAACATTCAATTCGACCCGGCCTTCATCCAGGGTGTGGACTCGACTCTGTCGGCCGGGTTTCGCTATGCCGGACGCGATGTGGATCAGACCTTCGGGCGCTATCTCATCAACGGCACGCTCGCCAACGGCTCGGTAGCCGGCTCCACCGGTGACGCGCATGGCGGGCCGTTCGATTACTACCAGGATCCCGGCTACGGCAATCCTAACATCCCGTACTCCACCGCGGTCTCCAATCCCGCCCTCGGCAAGATCGTCAACAACTTCGCTGTGGGCAACATTCTGGTGAAGGACCCGGTGACCGGCGGTATGACCCACCCGGGCAGCTACCTCCAGCAGGTGTGGGCTGGGGCCGGCGTGCCCAACATGACCGAGCAGTTCTTCGTGGATGGCCTCAGCTCCTTCAGCGTGCGCGAGCGCACCACTTCCGCGTATTTGATGGGTGATCTCGGTGGGCCCTCGAATCACTTCCACATGAACTTCGGCGTGCGGGTGGTGGATACCGAACTCACTATCGACAACGGCACCGCCGCCCAGATACCCACGTATTACGGTACAGCGGTGTGGAACGGCGTGGATTCGAACGTCATTCCGAACGAGGTCAAACGCAGCTACACCGATGTGCTGCCATCCTTCAACTTCGTACTGGATGTCACCGAGCAGCAGAAGGTGAGGTTTGGTGCCGCCCGCGTCGTGGCGCCGCAGGACTTGTTCAGTCTGGGTCTGGGAAATTCCTACAACTTCACGCGCGAGGTCGGTGGTCGCACCAACATCCACACCGGGGCGGCCGATGGCTTTACCTTTGATGGTGGCAGCGCCGGCAATCCGCAGCTCGACCCGTACCGGGCATCGCAGTTCAATCTCTCCTACGAGAACTACTTCTCCCGCAGTGGCTACGTGAGCGTGGCGGGCTTTTATAAGCAGGTCGACAACTTCGTCATCACCGAGAACGTGCCCACGCTCGTGGAGGACGATTTCGGAGGCACCACCCGCACGGTGAGTCAGCCACAGAACGCTGGCAAGGGCCGGATCTACGGCTTTGAGCTGGGTGGGCAGTACGCCTTCACGAGTGAATGGCTACCTTTGCTGAATGGCGCAGGCGTTGCAGCCAACTACACCCACTCGCTGTCCTCGTCCGATCAGGTCACGAGCTTCACCACCCGTGCGCCGATTCCAGGCGTCGCCGAGGACTCCGTTACGGGAACTGTGTTTTACGAGCGCTTCGGCTTCTCAGCCCGCGCCTCCTACTCGTGGCAGGGCAAGTCCGTCTCGGACAGTGTCTACGGTTCTACTTTCACGTTCCCGGACCGGAACGGCGTCAATCGGACCTACCAGATCTTCCAGGCCCCCTACGGGCAGCTGGATGCCCAGGTCGGGTATGACTTTGACACCCACTTCGGGGTTCTGGCTTCCGCTACGAACCTGACCAACTCCGCGCAACATACGTATCTGCAGTGGCCGAATCAGCCATTCACCTACGATCAGTGGGGCCGGCGGTTCTTCCTCGGGTTCAAGTTCAAGAACTGATAACGATCAGGACGGCGGCGGCGATCGCCACGACATCTTCGATGATCGCCGCCGGCCGGTCCTTGCCAAAAGCAGCGGCCATTCGCGCGCGAGCGGCTGCACCGCCGAGGGTGCCGATTACGGCGCCCACGATTCCCGCAACCACTCCGGTGACGACTGAGCCGCCTGGCGCTGCCAAAGTGGCCCCTGACAGCGCTCCCGTGAGGACTCGGCTGGTGAACCCCACCGGTGCCTTGCGACTCGGTGTCGATGGCAGTTGGTCGAGAACCAGCTCAACCAGCGCAAGAGCCGCCAATACCCAGGGGGTCCAGGCGTATCCCATGAACGCCATGGGAGTGCCGGCTACCGCAATCGCTCCGTAACGAGCGCCGAATGCCGCCGCTGCGGGGGCTGTCATGGTACGCAGGCCTGCGACGATGCCGATCAGCAAAGACAGGACGATGACGGTCATAGTGCTCTCCCATTGTCCAGCCGCAAACACTACTCACAGTCCGTCTCGCCAGCTAGTACGGATTCAGCGCGCTTGTACTGTTACTCGAGCAGCCAGCATGAGCTCATACACCTGTCCCGTCAGGCGCGCTCCGAAGCTCTGATGGACTTCTTCTGAAACGAGGGTGAAGCCGCGCTCGAGGTAGATGTGGCGGGCCGCTGCAAGAGGGTGGTTCGTCCAGAGCTTCATCCGCTCATAACCGACGTTCCGTGCGAACGAAATGCAGGCATCCACGAGCTGTCCGCCCAAATGATGCCCGCGGGCGGATGGGTCGACGAGCAGGATGCGTAGCTGCGCGGTCGTTTTGTCGGCTGCTACGCAAAATATGCAACCGACGCGACGGCCGTCGAGCTCGGCAATCCAGGCGGCCTCACGGGTCGAGTCGTGCCCGGCCGCGTAGTCAGCCACGATGCGGGCAACCAGCGCCTCGAAGCGGGTATCCCAGCCAAACTCCGCGGCATAGATCTCACCGTGCGCCATGACTACCCAACCGAGGTCGCCCGGCGCACCTAGTGCGCGAATGCGGGTTCGGGGTGCATTCATTGCTGGCTCCTTGACTGAAACGACTGTTTCAGTGAATCTAGACGAATGGAAACTCAAAGTCGAGTGTCATCCGCGCGTGAGCAGGAACTTCTGCAGCTCGCGTATGAATATGTTTTGCAGCATGGGCTCATGAGCCTGTCGCTGCGGCCCCTGGCACAGGCGATCGGCTCGAGTCCGCGAGTGTTACTGTTTCTGTTCGGCTCGAAGGAGGGGCTGGTGCAGGCACTGCTGGCGCGCGCGCGGGCCGCCGAGTTGGCTTTTTTGAGTGAGCTGCGGCCGACCCGTCAGCCGGCGGACTTCGCCAGTGTGGTCCGAAGAGTGTGGCAGTGGCTGCTCGCTAAAGAGCACCGCCCCATGCTGGTGCTGTGGCTCGAGACCTACGCACACTCGCTGGTCGAGCCGGCGGGACCTTATGCCGACTTCGCGCGTAGGACCGTGGAAGACTGGCTCGACCTGTTAGCCGCTCATCAAACAACACAACATCGGCGCACTCGCGCGGCGGCCACGGAGCGGGCACTTGCTTTGGCGGTGCTTCGGGGTGCGCTGCTGGATCTGCTGGCGACCGGGGACGAAGGTCGAACGACTGCCCTCATCGAGGCGCATCTGCAGTGGAACAGCCGACGTGCGAGCCCGTGAGGCTGCTGATAGGATAGCTCATCGTGACGGATCCATATGAGTTGCTCCCCGGGGTCCCGCACCGGCTCGATGAGGCGGTGACGCGCATCATTGCCCCCAATGCGGGTGTCATGACCGGCGCCGGAACGAATACGTACCTGGTCGGCGGTCGCGAGTTGATTGTCATCGATCCGGGTCCGGACGACGAGTCGCACATGGAAGCCATTCTCACGGCGGCTGCGGGTCGGATTCGATGGATACTCTGTACCCACACTCACCTGGACCATGCGCCGGGGGCCGCCAGGCTCAAAGAACTGACCGGCGCTGCGGTGGGTGCGATGGCGGCGCCGCGGACCGACCACGATTTCCCGTTGTCGGTGGATCGCGTTCTGGCGGATGGAGACTGCGTCGAGTGTGCGGCTGGGGTGCTCCGTGCAATCCATACTCCGGGCCATGCTTCCAATCATGTGTGTTTTCTGTTGACCGGCAACGGAATGCTGTTCACCGGCGATCACATCATGCAGGGCTCGACGGTTGTCATCTGGCCACCGGATGGGAACATGCGTGCGTACGTTGAATCGCTGCGGCACCTGCTCGAATTCGATCTCGCCGTCCTGGCGCCCGGCCACGGACACTTGATCGACCAGCCCCGTGATGAGTTGAATCGTCTCATTCAACACCGGTTGCGACGTGAAGACAAAGTGCGACAGGCCGTATTTCGCGCCGGCGAAGGCGTTACGGTCGAGATGTTGTTACCGTCTGCTTACGATGACGTATCGAAGTCCCTTTACGGGTGGGCCGCGCTGTCACTGCAGG
>Ga0307511_10004263_pt1 | contig 14603 bp, 4 predicted proteins | sample 13_EM_MG_FD_200266 | JGI IMG/M metagenome (GOLD analysis project Ga0307511, IMG submission 200266) | Populus trichocarpa ectomycorrhiza microbial communities from riparian zone in the Pacific Northwest, United States - 13_EM | ecosystem: Host-associated > Plants > Roots > Unclassified | place... | reverse complement strand
GATTAAAATTTAGTTTTTTCTTCTTCTTAAAAACACATTTTAAAGCCACAATCTCCCAAAGCCAATCAAAGTATAGTTACTGTATTTTTCAATGCTTAGAATAATTCCTTCAATTTCATTTGACTACAAGACTCGGGTCCCACTTAAATTGTTGATTCTCATGAGTCATGACCATGTTGAATTTTGGTTTCAAGTAACACAATAAAAAAATTAAAGAATCATTTTATTTCTATTTATAAAATTATCAGTTTTGGTTTGGTTTAAAAATCAATTTAAGTGTAGATTCTCGAAGAAAAGAACATTGAATTACATCTCATCAAATTGGTCAAAAATAAGAACAAAGCAAATTAGGAAAACCCAAGATATGGAAACGAAAGTGAGAGAGTTTTTTGGAATCAAAATATCGTAGGGCATGGCTTTGGTGTGAAATAATGGAGGGTGAGGGTGGTGCCGTGGTGGTCAAGAGTGAGGGCCCGCCATGATTTTTGGGCCAACCAGCATTTCGCTGTCCCAGCCCCTAAATTCCACCTTTGACCCTCAAAATTCAAGGATCTCATTTTTTACGAGGGAAACGTCATCGTTTCTTCGATATTTTCCACCGACACTTATTTGTGCTTAGTGTACAAGTTGACCAAAATGAAACGAAGGAATTAACTCAAATATTATTAATATGTTCATCACATGAAAGTCATCTTTCATATAACCAAACCTCACATTGTTTTTCTTTAGAGATTTTCTTTTCCATTTCGTAAATAATAATTCCGTAATATAAAAAAAAATGTTATTTATAGAAGAACATAAATATAACTATCAAAATAAATAATAACAGTTAGTTGATTAACAGATTTAAAATTTTGGGTCTCAAAAGCGTTTTAAAAAAAGATTAATTTTTTTTTTATTTTTTCTTTGCTTCAAATTAATATTTTTTAATATTTTTAGATTATTTTAATGCACTAATATCAAAAATAATTTTTTAAAAAATAAAAAATATATTATTTTGATATTTTTATAAGTAAAAAACCTTTTGAAAAACAAACGCAACCACACTCCCAAACAGGCCAGCAAGTTCCAACTAGGAGTTGGTTTTTATTCTTAAATGGTTTTTTTTTTATTTGCAATTCAAACTTGAGAAATTAAACAAATTAATGAAGCATCTCAAGTGATGATTTATTATGACCTGTATCCTTATTAATATTTATTAAAGCACGAGGCATGTGAAGTCATGGGGATTTGAGGACATATCGGGCAAGTTTAATCTCCTAATCATAACTTAATCAACATTGACTTCGGGTTAGGAAGGTGGGATTTGTCTTGTGAACGTAGAAGGAAAAAAAACCCATGAAGAAGATTATTCTGTCTTGTGCTTGGTGAAGGTCTTGTGGCAATATCAAGACCGATCGACCAAATTAGTTGGTTAGACCTTGATTTTCGCACATGGGTTTTTTTTTTTTTTTTTAAGAAATCATGGCATTATAATTAAACTAATCAATATCATTATCAAGAGGGTTAGCGAGCTAAATACACATTATTCGGTGGAGGGTCTCTTCATGTGTTCATCAACTAATCACGACCTTACATAATCTGATTCCACCCATCTATACAGTTAAATTCAATTTCTCAGTTGACAACTTGTTTAAGAACTTAATCTAACACTCGAAAGAGTAGCTTAAAAGTTACTTGCCATTCCCAACAAGCTCTCTCTTTCTCCTGTGAGAATAATTATTGCTAGCAAGAAGAATGTTGGGGAAAAAGAAAAGAAAAGTCCAGGGCCAAGTTGGATTCTTGACAAGCAGGGAAAGGCTAATATCAACCTGGAGCCAGGGTGGAGGTAGAGGTCAGATGGGAGGTTACTTTCAACTGTGTATAGCAGTTACGGTGGCCCTTTCAAGCTCATATGCTCCATATTTTGTTGTTGTTGACGAGTCTGGTGGCCCTTCTAGAGGTCGGTTTTGATTCTGAAACTTGCATGGTGAAAAATAGTGTTAATTTCATTTCGTGAGGGAGTCATATAGCATTATTATATGTTGATGTCGCCGAGGAAAGGAAAGAAAACAATATTGTATATTGAATTGGGTTGGGTAGATTCCACTTATCAAAGAGCTCACTGAAGTCTCACAGCCCAAGACTGATAGACCCAAATAAGAGATTACCAACCCCTAAAACAAAATACCAGCCCACCTAAAATCATTACATTTTGAAATATTAATGTCTTATTCCTTAAATCGAGGATTTTAATGTCTTTTCAAGAAAACTCTTTTTTTTTTTTGAAAAATTAATGTCATTTATTTCTTAAGCATTTTAAGAATATTTTTCTTAATCGAGGATTCTAATAAATAAAGAAAAAGAAAAGAATTGAGGAGGTTTACAAAAATTAAAGCAAGTACAATATTCTAGCCATGCCTGAAAGGAATTTAAATAGACACGTACAATCAAAGCCATCATCTCCATGACTATAAAATATTCTCGTGACTCCTAATTCATATATATAAACATCGAGTAACCTGAGTTACACAACCTACTGCAGAAATGGAGAAAAGGCAAGTACCTTAAAGACATGCCAAGCTTTCATTTATTAAAAAGAAAATTACCATTTGCACTTTCTTCGTCTCTATTGCTGTGAGATATCTGGCCACAGACATGATTGCAAGAGGTTAATGGAACTAGAGACAACAATTAAACATGGCGTGAAGATCAGGGAAGACATGGAACTAGTAGTTTAAGAATTATAACTGGGTGAGACAGATGTGTGAAAAGGTTGTTGGAAGAATGATCGATCATTCAAGTAGCAGCCCATTCTTTTCGAATGCCAAAAGTGTAGTTGATCTCCAAGTAGCACTTGTTATCATCATCAAAAAACTGAAAGAAACAGAGATGGTTAGGACAAATTAAAGGGAGATGCCATATTGTGATTTTGCATCAGAGTACTGTTTACTAGCAGATTATTAAAATGAAGATCTCTTTCTTCTTTTTGAGATTATATTCAAAGAAAAACCTCAAAAAGTTTAAAACTAACCTTCGACCTTGCAGAGTATGATCCTCTAGCAAACATGCCCGAGGGTGTGGTCTCCTCTGGATTAACATGCGTGTAAGCCTCTGGCTGAGGACTGTAGGTTCCAAGCATTTCTTTTGTGCTGTCCACTGAGTCAACAAAGACTGATTATAAGGGGGGAAACGTTCAAGTGTTTGGAGCACAGGTTTTGGCACGAGTCAGGATGTAGATAGCTCACCCTTGACGCCAGTTTTCCAAACAGTATTGGTGTACTTGAGGCCAGACACAATGTTATTACTGACTTGGAAGGAGAATTTCAAGCTATGGGGACTGCCTTCTTTCAATGCAAACCACAAGCCTTTGGGCTTCCCATTCTCAGGAATAGAAAGTACGATGTCTGGTCTTCCAGGAGAGAGGATCGAAAGATTAAGAAATTTCACATCTGGTTCAAGCGTTTCTGCAATAATGAAAAGAAAAACAAGATTATTTAGAGGATTAAATAAAAAAAGAAAAGGAAAAGAATTCTGTTCAAAATTCTTCATTATCTTTGTTGGAACATGAGCAACTCTAGCTAACAGAATATGGCACAAGAATTCGATCGGCATACGCACAAGGAAAGGGATTCAAAATTCTCTGCATGAACATGTAACATTAATTATAGAAATGAAAGAATTAACAGAAACCAAGATATATTTAAAGAATTTCAGAAGTTAGAATCCAACAAACTCGCATAATTTTAGATAAGGAAAAAGAAAATATGACGACATGCATGCACCTCCAATGTTGTTCAAATCCACACTCCCAAGAAGCTGCTCCTTCCATTTCCTCAAGCTCTCATCATCCTGAACTTCCAAAATCCATGCACCAATATATGAAAAATGAATTAACAAATGCATTTTCATAACTAAAAATGGAACATGAAATAATAACAACAACAAAAGAACAAACCTTGTCTTTTTCAAGCTGTTCTTTGAGGGTGTACTGAGGACCCAGCTGAAGTTTGTTGGTTCCGTTCTCGTCATCTTCCTCTTCGTGATCAGTCGCATACATAGAGGTCTCACTCTCACTCATCTGCCTTCCTATCCTCACTCCACCATCATGATCCTCGTCACGTGTTTCCAGAACTCCACTTTTCTCTCCTCCTTCCTTCTTCTTCTTCTTCTTGTCGTCATCAAACCCCATATTTCTCAAACTTGATGTAGCTCCAATAGCCAAAGACATCAACTTTAAGATCTATAACAATGCACTACAAATTTATAAACTTTGAACCCAAAAAAGAAGAAGAAACGACGATAGAAAGATTACTGGTAAGAATTTGTTATATCGAAGGAAGAAAGAAAAAAGACTGAAGAGAATCCAAAATGGGAGCAAAGTTAATTTATCACTTGACTTTTGCCGCGTCGAAGAAAAAGAGGCAAGAAAAGGCCAAAAGATATTTTTGTGCAGACTCCACCTAACGAGAGACAAATAAAAGACCCACAATCCACAAACAAAAGCTCAGCAAAGACAAAAAGAAAAAGAAAAGGAATAACTAGGTTTGTCTTGTCTCCTGGCTTTTCTTGTCCTTCTTTTTTCTTTCGGTTCGGGTGGATTGTTGTTGAATCTCAAAACAATTTGAGATAGCTCGAGAGAGAGAGAGAGGCAAAAAAGATTGGGAATTCGATTTGAGGTAGCTGAGAAAAGGTCATGGGGTGATCCGAAATATCAGAAAGAAGGTGAAAGTCACTATATTCTGTAAAGGGACATGGTAGGTCGACGGATTTTAATGAAGCACAGTCTCAGCCTAGGATTGAGGGTGATCTTAACTGTCACTTTTGACTCTTTCTTTAAATATCTATGCAAATAATCTAACAAGAAAAGAAAAACTTACTAGCAGTCAATGGACCGTGATTGGTGTCTTCTAGTTGTTTTCGTTAATTAATGATGCCATGCATGAATTTATTAACTTCCAATCCTCTTTTTTTTTTTTTTTTCAATGATTCAAGAAATTCTCATGTCACTTTTACATATCAAAATTAAGTTAATCTTTCTAGTACATTTAAAAAAAAACTCATGACCTTCTCTCGCATAGACTACCACAAAATCATAGTTATCAAATCCGGTTTGAGGTTGACACAACCAAGAAGCTGGGTCCCGGGTCACAAGGGTTGACCAGGGTCAACCTGAAAAATTTTTAAAAAAAATTTTAAGATTTTAATATTTCATATGAAGAAATTAAGAAACAATCCATGTGGATATATACTAAAAAATTATTTCAAAAGGTTTTTTATCCCACATTAAAAAAATATTATCTTATCCTTTTAAGTTGAAATATTTAAATCAAAATTTTTTTTATTTCACGTTAAAAAAACACAATGTTTTTCTTGTGAACATAAAGTAAATATATTAATGGACTTCAAATTTCACATTGAAAAAATAAAACTTCTTCTAGTATTTATATAGTGAACTTTGATATGAGTTAGTAAACCCGGCCAGGCCCTGGGTTATCCGGGTCCCGGGTCAACCTACCGGGCTAGGCCGGGTCTGATAACTATGCACAAAACAACAAACAAATACAACAATAACAAAAAAACAAGCATTGAAAATCAAAATAGATTCAAGGGAAAATTTACATTTGTGGTCGAAACGCCACCATTTTCTCTCTAAATAATCTTTCCTATAAGTTTCTCTCTCTCCTTTCTTGCACTTTATCTCTCTGCTCCTTTCTCTCTCCTCTCTTGCATCATATGACCTTTCTCTGTCCTCACACCTCGGGGAGGAATATGATTAGTGATTGTGAGATCTCTCTCGCCTATCTACCTTCTTTTCTCTTTTTTAAGATCTTTCGCGCTTAGTATCATCGTGCCTAGATGATTTATGATGGTTACGATGGTGAGATTCTTTGTCCAATTGGTTTTTGTGGTGGTCACAAGTGAGTTTGAAGGAGCAATCTATTGTAATCAAGGGTTTTAAATTGTTAATACTCTCTTATCTCATTCACTCTATTTCTCAATTTACAAAAAAGAAGACAATGCAAAGAACTAAAAGATTTTGTTACTCTCTTAATCCCACTCACTTTATTTCTCGATTAGTAAAAAAGGTAAGCAAAAATGGTGCAAGAATTGAAGAGCAACTTCAGTGTTTATATGAATAGTGATTACCACCCTAGTTCTTTTAGTTGTTTAGCAAGAGACAGTGCAAAGATAGTATAAGAATTGAGAAGTAGCTTCATTGTTTATATGAGCAGTGATTGTTACCAAATTCTTTTAATTGTTTAGTTAACTAGAGATGAGGCTTTGTCACACGTTAAACTTGAATAGAGAGGTTCACCAAATAATGAAAACAGGTTAGGTTTCTCAATTGAACACTATTATGATACTTAAAGTAAATTCATACTAGTAAAAGATAATCATGATTATATTTGATGATTATTCATCATCAATAAATAAGCAGCAAATCACCATTCCAACTGTAGTTAAAAATAAATAAAAAACCCTTTTTAGTAAAATCATACATATTTGTTGTATTTTCAAGATAGTACTTTTATATTTTTCCTTTCATGAATCATGGCTAGAATTATGTTAAGGTTTTCCTTAACAAAGCAATGTATAGATTGAAAAAAAGAGTATAAAATAAAAAAAGAAAGAAAAAAGAGATTGAGAAAATGTATTATAGAAACTAAATTTTTTATTGTTTGCCTTTCACGTTTCTATTACACTATACAACGAATTCCTTTCCTTTAACTGTTATCCAACTAACTAACATGTTAACTAACTATAAACAGCTAATTAACTTGACATGTGTTAATTCTTTACTAGCTAACTCTAACTGTTGTTGTTAAAATGCAATTACCATTGCTACCATGTCTGTTATATTGCTTGTTGTTATTGCCTTCATTCTTATACTAAAAGCTTACTATTGATTTCTTCCAAAGCTATTCAACAAGCTTTTGTAACAATACACCTCCCTATAAGAATCTTGTTCTAAAAAATAGTCATAACAGATTTTAACTCCACATTTAAAAAAAGATAAAAAAAAATAATACGGAGTAAAATGACAATCAGGTGAAGAAATAGGGCCCAAAATAAAATAAAAACAAATAGTTTGGGTCTCTCCTAAACAACTTAAAAAAGGATCAAGAGATAAAGGGATAAAATGATTGGTAGGTAAAGATACGAGATCAATAGATAAAAGATCAGGATGAAAGTAAAATATTTGATGAATAGTCTATATATAGATACACAGTTTAGAAAAACATTTTCATAAAAGCATACATAAAAAAATTCATGAGAGATTAAAGTGCAAAGCATAGGAAAATTCAAGAGAAAACACAGTGCAAAAAAAAAAAAAAAACAGAGAAAAAAACACTTTTCATCTTCTTCCCTAGATAACAAACCAAACCTTAGCCACCCTCTCTCTCATTAACTTTCAACCAATCATGACAGACCAGCCAAAACCTTCTCTTACTGGTTAGCCCCTCTCTTCAACCATTCTACTACCAAACACTTGATCATCATCGACAAATAAGCCCTAATTCCTTTGAAAAATGAAAGAAAACCACTCCAACAACCCTTAAAATTCTTAGCCTCTACAACTATCCAGTTGGATTTTTCTTCTATTTTTATTCAGCTAAACACTATAGACCAACCTCAATCTCTCTCGTTAAGAATGATAAAGAAAATCCTTTATTTACAAACCAAAACCAAGCCACAACTGTCCTAAAATTTAACCTAAAATCACACCAAAATCTACCATTTTCCTAATAAATTATCCATAAACATGACTAAAAACTCATCTAATTTATCTTAAAAAAGAATCTCAAAAGTCACAACCTTAATTTTCTTTTAAAATCCCAACATTTTTATGGGTTTTTCGAAAGTCAATAGTAGTGTGTGAGGAGCATTCGCTGACACCAAACCTACAACTCAAACTATAAGTGCATGAGACGCACATGTTGATATTATTTAGCCTTATTCTAGGTAGGTCATTTTTTATGGTTCTAGAAAGTCAATTTTGAATCCAAAAATTATTTTTTACTTTGTATAATTTTAAAAGTAGAACCTTCTAGCCAGACATAGGTCTTAAACCACTTCTTTAAGATTAATAGCCTTTACCAAATATGCATATACTAGTTTAAACAAATTTCAGCATGAGCACAATAGGTATTTTTATCATTATAAAACAAGAACAATGTAGCTTGTATTAGGTAGAATGCTTTAGAGTGATGTTTATCTTACCTTTAGCATAATTAACTCCTTACCTAGAACTTTGAAGACTAGTTAAAGTTTCCTAGTTACCATAAACTAGGTGGCGACTCTTATCATCTCAGCAAAAACAACATTCAAACATTTTATAAACATCCATATAACATTAACAACTAACTCAAAACAACATTAAATAAAGAAAAACAATATTTTTATGCATTAATCAAGATACAAGCTCAACTCCACAAGACACCAAAACAAGTATAAAATGTCATTAAAACATGTAAGAAAGAGCTAGAGTTGTACCTCATGGACATCACCTATTAGGTTAGATGAGGTTTTTATACCTTCAAAGATTCAAATAAAGACTGTTACCTTTTTTTGCTCTCTTTTGCAAAACTTTACCTTTAAAAATTTAAAACCTTTCAAAGTTAAAAAAAAACTCTTGTGCTAGGCTCATGAACCTTCATAACTAAGTTTCTTTCTTCTAATTTTCTCTTCTGCTTTTTTTCCCTTGTTTTTTCAATTTTTCTCTCTCCTAATTCTCCTAGGTATTTATAAGTTTTTACTAGGTTTTTTTATGGATTCAATCAAAGATTGATCATTATTAATCAATACTTGTCCCTCTAATCAAAATGGGAGGGTTTTGGACAAATCTTCATAGCTAAAAGCTTTGTACTTGGCTAGTTTTGTAATGGTGGTTTTGGTTTTTAAGATTCTTAGTGGTTTTGCTAGACTTAGAGGGCAATGAGCTATTTCTAGCATTTTGATCTTGAGAGAAAGGTTTTGAGCTCTTAATAAGAACCTTATAAAAAGCTTTGAAGTGTGAACACATGAAAAAAAAGAGTGGTCTTTGCATAATGGGTATCACAGTCATCGATGACTGGGTTACCCATTTTCGAAGCCTTGTCGGAGCAAGCCTGATGTCATTATTGTTTACTACCACTTGAAGTTGGTAGAGGGGGTGTACACCTTTCATTTGGATCTAACCTTATTTGATTTAACGGTTTGTAGCTTCACATTCACTCATTTGAAAGTGCCAACTCGATCAACCTAGAATATATCAATGCAGTGATGATTGATCAGGGATAAGATGTTGTTGAGTTCATTGAAGAAAATGGGATGTAAATGTTTGATGGGAGTAGTTTTTCTTTATAAAAAGGATGTTTCTCAGTTAAATGGTGGTAGTTGCAACTCCTAGGGTGGTCGAAGATGCCATATTCATTCGTTTGAAGATGCTTACTCGATCAGTCAAAGCTGTAAAAAAAAAGATACACAATGGTTGAACGACGCGTCATTCAATACCTTCATTAAATCTAAGTGATGCATCGTCTAGGTTAAACTATGAAAACTAGGGTTTTTAATTTTGGATTGGGCAAACTTCAATTTAGTCACTGTTTTTTTAATTGCTTTAAACTATGCCTGTAATTGCCTCCTAACTTTTAATTTCATGCAATTCCACCCCTATAAAACTCAATTGTCATCCCCAAAGTTCAACATCTTTTCTGCTTTGGTCCTTTATTCCTAATTTATACAAATTGACCCTCAATTGACCATCAAACTTTTAATTGTCTTCAATTTAGCCCATGATTTTGCCGATTTAAGTCTCTGAAGTCCCGTGCCTTTTATGGTTTGGTCATTGATTTTGAATTTATTTGATCAATCCCTAATTGCCTATTAAACTTCAATATTTGTACAATTAAGCTCATGATTCAACCAAATTAGAAACCAACTTATCAGACAAAACAATGAAAGGTTCTGAAAGTCATGATAAAACTTCTTGGACTAAACAAATATTGCATAATTTTTGTGACATTTATATCAAAGCTATTAATATTAGAATAAGATCAAATAATCATTTTGATAAAGTTGGTTGGAAATTTGTTATGACTACCTTCAAGGAAAAGACTGGACATGCTTTCACCAATGCATAATTGAAGAACAAATAGGATGGTAGAAAAAACAATTAGAGGATATGGAAAAAATTGATTGTTGAAATTGGTGTTGGTTAGAGTAGTGAATTAGAAATTATTTCTATAAGTGATGAGTGGTGTAAAGCAATCAACCATTGTCCATTATTGCTAGCTTTTCTAGTAGCACCAAAACCCATCTTCTTCTCCGCATAGATTAACCACTAATCACTTAAAAAGTCATACCTGCCCACTATCTTGTTTTCCCTCTTCTTTAACTCCACAGCTCGCACCACCAATAGTGGACAATGATCCCATGTAGGCATATTTGTTAGTCTGGATGCACACCAATAATCTAAATGTTTTGATGATAATAAAATATGTGATTAATGTTGTATAACTCTAATGATAGCATAATATGTGATTGATGTTGTTTAATATATGTTTATGTAAGGTTTTGACGATAAGATAATACATGAATGATATTGTTTAATGTATGTTCATGTCTATGTTTTACATCGATGTCTTAAATTAGCATAAAAAATGATGTTTTGATAAATGACTTTATTTGTTGCATTGATATGTTGAAAAAAATATTAGTTAAGTAATGTTTTGATTTGAATAATGTTTTTATATGAATAAGTGAATAATGAAATAATGGATATATTGGTTGGTATTATTGATTTCATATTGTGAAATGTTTTTAATATATGCATAAGTTCTTGAAATTAGCATTATAAATTATCTCAAGCACGGTGAAGCAATCAAATCAAAAGAGAAACAATGAAAGAGCACATAACGACTTATCATTTATCAAAGAGTCATGGTATAAATTTCTTATCCTCTGAATTATTTGTGATATGTGCTTATTGAAAAGAGGTATATAATATTTGACTCCGTATTTTCTCGTGATTATCTTAATTTTACTTTTATGGAATAAATTATTTGAATTGGTTGATCTTTTATGTAAACCCTGATGTGTGTGTGTGTGAGAGAGAGAGAGAGAGATAAAAAAAAAAAGGTCTCGAAAATTGAGTAAATTAATTGATATGATTTGTACAAGTATGAAATATGAAAATTTGAATTTTTGATGAAAAATCACAAACCGGCTAATTTTACGTTGTAGCACGTAACTTTCAATTTGGTCATCAGATTAAGTTGAAATTTTGCTTGGAGTCTTATAAAATATTATTTTAACTTAGGTTAAAGTTTCAGAATTTTTGGAGTATGATAAGATTTTTTTTCAGATAAAAGAACAAATAGCACAAATGAGTCTAGAAATTTCTTTAGGGACCAAATTGAAAACTTGCCCAAAACAACCCTCTTTATAAGCTGCCAACAAAGAAAAAAAAGGAAAAAGAGGGAGTGTGCAGCCGGCCAAGAGAAGAAAATATGAAAAAAGAGCTTTTGTCATTTTTCATGGAAATTGCTTGGAAAAAAAAAGTGCAAGTTAGAAAGAGTGTTAAGTAATTAAAGAGAGGGTTCAAGGAGTTTAAAGATTTTAAATGTGCTTTTAGAGAAGAAAAAATTGAGCTTAGAGGAAAGTGTGAAGGAGAAGTTGATTCAACTTGTTTTGGTTTTGATTCTTCATTCTTTAAGGGTAAGAAAACTCTCTATGATGATCCATTGTGTTGTTTTTCATGTTTGTTCTTGGATTGAGTAGAATTGATATTATGTGAATGTGGGTTCTTGATGTTAGGGTGGTTTGAATGCATGAATTTATGTTGATTATATGTTTGTTGAGTGAATAAATGTTTGGGCTTGTTATTAATTAGGTTAATTTGTTAAAAAAAAATAAGGAAGCAAAAGAAGAAGAGAAAAGAAGATGGAAGGGGATAAAGAGTGGTTTCCACCTTGGATTTGCTATTGATCCCTTATTATGTTATGAGTAAATATGATCTTATTATGTTGATTAGTGAAATTTTATACATTGATGCTTAGTTATAATGATGTATGATTATGGAACTCTTAGATAAATAGAAATTGTGGATGTAATTTGTGAAGTTGTGCTAGAGTATTGTATGTTGGCATTAAAAAATAAAATAAAATAAATTAAATAAATGAGTTAAAGATAATTAAGTAAAAAGTTGAAGAATTATCATGTCACCATTTATACTTGAAGTTCCGGCAAGGGTAAAGAATTTTGAGGGTTGGGTTGAATTGATGTAATTGAAAATTTTTCATGACTTAAATGGATGAATTGAGTTTGGATGATGGATTAAAATTTAGAGTAGAAGGGAATTTATCCTCCTCTTAGAAATATGAATTTGGCCATGGAAAATATAAGAAATAAAATTTCAAGCTTGAAGAAATTAATGAATTGCATTTAAATAGTGAAAATAATAATAATGAAATAATGTGTTGAATTAGGTGTGAAGGAATTAAATGTCCTATAGTTATTGGGAAATTTTTATAATAATATAAGATTCCCTTATAATTATGATGAATTAAAAGTTTAAGTGAATGTAACATTGTAAAAATTATTTGTGGAATTATTAAAGAACATGAAAAAAAATAATGATAATAATTTCAGGTATTAAAATTGTATTGATCGAAAATTTTACTATGTGGAGAAGTTTTAAGTAAATTATTGGATGATGAAGTATTAAAATCATGTGATCTTTTAAATAAAACAGGAGAGGTTAGAGGCTTCAAACAACAATAAGGAGCTACTAGTCGAGCATCACTAGTAGGTAGGTGTCCGACATCTTGAATTTTTATAGAGATTAATTGAAAAACATGTGTTAATTTTAATTAGAAATTCTGTAATTTATGTTTTGATGTCAACGGATGAATTAGCACCCGGTAATTAAGCAGGTGGCGCCTTGTAATTGGGCGGGTGAACATATTTGGGCAGATGAACTAATACCCGGTAATTAGGCAAATGAATATATTTGGGCGGATGAACTAGTGCGGTATTTGGGCGGGTGAACTAATGCCCGGTATTTGAGCGGATGAACTAATGCCCAATATTTGAGCGGATGAATTAGTGCCCGATAATTGGACAAATGAACTAGTGCATGATATTTGAGCGAATGGATTATTTCCCTAGTGAGAGAGTAGTACCCTCGTGAAATGGCTAAGATTGGAGTTAATTGGATGAATATGGAGGTGTAAGATATTAAGATTCATAATAAAGTATATAGGAGAAATATTTTTATATGTGTGTAGTGAAATGATACATTGCATTTATTGATAATTATGTTGATAAAATGTTAATTTTATTTTCAGGACCCTTAGTAAAATAGATCATGCTTGAATATATGATACTTTTTTGTATTTATATTGATCAACACGTATTTTGAGATTAATGAATGATGTAAAAGAGGTTGAATGAACCTTTTTATTTGTAGAACAAAATTGTTATATGTAATTAATGTAAATGTCATACTTAAAAATATTTTTGTATTATATTAAGTATTTGCATTTTATCGTAGTTGCTTATAGGATTAGAAATGTTAGAATGATAAAAAGAAGAAGAAGAAGAATTTACCTCAATTTTTTATATTTAACTAAGAAAGTGTCCCAGATAAAATAATGGGAGCGTTACATTCATAATCTAAGTTTTTATTGTTTTTCTTGGAATCAATTAATTTTGCAAGTTATGTAAACCTTAGAATTATTTATGTATTTTATTTTTATTGATTGCATTTTTATTATCAGACAACACATGTCTATTATTTTTGTGATGTATTGATTGGAAAAAAAGTTCAAGATGATAGGACCATAATTATTATATGAATTGTGTCAGGAATAAAGATGTTGATAACTTGGTATGGTCTCGTTGCAGGAAAAATTCTGTCAAATTTTTGGAGAGAAAAATTGCACCGAATAAATAAATATGTTTTTTTTTTCGTCACATTTTATCTCTAAGATATCTTTTAATAATGATATATACTTGATATATGTTTTGTAGCATTATATTTATATCATGATTGCATACAGTATAAGGAGAAATACATATGTTGTCATGATTGAGGTTATTCATGTGCAAGTTGATATAATTAATGAGTTGCAACTAAGTGATTTAACAATACTCTTGAAGAGTTGTACTTAATTGATTTTACACTCAAAAGTTAAGTTGTTTTAAACTTAATGTTTAAATTGCTTTATACTTAAAAGTTAAGTATTTTTAAAAGTCGATATTTAACTTGTTTTATATTCAAGAATCAAATTGTCTTAAACTAAAAATTTAACTTGATTTATCCTATATGCTTAAAGTTTATGATATCATACTTGAATCTTTATGTTTCTTAATGATTAGATAATCATTTATTTATTTGAATGCCTTTATGCTTAAATTTATATATAATATGCTTGTGTGAAACATTTATTATTGCTTAAGTTAAACTATAATTAAATATGAAGTTAAGGAATGCGTAAAAGCTAGTGTGTGTGTGTGTGTGTGTGTCCTTGTATTTATATGTTGCACAAGCTTTGTGATGATATAGACAGGCTTTAAAAGAATGAAATCATTAAAGGAAATCATCAAAGAAGCAAGGCATGGATACATGAAGTGTC
>Ga0307511_10004262_pt1 | contig 14604 bp, 13 predicted proteins | sample 13_EM_MG_FD_200266 | JGI IMG/M metagenome (GOLD analysis project Ga0307511, IMG submission 200266) | Populus trichocarpa ectomycorrhiza microbial communities from riparian zone in the Pacific Northwest, United States - 13_EM | ecosystem: Host-associated > Plants > Roots > Unclassified | place... | reverse complement strand
AAGTATTTTTTTTTATACAGTTCTCATATAATAATCTACCAAAATTTCCACCAAAATTTTGGTAGAGTTTCCCTATACCGGGAAATCTCAAGTTATCGACGTATAACCTGTTTACACTTCAAAATCCCATATCTCATAACTCACTCACGACCCAATCATCATGGGTCTCCATCCCACAAACATCATCATCATCATCACAACCACAATATTTATATCATACATTGAACAACAAATATCATTTTGTCCGCATCATAAACAAATATAAATTACATAATCATGAAGTGGAAATATAACAGTAACCAAAATGAGGAAGACTAGATATTTAATAATAAATATGATATTTAATGCTACTTATATTATAATCCTCCAAACAAGAGTCTAAGTTATACTAATTACAAACAGTAACATTATGCAATACTGCAAAAGTTTACATTATAATTACATGCCAAAAGAGGAAGCCTATACATGCACAAAAGTCTCCTTAACATTTACAGGTCACACGGACGGAGAAACGAGCCTACCGGATATGTGAAGTTCCTGCAGTTAATGAGAAAATAATACAATAAAATCTATTATATTAAAATAGACATGAATATTTCGATAAAAATATTATTTCTATGATAATAAATTTAGCGTAGTTCATCAATCTCTCTTTTTATTTTATTTTTGTTAGATTTTCATGATTCGTTAGGCAACATAGGCACTTTAATACTTCCATCTTTCAATATGGCGTTCCATTCTTAGACGCCTATCTCTTATCAAGATTCCTTAGTAACCTTTAGCAACCAAATTAAATTCCATAATTTCGGCATTTCATCTTCGAAAGCCAATTTCATTTATGATTCAATAATCATTTCCAGCAATTTAACCGATTGCTATGCATCCGGTGTTCCATTCTCGGAAGCCAATTTCATTTCTTGATTTAACGATCAGCTCTAGTAATTTAATCGATTGCTATCCATTCGGCGTTCCATTCTCGGAAGCCAATTTCATTTCGTGATTTAATGATCACCTCTAGCAATTTAATCGATTGCTATACATCCAGTGTTCCATTCTCAGAAGCCAATTTCATTTCATGATTTTAACAATCACCATCAACGACTTTATTGGTTGCTATAAATCTGGCATTCCATTCTTGGAAGCCAGTCTCATTTTGTGATTCAAAAATCACTTCATTCTAATATTAAATCCATATCAAAAGTTTCATCTTTATGACAATTAATACAACAACTCAAATAAATTCATTATCGGATTTACATGGCTTAAAAAGAGACATTTAAGGAATAATGTCACCCACCTGGAGTATGATGTGATGTTCCGGTGTGGGTACGCTGGACTGCCTCGGGGACCTCTCCTGCACCATAACGAGATTAAAGTTTGTTAATCAGAAACTCTGGATCGGACCGCAAATCTTACTTGACATATTCTTTCATCGAAAAATTTAAAATATATTAGTTCATTCCTGTGTTTCTCATTCAAAATCCCATAACCATTTCTTTTGAAATATTCATGGTTAAAGATTCCTCCCAAATGGTTGTCATTCATTTATCAATATGCTTTTACGACTAAACATTGTTTTGCGTTCCAATTAAAACTTAACTTGTTTAATTGGGAATATGGTGCAAATTCTATTTTCTCACACATTAACATATCCTTTTTAGATTATTAAGGAAAGGGAGGTTAGATTACCCATTAACACATCTAATTTTGCTCATTCTCTACACTCTCATAATCCTGTCTTTTAGGTAACAGCCTGACCCTTCTATGAATTTTTTATGCATAATTGAAGTTTTAAAGGTTCAACTTATGCAAAGTTTGCTTCAAATGAGAATTAATATCCTTAGTACTAATTCCATGAAGAGGTATACTCAAAATTCCATTCCTGTCTTTTTCTAATTTCAGCTTCAATTTAGTCATTACAAGCTGTCACACAAAATATAGCAGGACCTATCTTCTGGTTTTTTATTCGTAACTTGAGTTTTAGGAACTTGAATCAGGTAAGGCCAATTTCTAATGAAAGTTAACACCCATATGCACAACTTTAAGGAAGAAACTTATCCAAAATTTCATGCTCTACTGATCCGAAATTCACTCAAAAGTCAGGCAATAATTTCAGTTTTGGAATGCGACCCCTCATTAGTATTTCGCCCACATTTAGAGTTCCATAACTCCAAATGAACCAAATCTTGTTGCAATGGAAAGTTAACATACCTGTGCTTAATCACGTAAAGAAAAATATCTCAAATTCTTTTGGTTTCTATTCTCAAATTCAGCTGCAGCTTGGACGTCAGAGTTGTCCAGCTGCAGTTCAATGTCTCCCTTCATCAATAATTAATTAAGCAAATAAAGTCTTCCTCCACTCTTTTCTTCCATTTGGCTGAACCCAAAGGCCTCTCTCCCATCCTAATATTTTCTTCAATCTTGAATAATAATGTTATTTTATTAAACAACTAATCTTCTAAGTGCAGAATTTATAAGTTTTTCCTCTTTCCCCAAATTTTTTCTTAAGAACCCTAAAAGACAAAATCTGAAAATTAAGGGTTTTACTTACAATTTCAGTTAGGAAGTGTTTAGAATACTTTAGTTTATGCTCTTTGGCCTCCAAAATCCTTCTTCACGTCCCCTTCTTCTTTTCTTTCCTTCTATTCCCGTTTTCTTTTATCTCTTCAATCAATATCCTTTTTCTTCTCTTGATAACACCTTAATTACTCCTTGCATGTTTCCACTCTCATCTCTCTTTGTTTTTCACACTTTAGGGAGGGTAAATGGTGGCATGCAAGGCTGGTTGGTTTTCTAAAAGGAGGGAAAAATATAGGGAAAAATGTTCTTCCCTTCCAACCGTTGGCCTCCCTTAAGAGAGGGAGGCTTCTCACTCTTTTTTTTTAGGTCCTTTAATTTCTTAAATTCATGTTATAATATCCCTCTTCATTCATTTTTTTTTCAATTTAGCCCTTGGTTAATTTTTTACTCTTTATTTTTTAAAAAAAATATTTTGACCGGGGTTTTACATGGACCATGTGGTTAAGGGTGTAAACCCCAGGTCCAACCATCCCCCTTAGTCTTTGTAGTGTCACTTGTATAAATACTTTACTCATTAAGGTATGACATCCTAATTTTGCATACAAGGGTGACATATGTTCCCCCATACACTCCTTTATCACATTTATATGCAATCAGGATGGTTCTCGTATGTATTTTCACATACTTGCCCAATATCATTTTAATAATTTTGTCATTTAATTTCCCTAAACTTGTCATTATAACAAAACATGTGTTGGAAGCCCAAGAGTTGGCATGTGAATGAAAGTTAAAGTTAAGGATTTGAGACTTTTGAAATTCTAACCACTCACCATCCGTCGACCACATCTCTTATTGCTAGTACACATGTTGAGGGATAATTAGGCTTAATTGTATAATCATCAAAATATTTTTGATATGTCCGACCACGTTGGTAGGCTTATATATAAGGCTAAAAGTTATCTTGCTTTTTCATTTTCACAATTTCTATTCACTTTCTCGAGCTCTCTTTAAACTAATTATGACGAGGCCAAACCATCATAAACCACCACTAACACAAACTCAAATCCACCTAAGAAAAAGCAACTGTAATGGAGATTTGGGCTATTTTTATGCCTATAAATTAGCATTCAAGAGGGTTCATAGTGTTCTTGTGGGTTGCTCTCATTTGTTCATTCAAAATTCATTTATCAAAATTTTGTAAGGTCAAAATTCTTTTCATCATTTGAGAATTTTTTTTAAGTAGAAGAGACATAAGTAGGATAGCATTCGGGTCCAGGATTACCGTGGGAGGAGAAGTCTACAAGGAGTTAGTTATAGAGGTTATAGAACTTTGAGAGGGGGCTAGAGGATCTTTATTGAGACTAAGAGATCACAAGATGTGATAATATAGTCTTGAGACAAACTAGAGGACACATACCTAAGTGAGGTGTCCCTAGCTTAGATAGTTAAATGTCATGCTTGATTATGAAGATGATACTTATTAAAAAAAAAACTTTCAAATAGAGAAAATTAATGTCTAGTTTGTTGGGGTCCATATAGAAGGTAAGAGATTATATCTCCACTTTACATGTTTAAATAAGGGTATAAAAAATAAAAAGTTATGAAAGAGTAACTAAAACACTAAATTTTAAAACCACGATTGGGTTCCAAGTAAAATGAAGGATTCTAAACAGCTTAAAAAAACAATTTTTTTCTCAAAATTAAAAGATATTTATTCTATCATTGGTCATATAATAATTAGTTACGTTTTTATAATTCAAGGAGACTATGATGCTCGTGAAATACCATTCAAGATTGTATTTGATAGTAACCTTGTCATTGTTCCTTTTACAAAAATCAATTTTTATTTCTGAAATTGATACACATATATACATAAAAGAAATAAAGGGATTGAGAGAGGTTTTCCTCTTTGAATTTTGGTTCCAAAGAAGCCAAACCAAATCAAAAACTCAAAATGAGAGGCAAATACACTTTTTTTTCCCTCGGAAAATTATCTTAGAACTCCTGTGTTTTTTTAGTAAAGTAGCTATTATAATTTAATTGTTCTGTGGGATAATTATAAAAGAAAAAATTATCCCTAGAATCTTATAGTATTGGAAAATTACATTTTGCATCTTGAATTTTATACGCATGCTAACATTTAACATCATTGTCTAAAAACAATTTTAAAAAAATATCTGATTTTTTACAGATTTGCTATTATTTTTCATTTAACAACTAAATTACCCTTACATTAAATATTATAATTTTTCCATCAAATTAAAAAAAAAAAACACAAAGTAGATACAACCCTCATCCTTTTCTCATCATTGGGATTTGGTCATCCAAACCCAACAATTGAATAATGAAATTATCAATCCGGTGGAGATGAGATATGTAACATCTCATTTAAGTCAAGCATCTTCGAAGTTGTTCTTCTTTTTCCATGAATTATTTTCATACAAATCCCACATATTCTTATGAAATAGATGTAGTAATAAAAAGATTTATATACTCAACAATTTCTTCAATTTGAAGAGAACAAATATGATAAGGTCCCTTGTAGAAAACTTTCAACTCAAATTCCACTCAAACATAGAATCCGTACGTCCCTCCTATATTTTTCTTTCCTTTTAAAATCCACTCTTCCCAAATACTTTGATTGAGATTATTGGGCTAACGTTTCTAGTATTCCAATAACCAAAGAACAAGATAAGATATGTTTAAATGTATATTTTGAGTATATTTAAAAACAAAAATGGTAAAGTGAATTTAAATAATTATACCTTGATTTTTAGAATGGATAGTATATTTAAATTGAGACTATCAAGAATAAAAGGTTAGACATTTATTTAGGGACGGAGGAATTACATAATTTGTTGGGTAGGGCCTTGCTCCTTTTATTTATTTATTTTATTTATTTATTTATATTTAGGGACGGAGGAGTTACATATTTTCACTTTCTTTTTTCGAATTCGGGCAACCTTGCTTCCTTTATTTATTTATTTATACTTTATGAAGGTAATAATTAAAAATATCGTGTAATATTTATTTCTACCACAAATTTATATATTTATAAATGTCTAAATTTCATTCTAATCTCATTATCAATGTTGAGATTGGATGCTCAGAAGGCAACTCGCTTGATGTATCCTTTTAAAAAACTTCTAAAGTAATTATGTAGAAAAATAGATTAGAAAATAATTGTATTGGTTAATTGATAGTTGTTACTTTACACAAATATTATACTATAAGAATAAATATAAACAAGATAATTTGATTTTCTTTGATATCTTCTAATTAGGATCTTCAATTAATATTGACTCCTATATATTCTCTAATATAATAAAAATAAATTAAATTTCAAATATATAGCACGTATAAAAACATTAAGAAATTTATTTTTATCTTTAAGTTTTGGACCCGTTCTTCACTGGAAATTGATTGCAGGGTTCTTGAGTGGATTATCTCAGATATCAAAGGAAAGACTGGCGAAATCCTGCTCACTGCTAGGCTTTGCGGCAACTGTTCTAACTTTGAGTAATCTTAAACACGTCTTCTTTGAACTCACCTACACGCTGCTGAAGGTGCTGTAGGATCCCAGAACGTTTGGGAACTTGGGTTAGCAGTAAGAACAGGGCATTCACGAAGACTGCTCTCTGTTCTATCCATCTCTCATGAACAAGAAAAGACACCGCTGTAGGTTTTTACAAGCGTGTCCTGATAAGTGCATAAACCCTTTGCAGCTTCAAAACTCAGATCAACACATCAAACATCTCTCTCTTGCAGCAGATCCATCTATGGTTAGGGAAATCTAAACTGTTCACCCAATAAATCCATTGAACTTACTGCAATAAATATAATAATAGTTCAAAAGTAGACTCTTACATTTTATACATCTCGAAATCTAATGTTGGCCCTCTCCGCAAGCAAGACCATGGGATCACTGATTAACAGCGACAAGGGGTACTCACCATGATACTACTACTAGAATAATATAGCTGAGATTTGTACCCCCTCACAAAATCCTATAATATATACTCAGGATTACTTCTTCCTTTTTCCCTGCAAACAAAAGAGAAAAAAAATACACAAATACACAAATCAGCTACAGCTCACCTTTCCATCCATTCAGCAGCACCTCTCACAAAAAACAAAGGAAAATAAAAGGGAATTAAATGTGGATTGAAACTTACTGTGGTTAGGTAATCATCCATCGACAACTGCTTCCGCTTCTTTTGGGAAGGAGGGCTCTCGGTCTGTCTTCCCATTGAACGCTTCGACAGGGTCATGCTCTGCTGTGTATGATGGCAATAAAAAAGTTTGTCAGCATAAATGATTAAACATAATCCAACCACGTCAATCATGCAATCCAACATGATGAGTTTCAAAAACAAGACAATAAATGATAGCTCATGTGTGCAAGTGTGCGGCAATGATGGGTAAAACTGGGCTAATGAGGATCATAAATAGAACCTTGGCAAGCTTCTTTTCTTTACGAGCCTGTCTCTCCCTCTCATCATGTTCTTGGTTTTCCTTCTCCACCAACCGAATTAAGGTATCACATCTCCTTGCAAGTTCTTGAGTTGTCCGAGACTTTACAAACCAATCAAAACGAAACAAAGGTGATGTACGGAAAGCCACTTTCAGCTCATCCCAGTTCCCATATCCAAGCTTGTGAACCATGCACATCTATGAATTGCAAAAACAGCCATTTAAATCATAAGATGTTCAACATTCAAGAAAATGAATAAGCTATTTGTATGGCATTACAGTAAATGATTAAAAAAAATGCACCATGAAACGATCACATTCTTCATTGTACAATTTCCCTTTGTTCTGACCATACTGGATCTTCAATTCAAGCCAAGGATTCTTGTAACGATCCAATTTCTTCCCAATTGCTTTCATGATCTCATCTTTACGAGAAATTCTGGCCTCCCCTCTTTCAATGTTCTTAATGATCCTATCATAATCTGTACGTATGCCACAATTAGAGAGAAAAATGAAAGATGATGAAATTTTTTAAAGGTCAAATAAACAATAAAATTCAAGTTATCCAACATAATAAACCTGACCAAAACCAGACCCATCTGCAACCAGTAACAATCAAGCATAGTTCCAACAACTTTTTTTGTACATAAGTGACCAGGACCAGACAACCAGTGCAAGTAGACAAAAAATGAGACTTTCATAGAATAGGTTACGACAAACCAAATGAGCGGTTTCCAGACATTTTATTTGCTTCCAGTTCTGTTACCAAGGGCCCTTGCACCCAACAATACATATGCCATATGACCCCACTCTAACAGGTATGAAGTTCAATCCAGGTGAACTTCATCCACAGCCACTAAATCAACATCATTCCACCAAAAATGAGATCACTTACCATTTAACTCTTTGTATCGCTCTTTGAAAACTTTAGCGTATCTTTCAACTTCCTCTTCTGTTTTCCCTTCCAGTTCAGTAGCAATACTTTTTAAGTCATTTCGACCATATTTTTCACAAGCCCTAATAAAGGTATTGAAGTCTCTTCTACTCCATGAGGAAAATCCCTGAAATTACACTGATGAAATGTAAGTAAGGAGACCCATTATTATCTAATTAACATTTAAACATTCCATTCACCTCTTCCAAAAGCCGTTCTTTTTCTTCCAGTTCCTCAGCAGTCAATGGATCTCTCGTCTCTAAATATCCAATAATCAGTAAATAGTTAGTGAAATGATGTAGAAGACAACATGAGGACAAAACAGGGAGCGCAACTGAGATAAAGTACCTTCAGGTTCATCCACATCAATTGTATCTTTCAGTTGATTCTTTTGATGTGCTTGCTGAAATTTTGTAACAACCAACCAAATAAGTAAGAAGCACTAGTACCTCAAAAAGCACAACTAAGCAATAAGGGCAGAGATTAAAACTTGTATTATCTCAATGACAGCACCCACCATGAGGTAGCGTACTTCTTTTTCATACAACTCACTAAGCCTCTGTGTGTTGAAAAACTGGAAATCATGCCTGAAAACAGCAGACAAGAACATTCAAGCACAGCATCTCAGAATTCCAATACATTCCAATGAGAAATCAGCAAGTTCCAGAAGCAATTACAATTGAGGCATGCGAGGAATTCGAGGTTCCTTTGGTTTTGCCGGACCACCTTGACGCATTGTTTGCTTGAAGTATTCAGATTCTGAGTAACTGGTAGAAGGAAAGATTACAAAAAAAGAAAACACTTGTCATACAATGTTGAACCAATATACTCAAAAAGATTATGGAAGAATGCAAAGGGAAGCATTACTTGCGCTTCCGCTCCCTCTTTGGAGGTTCGATCCAGTTCTCACTGACAATTTTCTCAAAGTCGAACTTGTTTTCATCCTTCATCAATAAGAAACAAAATACAAGCACTGAGATCATAGGGTGATGAAAACAAGCCTTGAAGTTAAACTGGTAAAATTGAGATCAAACAGAATATCCTCCAATGCATAAGAAAAATGGAAGAAGTGCACCTACCTTATCATCATCAAAATCATATAATTCAGCATCTGCCAGAAACCAGATAAAATATCAGCACTATTACGTGTAAACTAACATTCCAATCACTAGGCAGATAAATACACAAACTGCCAAAAAAATTCAATATGTGGATTCACATACTGTCATCCATTTTAAATTTGATTGCATCTTCAGTGAATTTCTTCATCTTGGCATCGAGCTCAGCTGTTGCCTCTTCTCCCTTAGCAATGATTCTGTCAATGTCCTCATCTGTAATCGTACTATCCTTTGAGCTGAAAACCATCTCAGCCCCAAACCTCACCATTTGAAGCAGCTCATCTTTATTAACAGCTGTATGAAAGAGAAAGGTGTCAAAATGTTGCACACACAAATACAGATAAGTGCTCAAAATGCAAATGCAACTTACTTTTCTGCTCTGCTAATCTTCCTTGTTGGATCACTAAAGCATCAAGTGCAAGCTTCTTATAAGCCCTCTCAATCACTTTTTCCTCAATCGTATACTGTTTCACAATCAACCATAATGAGAGAAAAAACCAACACAGATTAGCTTCTACCTTAGCACATCAAAGATCAAATGCAGACCTCTGTGCAAAATCGGAACACTTGGACTTCTTTCTTTTGACCAATCCTATGAGCACGGTCCTGAGCTTGCAAATCAACTTGTGGGTTCCTACAATAAGAACCCCCAGCATCAACAACCCAGACAAGACGAGGAAAAAAAGGGCAGATGCAGCTAAGAGAGACAGCAAGAGCCTCACCAGTCACTGTCATACAGAATGACAACATCTGCAGTAGCAAGATTGATACCCAGACCTCCAGCTCTTGTTGACAACAAGAAGCAAAATTTCTCACTTCCTGGCCTGTTAAAGGCATCGATGGAAGCATCACGATCTTCTCCGCCAGTATTCCCATCAATCCGACAATACTGATGCCCACTAAAAATTAAATAGTCTTCGAGAATGTCAAGCAACCTCGTCATCTGCATTAAAGGCAAAACCAATTGCAAGATCAGTGATTAAGCAATTGAACTGTAACATAACCAAAAGGTTACAGAGGGACATTTCAAATGCTAGTGTACACAGAATAACAATCTTAGCTATCCAGCGAACCATAGCTATCAACAACTCACCTGTGAAAAAATTAAGACCCTGGAATCCCTCTCTTTTAGCTTAGGAAGTAACTTATCCAACAAAACCATCTTACCTGGAAAAGGAAGAATGCAAAAGACTGATTTCTGCTACAAAATTATGAACACAAACCCAAAAAACATTGTATCCACCCGAAGGCGAAGTTTACCAGCATTGGTAACAAGATGCTCTCCTGTAGTGTAAGGTGGACCAGGCTCAGCACCCTGGAAAAGATATGGATGATTACAGCATTTGCGAAGCTGCATTGCTATGTTCAAAAGACGCTTCCGTTCTCCACCAGCATTAACAACTTCAAGATCCTTCTGCAGTAAGGCCCTGTAGTACTGTTTCTGCATCTGGGACATTCCAACCTTCAGTATGGTTTCCTTCTTGGGAGGCAAACCTTTCTCAACATCTGATTTCAATCTTCGGAGAAGAAATGGCCGAAGGACCTTAGAAACGCAGAATCCATGGAATCAAAATATCAGATGACACCTCATTGTGGCAAAATAATTAGAATCCGAATATTTTTACAAAAACAATTGAGAACTTTACAGGCTCAACGCTAAGAAGGCAATGTGCTTACCTTGTGCAGTTGTTGAACAACTTCCTGCTGGTCATTTTCAGCAGAAATTTGAAACCATTCATCAAAAGTTTCAGCTGAGCTAAAAATCTCTGGCAGAAGAAAGTTGAGAAGAGCCCAGAGTTCATGAAGATTGTTCTTCACATCAAAAATACAAGAAATATTATATTTTTATAACAGCAACTATACAGAATATTATATTTTTACAGCCAAAAGATAACACAAACAAACACAGTAAACTTCAGTGCAGCCCCATGCCACCCAAAAACAATTTATCAAACTCAATGAAGTTAAAGAAATCTACGGTAAGCATCACAGCCAACCTCTTTCAGCATCAAATGTACAGATATTACATATACAGATCAGTTTTTCTACAAGTACCCATGCATCCCAACTTGGTAACTTTTCATGTCATTAAAGATTCAAGCATATACCTGAAGTGGAGTACCAGTAATGAGGAGGCGGTAATTGGTGTTATAAAGCCTCATTGTTTTTGAAAGGAGAGAATTTTCATTCTTAATCCGATGAGCTTCATCAATGATAATATACCGCCAACTGAAGCGACGCAAGATAGACTTCTCTTTGATGGCCATTTCAAAACTCGTAACACAGACATCAAATTTCCCAGCAACCAGTAACTCCTCACGTATATGTTTCTGAGAAAAAATTCAGCGTGAAAAAACGCATACAGTAAAGAATTATCCATCAATGCGTGCATTGAGATTATTTTTTTTCTAAAAAGAAAATCATGCAGCAAAAAAATATCACTAAACCATACTTAATGCAACTTACTCTTTCATCAGGATTGCCAAGAAACTTGATAGCACGTAAAACTGGACAAAAACGACGAATTTCATTCATCCAGTTACCAAGTGTAGATTTTGGAGCAACTACCATATGAGGACCAGTGATTCCTCTAAATTCATGCAGGTAGCCCAATAAAGAGATTGTTTGTAAGGTTTTGCCAAGACCCTGGATTGCAAAATGAAGATGTGTTTAGTAGCACATAAATCACCTGAAACTCAAGAGGAAAAAAACCAAAGCACTTTTAAAATAAAATAATGCCAAGACCATTTCTTGTTTTGCGCGTACCATTTCATCTGCAAGGATTCCATTTATACCATTCTCATACAGCCTTATAAGCCAGTTCAATCCAGCAAGTTGGTAATCCCTCATCTTTCCCTGAATACCTGCAGAAAAAAAAAATGAATCTTAGCCTCCAAAATCAGGCCACCCCAAAACAATCACATCAAATGTAAATATTTCAGTGTAATGAGGATATGTGACAAGCCAGGCAAACATCAATAACGATGCATGCTATTCTTCAACTAGCATTAATTTGTGTACATGTAAAGCTAAGGATGATCAGTAGGTTTATAGGATCAAATCTCTGGTTAGCTTTGACAAAAATGGAATAGGTAAGAAATATCAATGAGCCTGCTAAAAAAAGATGACAGTAGAAAAACAGTATAAACAAATAAATATAAGTGAATCCATAAATGCACTGATTCATGATACATCAAGCGTAAGCGTGTGTGTATGCAAACAGCAAAGAGAAAGTATTTGGATCCAAACTAATAGCAAAGAAATTTACAATTCTACACTTAATCTAACAGTCAGTCAGGGAGATGCATGTGCGTGCATGCATGCATCAGAAGAGTACATATATAAGGACATTACAAGATGGTTGTGCCACCAGCCGTGTGTTTCCTGATAAACCATCCTCTTCCTCCTTCAGGTATTCTTCATCTTCCTCCTCTTCAGTTACTTTTGAGGCATGTCGACCCCTAGATTAAATTATGAAACCAAAGTAAATTGCAGTTAGATGCACTGAACATGACCAGTACTTTTAGCCTTACCAACAAGCACACATAGTGAATTCAGAGTATAGAAGTGGTTCAGTCAAATCAAGCTCCTACATGAGTTGCACGAAAAATTGAATTAAGCATGAAATGCACATTAAACCAACTTTGCTGAGCTTGATAAGAATACAATTAATAAAATCCTGTATCTTAGTAATCTAGCAAGACAATGAATGAAGATCATTGTCTGCTACATATTGATGCATGCCCTTCACCTCACATCCCAGCCTTTTATTAACTATGAAGGCAAGAAAATGTGTATGCAGCCCATCCTGTGCTACTTAGTCTGACATAAAAAAACCTAGCTTACTATGATTTTCAAAAAGCCCTCACAATAAAAGTTTCTGAAAAAAATCATCAGTCTTATTAAGAAATAACTAATTGGGTCATGCACAGTTGATACTTGATACTCAAAAATGGAAAAGTTTCCAACAAGCAATTAACAACATAAACTTATTTACTAGAGGAATTGTCAGCAAAAGTATAATCAAGCAATTACAGTATTCAATTTCTTTAGAAAGGGATCTTCAAACAAATAACAGTCAAACCTTCCCTTAGCCCTCTTCTGGGATGCTGATTGATCATGTTTAGCAAAGTGAGCAAACAACTCAGTTTGCTGCAGTAAATATTTCAAGCGTCCCTTCCCCTTGTTATTCTGCAATTAAACTAACTTCAGTAAACTTGCCCAACATCTTTTTCATATTCTACAAGCAACACATTGCAGAAGCCATTCTTGAAAATCAAACATACTATATCAGCATCTATAGCAGCATTTTGTTGATCCAATATCTCCTGAATCTTATGTTTCTTCAATTTTTGCATTTCTTTGAGTCTCTCCTTTTCACGCTTGCTAATTTCATTGCTGGTTCCTTCCTACAGTTCAAATTATGCACACAAAAATATCAAAAAATATGCAAAAAAATCAAAGGTCAGCAAACTCGGTACAAATACACGTCACATTGAAAACATACACCAAAACACCCGCAGAGGAATTCAAAAGGCAAACCAACACGGTTCACAATAATTTCAGAACAGTCAAAGCCCAAAAGGCCATCGTCAAATCAAGGAAACCCTACAAAAAAAGGCCTGGCCAAAACAATGCATGTGAGTCTACGTAACTAAACTAAGCTTTTTTATGAACATTTAAGCATCCACCAGAACAAAAACCATAACTACCAGTTCCCCTACTTCACTTTCTTTCCTTCAGCTTCCACCGAGACCCATCAAACAGTACATTATCACAGCAAAAATGCAGAATCACTCCTTCGTTCAGCACGGCAACACATTACGTCGCTAATTTCTCAGTACCTCCTCCTTTCGAAGCCTAATTTAACAAATTTTCAAGTCTCGTCTCTATTCAGTCTACAAATTTCTCAGTATCAAAACAATGTTAAACCAACAAAGCTCCTTAAAAACACCAAAACCCTAACTAGATCCAAACACACAACAAACTATCAACAATTTAGAATGGCAAGACCGTAAATTACTTCATCAGCCTCCTCGCCTTCATCACCTTCAGCATCTCCATCGGCCTCATCGTCATCGGAATCAACTGAGCGAGCCACCTCCTCGATCTCCTCCTCGTCTTCCTCTTCGTTGATCTGCTCGTTGAGTGGCTCTTCCTCCGATGACATCGCCTCATCCGACGACGTTCGTTTCTTCGAGGGTTTCGCCATGTGAAATATGTTCTTCTCTTTCTCTTAGATTGGGGGTTTCTAAATTTTTAGAGAGAGGGAAGTGCGTGTCGTGGATTTTTGGAAGCGAATTTTGAAAGCAGCAAAAAGAAGGGGTCGAGGGCAGGTTCGGTAATTTATTTATGTGGGCTTTTTATTTTTTATTTATATTAGGAGTTTTGAGGTTGGTGATTTCCCGCCTTTATTGGGGAATCGTGATTTCCCTCCTGCGTGGAGGCTGGTTAGCCCATGGTGGCTCAACAGTTAGGTTTGTGGGCTCGTACCTATTGTGCCCAAACACAGTTTTATCCCGTTTAGTAAAAAAAAAAAAAACAGAGAAAGAGGTTTTG
>Ga0307511_10004261_pt1 | contig 14605 bp, 19 predicted proteins | sample 13_EM_MG_FD_200266 | JGI IMG/M metagenome (GOLD analysis project Ga0307511, IMG submission 200266) | Populus trichocarpa ectomycorrhiza microbial communities from riparian zone in the Pacific Northwest, United States - 13_EM | ecosystem: Host-associated > Plants > Roots > Unclassified | place... | reverse complement strand
GAAATCAGATTATGTAGAAAAGAGGAGAAAGGAACACTCACGATGAGGACAGAAATGGCCACTGTCCCGTATTGCAGATGCACTTCCTGACCCTGCTGTGCGCCTCCAATAATGTCGACGAAAAGCACCGCATACGGCGAATACAGAACCATCTGCAACACCGAGTTGACGACTACCAAAATCGCGCAATACTCTGTGTCACCGCCTGCGAGTCCGTTCCAAACCATGACCATTGCAATGCAGCGCGCAATGCCGACCATGATCACGCCTGTGCGATATGTAGGGAGGTCTGGCAGTGTCGCCCACGCGAGGGCAAGCATCACGAATGGGCCAATAATCCAGTTGAGAACGACAGAGATAGAGAGGTGGATCCAAAGTTTGCGAGAAAGGAGGGTATGGCCAAGGCACTCGTAACGGACTTTGGTCAGGATAGGCCACATCATGATAATGAGACCAATAGCAATCGCTGTTGGATAGGTACTGAGCTGTTACTTTATCAAGAGAACGACGCAGGTACGCACGGACGGAGACACCATGGAACTCGACCGTGTTGAAAGATTCCTGTACGTTTTTGACAAATACCCCGATGAGAACACCGATGATCATGCAAAGGAGAATGAGCGGGGAAAGGAGACGATCAAGGAGACCGAGTCTACGGAAAAGCGCTTTGGGATATTATTATCAGTATTAAGAGCCAAAGGGACAATGGCAGGACAAACCTCTTTGTTGTGGGGAGTCTTGTATCGGTACGCCTGGGGAGGTGGACATTGGCGCTACAGTCACGACTTGGCCAGTGCTCATGGTGAATGATGATCTTCAAGTGCGAAGAAAATTACAACCTCACTGGCTGAAGTTGTCAGCGAGGTCCTCAGGCCCAGTCATATCCGTCAAGCTTGTACCTGAACCGACTGTCTGCTGACTTTTGATTATGTAAGTGTCGATCAGGATTTGGTCCCAGGTGGCGGTGCGCGGGAATGCCATGTTAGGAAGGGGCAGGATGGGGAGATTGTGCTATCGCAGTTCCCACCTTACAACCAGCGGGTAATCGACGTTCATTGACAGGGGGGATGGATTTCTATGCCCTCCTTGTCCATGCGAACGATTCTTCGTGACGCCGTGAATTGCCGAACAGACAAAGATGATATCATGTAGGAACTCTCCATTCTATGCATGAGCAATGAGAAGACATGGTACCCTCCAGCAGCGTCAATTCTATCAGTCTATGGCTTCTCCACGCCTGAGCATATTTCTGCACAGTCCCACGGTAGCCTAACTTTCGCAGCCTGTGCAACCCACGTCAGCGAAAGAAGGATAGGGACTTCAACCAGGGTCCCAATCGTCGCTGCCAGCGCCTGGTCAGAGCCAACGCCATATGTAGCAATCGTGACAGCTATGGCTAGTTCCTATAATCCATCATGAGTTCCATCATGACACTGGGGAAATGATTTCAAGAGAAGGCATACAAAATTATTGCTTGCTGCCGTGAAAGCTTGTACGACTGCAGTTTCGTAGTTGAATATACTCTCTGTTTCGTCCTTCCTGTCCCCCCTGGAATACTTCCGGAGAGCTTCCCTCCTTGCAAATGTCCATAGCAATGCCGCTGCACCGATCCACATGAGCACAGAGTATAATATGAGCGGAACAGCGGCTCTTGCTACATTGCCGATGTTGCGGACGATATGATGACCTTGGTATGCGAAAAGGACAAGAATAGTGTATAGTAAACCAAGGAGGGAAATGTGAGAGAAATAGGGGAGGAAGGTGTGATGGAAGAAATTCGGGGATATGCGGAGGACCGTTAGTCGTGTAACGACGCCCGCAAGGAGGGGAATGCCGAGATACTGTAATTGCACGACGGGTACCAAATGAGATTATAAAAGAGAGGAAAAAGGGAGCGCCTACGATGAGAACAGAAATAGCCACTGTCCCGTATTGCAGATGCACTTCCTGACCTTGTTGTGCACCTCCAATGTTAACGAAAAGCACTGCGTACGGCGAATACAGTGCTATCTGTAACATTGAGTTGACAACTACTAAAATGGCGCAATACTCTGTGTCTCCCCCCGCTAGTCCGTTCCAAATCATGACCATTGCAATGCAACGCGCAATACCGACCATAATCACGCCAGTCCGATATGTAGGAAGGTCTGGCATTGTTGCCCATGCGAGGGCAAGCATCAAGAGTGGGCCAATAATCCAATTTAGAACAAGGGAGATGGAGAGGTGGATCCAAAGTTTGCGTGAAAGGAGGGTACGGGCAAGGCACTCGTAACGGACGTTTGTGAGGGTAGGCCACATCATGACTATAAGACCAATAGCAATCGCTGTTGGATATCGGTACTGAGCCACTACTTAATCGAGAGCGCGAGGCGGGGCTCACGAACGGAGACACCATGGAATTCGACCGTGTTGAAAGCTTCCTGTACGCCGTTAACGAATACTCCAATAAGAACACCGACGACCATGCACAGGAGGATGAGTGGGGAAAGGAGACGATCAATGAGGCTGAGTCTGCTGGATAGTGCTTTGAGGTACCATATCAGTATTATCACTATTAAGACAGGGCAATGCAGGACAAACCCCTTTGTTGTGAATTTGACACTTGTCCTGGGACAACTGGGAAGGTGGGCATTGGTGCTGCAGTCACAACTTGGTTGGTGCTCATGGTTGGGTGGCCATCGAATGCGAGGCAAAATGTTTGCAAATACACCTCGGTACCACGAGTCGTTTGTCGGGGTTCCGATGCTGGCCGCCGGATTTACATCATAATTGATTCGAGAAGGAGAAGCCTATCATATAACTATCTATGGCTAAACATGCCATGATGCTAAATCGCTATCTGATAGGACTATTTGGTTTCAAGGTGCTCGAGCCCGATCTGAGCCCATACATGTATGTACATGGTCATTAACATTGTATCGCTGCATCTAATAGTTCCAAGGCGGATCCGGTCAGGCCTAAATCCTTTTATCGCTCCTCGACGATGGTGATACGAGGCATTAGTATAATCCTTCCACACAACGAGTCTGGACTCTGGAACGGAGGCCATTATCTAGACACGTCACGAGTGTATAATGGATGTTTGGTAAAGAGAAGTGTTTGTTCTCCCTTTAGCAGCGCCCTTCCAAACCAAAGGTACCAAGGACGGGTCAAGTAGTCGGTCCCCTGCACGCTGAATAGGGGGATGCCAGATGCAATTGCATGCTACCGAACGACCAGGAAGGAAAGGGACTTGACCTCACAAATTAAAGTAAACGACGTACCTGGAGCACATACGTGGAATGGCAAAAACCCAATCCATGAGTTGTGAGCAAGGTCAATATTTAGGCTGTGTGTCCTGGCAAAATGGCTGGATCTCAAAACACATTGCCATTCGTATGTATGATTGGCGCTCATGTCCGATCGAGCTGTGGTCAATGAACTGGTGAAACATGGCAGTTCTTACCCCTCAGTATATTCCTGTACAGAGTTACGGCTCGGTGGCGGCGCAAGTCGTATGGGCGGCCTGTTCCATCTCTCAGAGCATTACAAGCCTTTTTCACTTGTGGTGGAGTTCCTGAGGCCGTCAATGATTGCGCCTTGTATGCCCGGTCGAGCCTGGGCAATAACATCAGAACAGACGCGACTGTAGCAACTCTTCTGAACAGCTATGGCTTACCGATAAGTTGTTCATGAACCGCATCATGTATCATCACTATGGCACCGCGTGTTCCTTCAAACCTGTCAAAGACATTCCTGTGTTGCTTATATAATCCATGTCCTCCACTAATAAGACAACGAAACCAACGCACACCTATTCTTACACCACTCTACTACGGAAACAGGGAAACTGTAATAGAGACACTCGCTAATATACCCACATCTCGCTAATCCGCCTTGCTACTCTCGCGACGCCAATGTCTTCTATTCCAGTCGCTTCGACAGCGAACACGACGACAACCTTTGAACCCGTCCTCGCCCTGCTCACCCTCACGCTCGCTCAAGTCGAGCGCACATTTTACAAGGTCCCCGGCTCAGCAGTCCTTGCGCGTTATGTCCGTTCATCACACCAGAATGACCCAGGTCGTACCGTGTTGGAGTTGATCCTCATCGCATTTGCCGTGCGCACTCTTATGCAGTCGAGGAGTCGGGATAAGAGCCAGGGACAGATGATCAAGTTCAATGAAAAGGTGAACGGTAGTCCTTTTTTGTTCCTGCGCAGGAACCACTGACCCTGCTCTACCACAGGAAGTTGACGAACTCGTCGATGAATGGGCTCCCGAACCTCTCAATGCGCCCTTGTCCGAATGGGAACAACGTGACCTTATGTCCGTACCCATCATTACAGGGCCAAATGGCCCCAAACCGAAACTGTTGTCCTCCGGAAAAACCGTCATCAATCTCGCCAGCTATAATTTCGCGGGCCTTGCTAGTAATGAGCACATCAAAGAACGGGCTATCGAAACCCTGAGAAAGTATGGACTAGGGAGTTGTGGACCGCCTGGATTCTATGGGACTATTGGTGGGTTGATGCCCTGTTTCATCTTGTATCTCCCCTCGTGGCTGTCCGATGGTGTTCCAAGGGGTTAAAGGGGGAGAGGCAGTGCTCTTCGTGATTTCTTTTGGATTGGATTGGCACTCACCTCGTACATTCAGATGTCCATCTGGACCTCGAACGGGATATCGCCGATTTCCTTGGCACCGAGTCCTCAATCCTCTACTCCCAGGGCTTCAGCACCATTTCTTCCGTCATCCCTGCCTTCTGCAAACGAGGAGACATCATCATCGCTGACCGTGCCGTCAACTTTGCGATACAAAAGGGGATACAAATATCCCGTTCCACTGTACGGTGGTACGACCATAACGACTTGAGGAGTTTAGAGGAAGTATTGATTAGTGTCGAGAAAGAGAGGAGGAAGAGGAGAGCCCCTATCACGAGACGATTTATAATTACAGAGGGGATATTCGAACGGGATGGGGAGATGGTGGATTTGCCCAAGTTGGTAGGTGGTTATTTCCCCCCACGGTGTTATTTGCATGTCATTTTTCGGCTGCTGATGGGTGATAGATCGAGCTAAAGCACAAGTACAAGTATCGTCTAATCCTGGACGAGAGCATTTCGTTTGGGTCTGTCGGGAGAACGGGGAGAGGCCTCACAGAATTATATAATGTTCCGGTGCGTATCTTATCTATTTTTTTCCCCATCCTTCGTCTTCTGGACACACCAGTGCAAGCTTCGAAGATTCCCTCGTGTTTTCCCGCGTCATTCATCATTCCATGTTGTCATGTTTCGATGATTTATCACGCACCGGTTCCCTCTCTTTCATACCTATTTTTACCTTGAATCGACCGATTCTTGAACGTCCTCTCACATGCCCGACAGGCCTCCCAAATCGACATACTGGTCGGCTCAGTCGCCAATGGCCTATGTTCCGCGGGCGGATTTTGTGCCGGCTCTACTATCGTGACCGAGCATCAGGTGAGTCCGTTGCACCCGCACTCCCTATCCAATCTAATACTGACAAAATCTTTTTGAACTCTGCGCTCTCCCTATACGATTGTGCTTATACTTTCGCAGCGCATCAACGGTACCTCATTCGTTTTTTCCGCTGCAATGCCTGCACTTCTCGCCGTGGCGGGGTCCGAGGGCATCTCATATCTGCGCAGCACACCTTCAGCGCTCACGACGTTGCAGGAGAACGTGGTGGCTGTCAGGTCGGTGCTTGAGAAGACAGAGGGCATATCTCTGGTCGGACATCCGACGAGTCCGATCGTGCACTTCTACTTGAAGACGCCCACCTTCACGAATGGTGCCGCCAACGGAACCGCATCTTCGAGCTCAGCGACCGTCATGCCCCCACCTGCTGGTCCCTCGTTCGACTGTGAGGCGGAGGAAAAAACCCTGCAGGACATTGTGGATGATGTACTTGCCAACGGTGTGATGGTAACGCGGGCGAAGCGACTGAGGGGCCAGGAGGTAGTCGAGTCGAGGCCGACTGTGAGGATCGCTGTTACAGCTTCCCTGACAAGGAAGGAGGTAGAGAAGGCTGCAGGTGTTGTGAAGGCAAGTGTAGGAAAGGTGCTCGGGAAGAGGAGGGCATGAGCGAGCGATGATGGAGGGTGATACCTATGTCTTTATCTATTGGAAGTACATAATACCTTAGTTGGCCTCTGCAAATGTTGGCCTCGGTGCAGCAGGGTGATGTATTTATTTATATCTCGCATGGATTGCCTACCTGTCCAACACGTCGTAGATGGTCTCAAATCTATGTGCGTTAGCTGATATGATTGGAACCAGAGTCAAAATGCTGAATCTACATGATGCCGCTTGATTCATTTGTGTAGTCATTACGTATACCCAAGTCCGGAGTCGAATCGGCCCAGGAAATTATCGGTCATCTTGTTTCAACAGGGTCCAGCTTCTTAGACAGACAGAAGATGGGATGTATCTACGTGATTGGTACGTTCTGACTCTTCAAGCATTTCTGGCTTCGAGAAATCGTCCTGACAAGGCCCTTTCTATTGTTCTTTATCATTACTTCCGTTGCCACCGTATCTTTATCGACTGACGGCTATTGCAACACTCACAATCGGTCCAAATTCTACTTCGGTCATAACCATGAAGAACACATGGAGGAAGACGAGTCTACTCCAGCGTGCCTACCGCCCTGGGTTGAACTCGAGTATTGTGTAAGTTGGATGCGGAACCATATTGGTCTATCATTTACTGATCCATGATCCCATCTTGGTGACGGTGCATTCACATTTTCCATGATGATAGCACATGATCAAACTCGCAGGGCCATCGGCTTCCGTCCAATTTACACATCTCTCCCAGAATGCAGGGGACTCACTCCGATCCACATTATCCTGCATTGGTGGCTCGCAGGACAAAGATCAACATGCGAGATACGAAGTGCACACGGTGTCCATCCTGGACCTCCTCCAGGAGAGAAGCGTCCCACTCGAGAAGGTGTGTTTACTCGACCCGAAAGCGGAAAGGGTACTCGATCCAGGAGACAAGGATGAATTTGGGTGGTTCTTGTTCGGAGTATGTGGGATCATCTCGCTCTAAGTTTCTCGCCTTCACATATTATGGCCTATAGGGTATACTTGGTAAGCGCTTCTTTGTTGCCTAAGTATAAACTACTGATTTTTCGCATCGGCGTCATCTACCACGACCGCGTACAGGCGATGACCCACCGCGTGATCGTACCTCGGAGCTCCGCAAGCTCGGTTTCCCCTCGCGACGCCTGGGCCCTGTACAAATGACCACCGACACTGCCCTGGCAGTAACGAAACGCGTCGTCGATGATGGTGGTACGTTCTCGCTCATTTCTCCCATCGGGATGACTCAAAGCCCGATATCGGAACGATGAAACTAACCATCTCATAGTTGCTCTAGACAAGATACCATATATTGTATGCTTTCCTTATAGTCAGAGTTCCCTTATCAGACTTTTGACTTGTTTCCGCTTGTAGGATTTCCCTACTATCCGGTTCAATGCGCGGGAGAGCGTTGAAATGCCTTTTAGTGCGTGCTCAGATCATACATTAGCATATAACTTTCTGACATCACTCTAAAGGGTACATATCAGAGGGAGGAGAACCCCTTCTTCCCCCAGGAATGCGAAAGCACTTGCATGAAGATCTGAACAAGAGCTTCGACTTTTAAAGTATGATCGCGTAGATTAAGAAAGGTAATCCGTGGATTGAAACAGATTCGATGAAGGTATTCAGTATGTCATTTACTCACCTTCTCTCACAAACCTTTGGGTTGTGTTATCGTGCAGGTAGGTCTTTTTGGTCGGAGGGCTTGCATTAGTGTTCTCCATTTCCACCCATGAAACAATGAATCCAAAAGCACGTCAAACATGCGCATCACCACAACAGTTGGAAATCATTTATATCCGGGGAGTGTATGCGTGACAGCTGTCCCTGAAAGTGTTACCCTCAAATACCAATGGATAACACAAGAGATGGTAAGCCCAATCTGGGATGAATTCCTGTTAAACGGAAGTACATATCACTCTTTCTTCCCTCTTCGTCGACTCTCGGGTTTGGCGGTGGAACCTTGTAAGATGCCAATAGACATAACAAAATTTTATCCTATCGCAGCGGAAGAGAGCATAATTACTTTGCAATGGAACCTGACAAGTATGCGGATTGTGACACCGCGTCACCTTGAGGTGTGGTTTTTTGGGAGCCGTCGAATCATCATGTCCACGTCTCATAGTTTTTTGGATAGGGGGGTGTCTTCTAACAGGTGAGCACTTATTTTCTGTGAATCGTCCGACCTGGTCAAGGGAGGTCGTATCGAAGTCAAAGTTTACATTTGTGGATGCTTGTCGATCTTACTCTGCATGACATCCCGTCGCAGCGATCATGATAAACCTTTCCAGAGGACGTTGCGTTCACCAAGTTGGCTGTGCTAAAGGGCGCAGTAAATGGACAAACCTATCATTTGAGTATACTGGACCGCTTTCATCTGCACTGTCGAATGTGCTGCTGCGGTTTTCATTACGACGTGATATCCTTCGGAAGGTGAGGTTTGAGAACCGACTGTAACCTCGGCTGGTGGAATGGCTACGGATTGAATCCGCGTCACGGGTGTGCGGTGATACGATTACACCCGTACAGCGGAGGATAAAATAAGCACTGGTTGTGAACAACGTAAATCATTCATGGCGTGGATACTGCAGTGATGCATGCTGCGGAGCTCATTGAGCGGCTTTGATAGGTTTGCTTCCGAGATAGCTCCCGTGCTAGTTGGGAGCCCATGGTTAATAGGTCGATTTTCTCCGGGCTACATGCTAACTATACCTGTTTGACGAGACGTTTAGTTGACTTGAGCTCAACTTCTGGGTGTGTACGTTCTTCGTCAGCAAAATCCTTGCTTGCAGACTCACTGTCTTCGGCGTGCCCTGACTCCATCATTGAGGATGAACCACAGTACGTGGGTGGGATTAGAAGAAGCAGGGCACGACATGACTTGGGCAACGTTGAGTGCGTCTAACAGGTTGCTCGTATTCGTTCCTGTTCGTACTTGTGTGTGTGGAGGGCGATATGTTTATGAGACAAAGATCCGAGTTGGCGCTACAGAGCAAGATGTGAACCAGTTCGCTTATGTCATCATGGCCTTTCCCACTAACCAACTACCATGACAAGCTCACCGTCGCCCTCGCCGTTAACCTCAGAAGCTGGTACTTGTGATGATGACGTACACGTTTCGAAACACTCCAATGAGGAGTATGAAGACGGTGTAGAAGATTCAGCTGAGGTACCTCTATCACGGCAGTCAGAACAAGATGACGATGACAATGGTGACGCTGAGGTAGGAAATGGCGACGAGAACCAGGGAGGATCTTCAGAATCGACAGCAACGATGTCGGCGATGCAGGCCAGAAAGGAGAAGCTAGCAAAGCTGCGAGCCAGGATGGTCTGTTCCCTTCTTTTCCTTGTCCACAGCTGTGGCTGACGTCTCTATCCAATAGCGAAAATCCACAACTGCGAACCGCCAGTCGCTCATCGAAGAGTCTACAAAGGCTAAATTGACGGCACGCGACACGGCTCGGCTCGAGCGGCAGAAAAAGCTTGCTGAGATGCTCCGGACGCAGGCGGAGGCGGAAGAACGAGGAGAGGATGTCGAGCGGGCGAAGAACTGGGAATGGACGATTGAGGAAAATGAGAACTGGGAGAAGAAGCTGGCGAGGAAGGCAAGAAGGGCGGACTATGAGTTCCATGGTAAGTTGATCAGCTTTTGGTTGATTTAAAGCTGACAGCGTATGTCTATAGACGACGCACACGCTGCACGACGACGGTATAAGAAAGACCTCGACTTTATTAAACCAAACCTTGAGGCGTATAATAAGCAAAAAGAGCAGGCGTTGGGCTTGGCTGCGGGGACGCTATCAAAATCGGGCAGCTCTACCCCTGCAGGAAGTGCATTGACCATGTTTGACACAAGTGGCAATCAGGTTGGTGCTACCTGGACGGGGGCATACCTTGTAGACTCAACTGACCGCATTACTAGATGGTACCGACAACTGAACAGCGTATGGCAGTGGACGCTTTCTACCGAGATGCCAACACGCTCCTTTATGCTGATAACAAGCCTTCTGATGAGACGATTGACCTACTCATAAGCAAGATCAACAGAGAGTCAGTACTGTTTACTCTGTCTCCGCGTAGCGAATATCCTGATCGTGGCTTGTACAGCGTCGACAAGAAGGCCAAGTTCTCGCGCAAGAGACACAACGAGGACGAGGGGGATATCACGTACATCAACGAGCGGAATCGTGTATTCAACAAGAAGGCAAGTGGTCCTCCTCTCTACCGTTAATTAGGTCGCTCATGCTTTCAACGTTTTTAGATTGCAAGATACTATGATAAATATACTACAGAGATTCGCGCCAGCTTCGAGCGTGGAACTGCACTGTAGAAGTAACCTTTTCATATTAGCATATACAGGTCACTAAATTCCATTGAAGCTTGTACTTAGGACTATCACGTTCAATGTTTTCGTACTATATGTACCATCGATGCGCCCCGTTCATGCTGCCACATGCAGGTGTTCACTCGTAGATAGATATTTGGTCCTTGCCATACATACAAACGAAGTTGTCTGCTGACAAGACTTGGCCTGTTCGCATCATTCATTTCATGTTCGTGGCACGATGTCTGCATGATGAAGAACGAAAAACATTTGCTAATACACAACAGTAATATAGCCATGTCCTATCCGGAAGGGTAAGTCACCATGCTGCACACACTTGGACGAGTACCTGGGAGTGATGGTTAGCCTATCTGATAGGTGCAACAAAGCAGATATTTGCTGGTCAGCATTGCAGATGAGAAAGTCAGCAGGGGGAACGCGAGTGCCCTCAGACTGTTGAGCTTGAACATAATGTGATTTGGATTCATCCGGTGTACAAACGTACTGGGTGAAAAGAAGAGAACGCGTACTTGCCTTGGAACCGTTTGACTTTGAGTCTCTGAGTGGTGGTCTGTGGTAGTGAACAAATTTACAAGGTTGCAACTCCGCTGCAGATGCTGTCTCGATTACATAAACACTGTGATGGACACAAATGGCCTCGGGTGAACTACAGGTATTAATGATGCACCGCCAACTGATTCCTTGGTTATTGCTCCAATTCGGGTGCACACTAACATGGGGCATCAACCCAGCGCTACTGGCCGACAATAAATATGTGCTGATCCAATTGCGAAGATAATTTTCCTCCCCGTTTACTCCCAGAGTCCCAATCCTACAGGTGTCGACAACACTCCCATGGCAGACGCCTCCACTCCGAGAACTGGCACTATGTCACCCCAACAAGATAAATTCATACCAAACGGGTCTTCGCCCCAGGGCAATGACTTCAAATATCGTGGAGAACTGGACGGGGTAAAGCGCCAGCTAGGCAGGTGGCACATCCAAATGTTAGTGAATTGTCCATCAAACGGCGTGTCCACTCTAACGGTAACGTTATTCTCCGCAGGATCACCGTAAGCTCGTCCCTGCAATAGATATCGCGCGTTCTATCCTGAAAATTGTCCAGATCGCAGGTTGTATTGGCACAGGTCTTTTTTACGGCCTTGGTGAGATTCTTGCGGAGACTGGTCCATTGGGCGCGTTGCTGGTCTACATACACGTCTCAACCGTCGTGTATGCGTACGTATTGCAGCATATACTCGTCCGTACTAGTTTGGCCATTAATTATCTCCAGAACCATCGTGTCCATCGGAGAAATGACGGCATACGCCCCCATATCCGGTTCATTGATACACTATGGTACGCCGAACCTTGCCGTAGGAAATCGTCCTACTAACAGCTCTGGGGGCGCGCAGCTGCGAGGTGGATAGATCCTGCTGCAGGATTTGCGGTGCGTTCCTGTTTCGATTTTATCAACAGTCGTGTGTACTTATTCAGAACTTAGCTCGGATGGGTTCGTCTTTATAATTTGGTCCTTAGAGTTCCTCTGCCTAACGCTGCCTCCCAATCTAGAATTACTTCTATGTACGTGACATACACCTCTATGCCATCATTGCACTGATGACCCCACGAAGTATGCTTCGACCGGTGTAGCACTCGAGATAACTGCCATCTCTTCACTTGCCACTTTTTGGGACAATAGCGTGAGTTTGTCTGTGTCAGCTCCCCTTTGAGATGTTTATGAACTGTACAACATAAATAGTCAGACCACACGGCCATTTATATCGGCGTGACCATTGCATGCCTTTTCATTATCAACCTCTTTGGTGTTCGGTCAGTCCGGCTGGTCGCGCTTTGGTTTGACAGTGAACTGATATGTGGATGTCATTTAGGTGGTTCGGACACTGTGCGTGCAGACTCTGCTATAACGTCAGTCCTTGCTCAAGCCCTTCTAGCTGAGATTTTCTTTGCAACATTGAAAAGTGAGTGGGTAATTGTCTGTTCCAAATGGTAACTGATTGTGTCTGTAGTCATGCTCGCAGTAGGTCTGGTTCGTGTATTTCCGCCAGAGTCTGCTCCCTCCACTTACCTGACCGTTTATGTAGATTATCGGCGGGTTCGTTGTCAGTCTTGGTGGAGGACCTAATCATGATCGGTTCGTCTTCCATGTATGGGCTAAGCTTTCTCTGACGTAGCTGTTGCAGCATTGGTTTCCGGGTGAGATGTTGCAGTGAAAAATGCTTGCTACTTGATTTTAACAATGGTGCCAGTATTGGAAGGACCCCGGACCCATGGTTTCGAGTGAATGCCTTGCTATTTCACGCGACCAAAAACTGACTGTTTCATAGCGCTCGAACCTGGCGCTCGAGGTCGCTTCCTTGGTATGCTGGTAGCCATCGTCCCCGCAGCGTACTCTGTCGCTGGCTTCGAGCTCATCACCATGTCAGTCATCACTCACGGATTGTTGGGTAGCCTGTCTAACTTACTTCCTTTATGTAACCAGGTCTTCGGCCGAGGCAGTCCAACCCCGCACGAGTGTCATCCAAGCGATGAGGTTTGTCATCTTCCGCATAGTCACCTTCTTTGTGAGTGCATTTTTTGTTTGTGAATCCTGGCTGTAGTCACTGAGTGCGTTAGATTTGCTCGGTCATTGTTGTGGGGATGCTCGTCCCGTCCAACTATCCAGAGTTATCCAGGTCAGTTCGACTCCTCGACGTTTCCCGATCATGCAGATTGACAGCACTGCTAGGCAATCTCCTTTCGTCGTAGCCTTCCAACGGGCTGGCATTAAAGGTAGCTACAATTTACTCGAATTCTTTTGCCGTTCAACAATCCTTCTGCTCAGCTTTACCCTCCATCGTCAACGCCATTGTCATCACCAGCGCTTTCTCGTCTGCCAATACTTATATATTCTCGTCGTCTCGAATCCTCTACGGTCTGGCTGTGCAGAACCAGGCACCCACGATCTTTGCGACATGTACAGAAAGTGGTGTACCGTGGGTCGCAGTCATGACCGCCGTCAGTCATTTTTGGCTCCTTCCCTTCCTTGTCTTGATGTGATATTTGTTAGGGTCTGTTGTCGTTCTTGGCGTTCATGAACGTGGGGGCTAATGCTGTAACTGTTTTCAAGTGAGGGGCTTACTCTTTTGGAGTAGTTGTGGATGACTGACGCTTTATGTCTAGCTGGTTCGTTAGCCTAAGTGCGTATCGCCTATAGTTGTGAGACAGTAAGGTTACTGATATAAAATTTCCCTTAGCCACTGTATGTGGACTCATAGGGTGCGTGAATGCTGTCACTTCCACACACGCAACGTGGTCACTGACCCCTCACTGTCTGTTATTGCAGATGGGTGGTCATCAACACCACGTACCTGCGCTATTGTATGTTTTGTTCATTCTTCTTAACGATCTGACGAGAACTGGCCTCAGATTATGGACTTCAAATCCAGGACATCATTCTCCGGGGTATATACAGGTCACCTCTACAACCTTACGCTGCTATGTGGGGTGTCTTCTGGTACGTTGCCCACTCTTTCGTCACCGTGCAGGTTATGGATGTGCTTGCCAACCAGGGCGGTGTTTTACATCCTCGTCTGCGGTATCTCCGTGTTCTACCACTTCAACACATCCTCGTTCGTATCATCCTGTGAGTATACATGTCGTGTTGGAATGTATTGCGAGGACTGAAGTGTGTGGCTGATTTGTGGTAGATATTAACCTGCCCATCTTCTCTATCCTCTACCTTGGGTACAAGTTATGGCACAAGACCAAGATGGTGCGTATGCCCCTACAAAGCAATATAGTGACTTACCTGTATCATGCGTCTGATTATAGCAACCACTGGCCAAGCTCGATTTCGTATCGGTGAGTCTTGTTCAGAAATGGATGTGTGCAAGCGAGCTAATCGGCGTTGGCATCTGCAGAATATACCTACTCTGGAAGAGACGGGCGACGAGTGGTTGTTGGAAGAGAAAGCTACGCTGATCCAGAAAATCGGACTTGTCTAGGTTAAATGCCATGACGTTACTTCTAACATGATATCCTGTCATGACAGAGGAAATATTCCCTCATTGTATATATCTTCAATGATGATTCCATGACCCTGCATGTTCCTAACTAAATAGTGCTTTACTCTAATGTATTGTATTGTATGTCATTGACGTCCTTTGACGTCTTGCAAGGTGCAAATAG
>Ga0307511_10004260_pt1 | contig 14606 bp, 14 predicted proteins | sample 13_EM_MG_FD_200266 | JGI IMG/M metagenome (GOLD analysis project Ga0307511, IMG submission 200266) | Populus trichocarpa ectomycorrhiza microbial communities from riparian zone in the Pacific Northwest, United States - 13_EM | ecosystem: Host-associated > Plants > Roots > Unclassified | place... | reverse complement strand
AATATAGATAATTATTAGTCTGGTTGGGATAATTATATTAAAATATTATTGTGGCCGTCTTATTGATGGGTGGGCTGGGCCCATTGATGAATGGGCCGGCCATTAGCGCGATTGATGGGTGGGCCGGAGCAACCATCTTTAGCGGCCCATTGATCAATGGGCCGTATTGACGTATGGGTCAGAACATAACCACGATCTTCCCACACTCCTTTGGTAGCTGAGACATGCGCATGCATTCCATCGTTCGCGGCAGCCTTTACCGTTGCATCCTTCAGCCTCTTCACCTCACGGGCATTAGCCCGTTGATTCATGGGTGCTGTGAATTGTGTTTTTCGTTACTAGGCGTAATTTCTGGTATTGCGATCATGAGCAACCCGTCCAGGAGTAGTAGACCTACACCTGTCAGTAGTCTAGATATATCGATAACTTAGGGGTTATTTTCTAATTGGGTGGTGCGATCACCGGGTTTAGTATCAAACGCTCTTCATTGTTTTTGTTTATGTACAGTACATACGTTGCAATTGTGCCTTTCGGGTAAGGACGCGGCTTCCTTGGTGTCTGTAGCTACCTCAAATTTGGCAAGAGTCCGCGCATTTGCGTTCACCTCAGCCTCGCCCTGCGCACTTCGATTGATGCAAACTTCGACCAGTCAGGACGCTGGATGGTCCCCCTAGCCCCTAGGTGCTCCATACTGGACGATCTTACAGCGCGAGGGTGGAGCTGGACACTATTACATTGGAGGAAAATCTATAAAAATTCATGACCTGTATGAAGTTGAGACAGGATATCTCTTCGAGAACCCCGGCCGACATCAATGCATGAGAAATAGGACAGTACCTGCATGAGATATAGATCCATAGGCTTCGTCCGCTTTTTAATTCCCAGCTGTAGGCTGCCGTATACGTAGCTGGTAGCAGGAAATACCCAGCACCGCATGGACTTGACTTGACCTGTAGCTTGTATATCTCGATACTTGTCGGGAAAACTTGTCACAGATGTTGGGCAATGATTGCGAGATGGCAAGATCAAGAGACGTTACCCTGCATGAACGCGTAAGACCGTGCAGCCTCACCTTCAAGCTTAAGCTGGGTTGGCGGGAGTTCGGAGCCGGAGTTTCCAGTTGACGGCCCTTGCAACCGAGTGGAGCTAGGCGAGTTCACATTTATTATATTTCAAAAAAACTAATTACTTTTGTGCGGTCCCAATAAGGGACAATAACAACCACCCAGAACCCTTTCAGTTGCGGTAGCACAGTTTGCAATCAATCGAGTGGCCCCTTGCCCAGCACATTACGGGCGCTTGTGAATTTCTTTTGAGGAATGAAAAGCCTTGCAAGCTGCTTTGGTTTGTGGCCCCGTTGGCGTTGTTGTCGAGGATGAGCACTGCAAGAGCATGTTAGCTAAGCAATCGTCTCTGGTAGTGTATATGTCTCGGTACTTTGCTGTCACTCCATCTTTGCTTACAAGAATCCAGCGTTCTGCTAGGCTCGTGACCCGAACGGCCTGCTGCTAGTCCTGCCCTGGAACACTACGGCAGTTTGCCCCGTTCTCATGCTAGTTTTATTTGTCACGTAGATGCCATTGCCATAGCTACTGCTGGTGTTTTTACACTACCTAACATTGTAGTCTCTACCTAGCGTTTAGGTGCGACCGGTAGCCGAGCACGTCCTGTTGGCTTGGCTAGAAGACGAGCTCTGGAGAAAGAGAAGCGATAGATAGGAGGCAAGTGAATGGGTGTCATATGCCTCAATTGCAGCGGCCATATTGAAGTACGAGCCAGGCATAGGTTCCTGTAAATGGGAAACCTTAAGCGTGTCTCCTAGCACCCTCAAATTGAGGTTTTGAGAGATTGAGTTGGCAGAGTAACTAATCTAACCTGACTCTCCGCTGATATACCTGGACTATGAGGATACCAACATGCCAATTTAATCCTGAACCGGCTCAACCAACTCGGAGGACCGGGAGTCAACTCGTCTATTTGGTGGGAGCAGCCTTCCCCCTGCTCCGTACAACCAGGCTACCTTAACCCCTCACAGAACCTGCTCTGCCCCCTTCTCATGCCCCGGTTTCCGGGGCGTTACGCTAAAACGATGCCAAGTGCGTGCAAGCAGCCCTTTAGGATGTGGTGAACCCCCCCCCCCCTCGGGCTTCGTTGCAACAGTCGAATTTGGCACCGAGGCTGTTCTAGTTTCAATTACCTTGGCGATAAGATCGCCGAAAGAAGACAACACAAGGCCAAGCTGAAGGGGCACGGAGAAAGATTGGGGGTCAGCATAACAAAAATCGAAGATTTTAAAAAGCGCAGTAACTGTAGATTCCTCAGCCCCACTCTGTTTCTCCGATTTCCCCTAACCCGCAAGAACAAATAGAGAACACACGCCGTACATTTCTCTATATATTATCCCCCAAATCGGAGCTTGTTTTTGCTTGCTAGTTGCTACTTCTTAAACGCCTCAAATTCATTATAGTCCTTCAAGTAAAAGAAGCTCAGTGTTTGGCCGCCTCTCTTCGCTAGCTATGGAGTTGCATATGCTGATGTATTTCTGCTTTTTTTTTCTCCCTGGGCTTGCCGCTTTGCCACACTCACTCAGCCTTCGGACGGGGCTTTGTTGGGGTTGGGTATGGCGGGGAGGTATGCTACATGGCTTCTCCTACGCCGCAGACACAGGAATTTATTTTTGCAGCAGATTTAAGACTCGTGCCGGGGTTCCGGAAGTAGATCCAAGGCTTTTAGCAATCATCGATTAGTTATTTATGAGCACGCAATGGCGTTGTTGGGCACATGATCTGAGCCTCATGCACCTGCACCCGAGTAAGCTAAGCTCCCTTGATGCAAGCTGCATGCACGGCAAAAGTGAGCAGCTCCCTGACGAACCCCTGTAGGTATGTACTGCAAGAAGTAGCGAAACCGCAGGGTCTGGCCCCTGCCAATACTGGGGATGCGGATACATGTCCAACGGCCCCGGTCGTGCTTCCTTCGATGTCACCCAGAGCCTTCCATTGAACTTAACCTACCTAATTGGGCAAATTCCCCTTGATGAAATCTGGGGACTGATTACCAAATGCTGGGATGTAGTAACGGAATTAATCCTAGGTACTTGTGCACTTGCAAAGTATTGGGGTAACTAGTGCCAATTTTTCCAGATGTCCAAATGCCTCGAACTTGAGGGGGGAATGCTGCAATAATAAGTGGAACTGATCTGACGTACTTACATGCTCTATAGTACTGACCCCAAACGCGAGAAGCATATGATTGGGCCCTCCGTTATAGCCACTGGGTAGCGTGCTTTTGAATTGGGATTTGGTTTACCAGGGTCCGAGTATGTCGATTTCCTCCATCAGTTTTCCCAAATAAATTGTACACGATACCTTTGATCTGCTTGCTCGTTCGCTCTCGCTTATTACCGGCGTTGCAAGAACCCTGGTAAAACCGCCGATCCATGAAACAAGACTACCGATCAATGCGATGGGCAGTGCGGTTAAGGGAGCTGAACCCCGTTGGTATCCCGGAATAGAACCGAAAGCGATAGTATTCGATGGAGGGAACCACGCGAGCTCTAGACAGGGTCAGGGCCGGAGAATTTTGTGTCTGGTACCGAGGTGTCGGATGTGGAAAGAAGGTTAATTTGTTCCCTGTCACAGTTGTATGGTTCTGGCATCTCCACTCCTGAATAAGCCAGAGAAGGTTATAACCGGCGGAACGTTACCGATGGTGGGCACAGTTCTCTGCTGCACATGAGCTATAGGTTAGTATTTTTAAATGTCGGGTCCGCGCTTGGTTTCTTTTGACTTCAGGGAAAAGTTTGTTGTTGGCAGGTTCGACGGCTATCTATACCCGCGGCCTCACCTCTGCGACCCGATCTCCGGTACTTTGCTCTTTGAAGGGAAGATATAGACATTGGTGTGGAGAGGCTGCCTGGGTGAGGGGTAATGGCGTCAAGGCTTGGAAAGGAGGGGTTGATGCAGAGTCCGTACTCGGGGTTGGATTCAACAAGAATTCAGTTACAAAACGGTTACGAGAGGGGGAAGTCGACGAACCCTTGCGGAAAAGTAACAGTGGTATCTCACCGGAATTAACAGATGGGAAGTGATCAGGGTTGACTAACAGACCACAACAGAGAAATATACTCGTACATATTCCTATCGAAGGTTAGTACGACTGCCACAGACCTTCCATCCCATCAAATTGCTACCTTTCCTGCTTATATCTATTCACTCTACTGCACTCTGTGATGGCTTATCTCCCCAACGAGGGGCGACTTACCTTGTTACCCGACTATTCCTATTGTCAAGAGAAGTGGTGGACATTCTGCGGCAGTGATCGAAAGTGCTGCACCAACGCATATGGCTGCGTGGCAGTCAGCCTAATCGACGGGCCCAACCGACCTACTTGGGGGCCACTCTGCGCCAACCTAGGTAAACTCGGCTCGGCATCAAAAAATGCAACCACGACCACCACACCTATCACAACAAAAACAATACCAGTAGGCAACCCAGGAATCACCAGTAATAGGAACAACAGTGTTGATTCCTTGGGAACGATGCCACCGTCACCAACGAGAAAAGCAAAGGATGAAGACAGTCAGGTGTCGGGGACTCTGAATAGCCCCCACTCGCACCGCAAATTGTCGGCTGGAATGATCATGGTGATAATATTGCTGGGTGGGCTATTTGCGGTGGTTGGGCTGTTTGTGGTGATTTTTTGTTGTAGAAGACGGGAGCGGAAGGAGGAAAGGAAAGCGGCGGGAAAGGCATGGGAAGGGGATGGGACAGCGGTACTACAGGCGGAACTAGAAGCGCATCCTCATTGTGAAGCTAGTCGGAATGGGGTGGATTCGGTGGGAGATTCGGGTAATCCTCAGGTGTTTTACGAGTTATCGGCTGTAAGGAGCATCCGGGGACCTACCTTGAGACCATCGACATCGTTAGCAATGGGCCGGGTTGGGAAAATTGCCGGGCGGGATTGGGAATGGGGGTGAATCAGAATCAGGGGCTACGGGAGGGGGATCAAGAGATTTCAGAGGTGCACCAAGTGAGGCGGATTACCGGTGGACCGAGTCGAGAGAGGGTTGTGGATACCGCTGGAGGAGACACCGGCTCGGAACCACCCCCTGCCTCTGCCGGTTGTGGTGCCGCCATTACCACCGGCACGGCTCCAAGGCAGTCGATGTACCCTAGAGGGCCTGTTCCAAGGAATCCGGGAGGAAGTAATCGATGACGGAGGTAATGTGGGTATGGGCCATGCTTTAACAGGACATAGCCACTTGGCTGGCTGTAGAGCCTAACCTGATTTCAATTTAGGGAGGGCATCATGATACATGGGACAGGAGGATTATCGAGATGTTATTGAGTGCGTGGAGATTGTATTCTATATGTATATTGAGACATTTGGTCTCGAGCGGGATATGTTTCATGAGACCGGGGACGGCTCGGAATGGGGGATTATTTGTTTTCGATAGGGAGTTAGGATCGTTTGCCATACTTTGTTGAATTGTAAATTCCTTGTTCTTCTTGAATGCATATGTAGCTAGGTTTTATTTCATTTCATCGAAGGAGCTAGCTCTGAATGACATTTAATTAGCTACGAGCATATGCTTCCTAACTTATTGCGAATATCACTCAAAAAAGTTACCCTCAGTGGATCAATACTTGTATGCCTCGGCGTGGCTCTGGTCCGGGACTAAGCTATACTTATTAGCCTATTGATTTGGAAACCCGATGAAAACTGGTCGAGGTCATTCTGCAGGGTTCCCGTTCAAGAGAGGGTGAATCGGATTCCTGCCCTACCCAGGCAAATTGGGATGAAGCGTTCAATGGCAACCAAGAATCCATGCAACTTTCAAGTGACCTGGCGTATTAGTCCGGAGTTGGTTATTCTGAGGTGCATACTAGAGATGTCCCGCAGAAAAGCATAGCAGGGTGTCTTCGCAGGAGGAAAGTTATAAGGTATCGAGCACTAACTACGGTACATACGGTACATCGGGGCCTTCTTCGATAAAAATATTCCTACGACTGCTCTACTTAACCCCCTCCCAAACACAAATATACTCTAATACGAGCGATTTAGGTTCCAAATAACATAATAATTCTGGTCTCACACAGCCTTCCTATCAGGGAAGTAACAGTTTTGGCAACTGTCAGCCCTCCTGAGTCTGCTATATGAATATGATTCTCCCTCGATGCCCATTACCCAGCCATACTTTCCCGAGATAGTTGTAGTAGAAAGGCACATATGCCCTTGGATATATTTCCCAACAACATACCAAAATCCGAGTCCATTCGGCCCAAAAACTTTGAGGTATGCTTTCAAACCTACTTGATTGGTTACCCTATCCTGATCAGAAACCCCGTCACCCATGTTACCGGCCTATGCCGTCTTGATATCCTTCTCTATTCCCACATCGATATCCTTACCCGTTCCCGCTACAATTACCCAACGAAATCTACGCCCTTCAGCTGTAGTAACAAACCTACCCTGGTGAACCACACCCCTCCTACTGCGAACCAAATGGAAAATCTGTAAACATGGATGAAAACGACCAAACATTTACAATCGAATTTCCGTCGACAGTACCACAATGCAGCTAATGCAAACCGCACTTGGAACCCTGCGAACCGCTCCCATTTAACCAGAAGCTTGGCGGTGATGCGGTGCGTCTCCTGGAGAACATCATTGAGAAAACTAATCGTCGTAATTGGTGAACACCCTGCATGAAGTCTTGGCAATATGTATTGGGTCTGGGTGATTTACGCGGCAAGTTTTCCTCACCAAAGAGATGCTGGTTACCGTTAATACCTACTATCTACTGGTAGCGATGGCTTATTAGGTTTTCGGTTACTGTAGCCGTGAGACATCAACCTTAACGTTCTACCCCAGCCCCTTCTCTAAGCAAAGTGTGTCGCCAAAATTTGCATTTTGAAGACATTAAACTAGCTGAAAATGATGAGGTTGAGTGTTGACGAGAACCTTGCAAGTGACCCTAAGTACTTGCAGCTGTACTTACATATATACACTATGGATCATGCACCCGCGCCGTAGATAAACGTTGCGCCTGCAGACTATTTGTGTGACCCACGACTCTGGATCCTGGTGCTGGCATTGCTGTATATATACAGACTCAGCGGGCAGGCAGTAGAAAATACAACGGACGTAGCCATACCTTCCCGCCTCTATCTTCGAGTTCTGTTGTAATGAGAATATGCTAGTTCTAGCATAGCCTGAACACTATAGCGATCAATACACTGATCCGGGTAAGCAAATATCTCTATTCCCACAATCTCGAATATATTCCCAGAGCCTGGTATTCTGTAGAAGGTAGGTAGCGACATTTGGGTGGGCTCTGTAGGTCGCTGCATTCTTGTAAGATTACGAGGTTATGAACCGAGGAATTGTGAGGGGAGATATATTCGGCGGAGCTATCTAGGAGATCGCTATAGGCTTGTGTGCTATGGTACCTGTGCTCTACCCTTCTATTCCTTCATCTCGCCAGCGGATTCCGTTCCTTATATACTTCTTGCCTTAATTCAAATTTGCCAATTTGGATACCCTGTCTCCGCCCGCACTCTTCAAAGTTGCCGTTTCCTGCCCATGATTTTGCAGCGCTTTCGGTCATTAATTTAACGCTCATGCAAAGTGCGCTCGACCCGGATTTGCTCATTTGTACTCCAAGCTGAGGCTTATGCGGTGTTTCAATGGCTGTTAGGTGTTTAATTCGTGGTGGGGAAAAACTTCGAGCCTCTAGAGGAATGTCGTTGATAGTTGCCAATCTGGCGATAGCGGGGTTATTTAGTACGTCCGCATTGTAACCCCACACTATACCGAGTAAGGAGTTTTTTTATCAGTTTACTTTAGTCTAACTACCCGTGTTCAAACTGACTCCCTATTTGGGAAATTGAGTAGACTATAAAAATTCCTATGAACGTACAGTATACCATCGGTGTCTAGGCAATCCTTCCGAGCGGTTACACTTTCCAACAATTCCATCATAAGTATATACGGCGACACATGAAGAAATTCCCGGTGCCAGACCACCACAGAGAGGAAAAACGTAAGAATACCCTTCATATGGAGCATAATGAAAACTTGTATTACTTTACCTGGTACTTGAGCGCCAAGTGCGCAGGAGTATGTGTATATATAGAGAACAGATTGCCCCCAAGGTGGGTCATTGGGGAGTGTAGAGGAGATATATTTTGGAATAACCCAACAACTAAGAGGCGAATCAAGCATTCAATACCTCACAAAAAGGTACCCAGCGAGGATAGTCTGCTAAGCGGGTGAATATTAGGATAAGCTACCTCAATTTGTGCTGAAATTGGATTGTTAACCATAGTTGGTGGATTGCAGTCGTATAAACAAGAAGCAGCGCTCTACCTTGCGTAAAGCGCCAGCTCGTTGATCCCACCCCAGTCTATGCCGCCTTGGAATCTTTCCCTTTTACGTTCATTGAACTCATATCATCCCTCGCATGCATCTCGGTAAAGAGCTATATAGCGGGCGATCAGTTACCCCGATTCGATCCAGTGGTAATCTGAGAGCCCGAACTAGATACAAAATACGAGGGTGGTAGAAGCAATAGAAAAAAGGTAACGAGGAGGATGACGAAGGTAATGAAATATCAGTTATTACTAGAAAAATATATTGCTGAAATTCCTGGTGATCCCGGTTCAAATACTCAACGAAACCAGTCTCCTTCAGGAACAAACATACCCTGATAAACTATACCCTCTTGCCACCTCTCCTTCGAATGAGGAGGGAAACCTGAGAGCATTGAGGACTATGTAGAAACATCATCCACAGCCTCAAACATGCCTGACAGTATAACAACACAACTAACCATGCACTGAATTTATTCTCCTTTGTATTTCTTTTAGCGGACTTCGTAGTTACTACTTCCTCTTTAGTGTGGTTGGCACGAAACACAGTACCCTGAATGGCTGTAATATGGAGTGTTTATAAGCAGTCTAACGGAGTAAAAATATGTAATACAAAAAGAAATTGAGCTCAGTTCACCCAGCCTAAATACATACCATCCAACTCAGCATCTACCCACTCCACAATTTAGACATCTCGGGGAATACGTAATCCTTAAGCCTGGATTTGAATAAAGTGCAACAAGAGCACACCTTTTAGAGCCTCAAGGGCCTCTCATATGATATCTCTGCTCCGGCAGCTTTAAGCCGTAGTCTGTCGGCCTGAAATTGATATTAGAGCAATTCTCGGCCTTATCGGAGGAGGCCATGCTGTACCAGAGTAGACCCAGTGAGAATTCAAGTAGTCTAGAGAATTGGTACAAGGCTGGCGAAGCAGAAGCCAAAGCCTAGCATTTTGCTCTCAAATGTTGGGCACCAGAGCATATTTTTCGGAACAGATTTCGGAACAGATTTCAGGAGCAGATCTCGGAAGGAAAGTTTCTAGGTTTTAAGCTAAGGTGCGGTCGTTTCCGCGCCAAGCCGAGACACAAACGTATTCTGTGCCAACCAGACTAGAGTCGCTCTCGGGGTTGTAGGTATCCACGTGGGTATTTGCTTAGAATGCGTGGGGTAAAGTTATGGCGCACCAAGTTGCAGAATATGCAGCGCTAGCCCAAATGCCTATTTCTGGTGAGACATACAGCAGTGTGAGTGATGCATAAAAAGGGGCGCCATAACTTTCCCCCACGCACTGTATGTAACAAGCACGACTGGTGAATCAAACGATTGCTTAGTACTTCAACAAACCGCAGCAAGGGCATAAAATAAAATCCGTACCTACCCACTACCCACTCGCAAGCCACTCCATGGCTCCTCCATGTACCACCCCTCCACATAATGGCCATTTCACCTCAACATATCCAACCTGTATCTAGAAGTACCAGAAGCGAAGATGGCACACTTTGTCAATGGGGAGCCATAGATTCAGTTCGAAGTCACAAGAAAAGAGGAATCTAATGAAGCGAACTTATCTATTCTCTATACCCCAAAATGGCCATCGCCGTGGTTGACTGAACCTGTGCAACAAGTTTCTCCTTAGCCACAGATGCCTATAGTAGAGGTAAAGTGCCCTGTGTAGGGCACTCTTGTGTCCATTACTTACAACCTGTCGGAAAATACATAAAATACATCTCCCCAGTGCTACATACCACTCGGACGCCTCATACTGAATCTCCTCTTGCTGGATACCCTCCGCTGTCGGATAATTTTAACTCCAGATCTAGACCCCCAAATAAAGGAAATGAGTACCATGTACCTTTCCCAACTACATATCGACCTGTGAGGTGTAGGATGTCCTGACGGAGTTCATTCACTGTACAACTATAGCGAACAATTACTCTAGGCCCCCTTTTAAACTCCCTCCCGTAGGGCATGGAGTACACGGAGACCGTACGACGTCTACATTTGATTCCATTACTAACTTACCCAAGTGCATACAATAAGAGAGGTTCGACTATATCTTCTACAACCAAACCAATAGCTTTACGACAACGAAAGAGAAGGCGAATAGGGTAAAACCCGCCAGCACCCAAGAAAATAGCGTTCAATGTTTGGCCCGAGAAGGAAGGTACGCACTTCCCTAGTACTGTGTGGTTGGGTTGAAACTCAATCATGGTCCACTTGCTGACACACACCAACAGTGTCGGCTCGCGACAACTTCCACACGCTCACGGCTTCCGCTGTCTTAACTTTAGTTTACACAATTTATTTCTACCATCAAGAATCGGTTTCCTCATCATGATCCGCTCGGACGCCCAATCCTACGCTATATCTTCCCTAGTGACCCCTGGACGCCGAATATTCACCAGTGGCGAGGATGGATGATAGGCAGTTATTCTCTCGCACAATCGATATCACAAGAATAGAAAAGCGAAGGCAGATCGCAATGCCCAACCCGCCCCAGATCTATCTGCTCAAAGGTTTGGGAAAGGGAAGGAAATAAGGGCGGTGATGAGGGTACGCTTGTTGTGCCCAGTTCTCCTTTAATCTTTCCTATTGAGATGGGACAGACATCTGAGCACGTTTCCGAGTCCCACACACCGCATCCAGTTACTACAACTGCCCTCCGGTCCCTGAATATGCGACGTCGCTAATCCCGAAAGGGATACTGTCGCAAGAGGCCAACCGCTGTACCAAGGTCGCTATTCAAAGAAATGGGTTTTATTGATTATTCCGCCGTTCATGCGGAATGGGATCATGTCGAATGGGATCATTCACTAGGGTCACCGGAAGCTTGCAGCCATATCCTTATTTAAGCTCTTAATCAAAATAACCTAGTCCAACGACATTTACAGAACGAGAGCTTTAAACTCAAGCGAAAATTATAGGGAATATAGCAACTGACAGCCTCCCTCTGACATCAACCACCACCATTCCTCAACCTTCACCCCCTAACCCAGGCTAATTCCAAATGCGGATCACCCTCCTGTCGCTTTCACAAATAGCTATCGATAAAAATAGTCCTCCTCTTCCATGTCCTCACATTCTTCTCTCATGTTGGCTTGCATACCCGACTCACTGTTATTCGATGGCATCCGGGACTCCGCACCAGAAACTTAGACCAAAGATTCCCACCTACAGTTCTTGTCAAGGCACCTTGAAACAAATATAGACTCTCTTTCATTCTCGTTAGAGTAGCAACCGTTGGTTTCCCAAGCCCCGGCGGTTGTTCCGGTACTAATTATTTTCTTCAGTAGGCTTTGCACATCCAGCGCTCTTATGTATTATACTTCTTGTGTATACCTCCACGCTGACGCAGCCCTAAGGCTTGACGCATACCGCCCATGAAGTTACCAGGCACCTGGATAGCGTATAGCACTGGAGAGTTCCCTGGATTATATAGAGTAGGTCTTGATATATGAATATTTGATATAAGAATATTTTCTCCCCCCACCGAACTATATTCGAGAGTCTACACTAGACCTTTCAACATTCGCACACCTAAAGTCCTTTTTTTTCAGGCTCTGGGTATCATATTAGGAACTTGGGCGTCTACCTAGAGCGAGCGAGTCACTGTCGTAAGGGTGGGATTTACCTATCTCCCGCTCCTTTCACAACATTGTGATCGTTCAGAGGCTTGCAGTTTGGTTACCACTGTACCTAAGGGTGAGTTTAGACTACGTCTCGGAGATACCGCGCATAAAGCGACGCGAAAAAAAGGTGCACTGGGAAAGACTAATCATTCTAGAGCCTGAGAAAAAAGAACCCTCGGAGCTTCATTAGGAATATAACTGGTATATTCCCTTAACCTGACTGTGATTCCCAGATGTCCGCTGATCTATCTTGCCTGGGATTGAACTCCCAGCATAAGAATGTCTTGTGGCGGCCAGTGGCCATTGTGTATTAAAGCTACTCTGCAGTCTATGGTGGGTACGAACCTGTCTCGGTATGGGTATACTGGGACAGCACAGGGTTCCCAGGTCAAAGATTCGCTGTACAGGGGAATTCTAATGTAATTTATCTCTTAATATCACGGTATAAGTGGTTGCTAGGAGGGAATGTTAAGAATATCCTAGGCAAACTCACCAAACTCATCTCCTAACCTTACTTTTTCTACTTCCACCAATGTGTAGAAGTTCTTAGTTTGGATAGTCAGAGGGTTAGTTAATTAGGGCAGTGGAGGTGGGCCTACCCTTAGCCTTCGCGGTTTTTAACCCCAAGTGCCTCTCCAACAAAACTCTCCAGTATTCAGAATTACTTTGTGCAACAGGCATTACTCCCCTAAATTAGACCCCTATAACAGATGAAGACATCAGGCTGTGAGTGACATTTCTGTGATGCCTTGACTAGTGGTGTTTCCATACAAATCTGCCTTGTAGCAGAATAGATCGATGTGGGAACATACATCCACCACACTCGAGTTATCCAACTCACCATATATCCGGCTACCCATATTCATGGCTCATCCGGTGGATAATTATCCTATTATCCTACAGTTAGCGCATTTGCTTATTTCATGTATTTCTTACATTTCCTGCATTTCCGCTACCTGCGTAACTTCTTATGTTATACCTATAAGCTTACCCAACGTCAGCTCAGCTTACTTCTGTTGTCGCCGCCGCCTCTGTTGCTACTGCTTATTTGTATTTCTCTTTCTTCTAATTGGCTGGTTAACATCCCTGTCCCGGTATGTCTCACATTGACTTTCGCAACTTCACTGTATATAAAGACACCCCGCTGCGCTGTATATTCCTAAGAATCAAGCAAGTCTTCACACACTTCTATTGTCGCATCCACTGCCTATTACCATCAGCCCGCTGCTCCATTAGAACCTCCATTGCACCAGATCGCTACTATTGCACTACCTAGTACCACTTCCGCTGCCTTCTAATATTCTTCCCGAAATCTTCTGTTAGGTTATGAGGCCGGCTCTAGCCAGGTTCTAAGGTCCGCATTTATTAGCATTATCTGCTGCTTCACCTCCAGTTGTCTTAATCCTACAACCTCCGATCGTTGTATACCTTTTAAATTATCCAACGTTCTTCCTCTTTGCACAGAATGGCAGAATCATTATCAACCTCTAGATTAGCGCAAGACACTGCTATTGCTGATGCTGTTTCTGCTGCCCTAAGTCAAATAGGTATTACCTCTGCTCCATCTACATCAGGAACGAATTTCCTCCGCCCTAACGCCACCTACCGGCGCTTTGAATACTACCTCATCGATGCTGTCGGCTCATGGGCCCGATCGCCCATGTCGTCCCAGCGCTCTATGTTCTACCACTCCATATTTCGATTCAACCTTAAAACTATTTGGGTGCCTCGGCGCCATTTCTCTCACCTTCCGTGGCCGGACGCTCACCAACCACTACAAGCCCCTCACAACCTCGCCGTTGGCCTGCCATGTTTTGCTATCGCACATATCCTACTAAGCTTACTATACATGTGCACTAGAACTCATCTTTTGTACGCTTACCTCCTGGTATAACCTCTTTCTCTTGGGTACGTGCAGTTTTTCCCTATATTCTTAATCCTATTTCCACACCTAATTTAACTCTATTCATACAATTCATTCCACGTATGGAAATCTATCCTATTGTTCACCAACCAGACTTTACCTTTCTCCAAAGGTATCAAATGCGCCATTCTCTCCATATCTGAAATCCTGATAAAGTGTACACCCCTCTCGCCATCTATCCATTCCATCCGTATCATCCCTTCTTCGCTGTGTGGTCTCCGTGAACCCTTGACCCGCAGTAACTTCACCAAAGCTACCTCGTGTACACTCTGCATCCCGTCTGATACCCTGAAGAGCCCCTGTAGTTTTCCTACCATCCTCCCATCCAGTTTGCCATTACCTTCTTCACATCTGGCTCTCCGCCACACCCAAACCCAATCCGCACGCGCATCTCCCGTCTTTAAGAACTCCTTACCTCCAGTCCAGCGCATGTGGTGCATATCTATCTCATCCCCCTGAAACTGTGGAACAGGTATCCCAACGCTGTTGAAGCATACCTGTAATGGGCGATGCCAATAGTAGCACCGCGGGCCGTTTAACAGAGTCTATTTTATCACCGGAATGATAGTGTATGTCTGTTATTGGTTCCGCTAAGTCGAGGACTCAGAGGGTCTTTGAGAGCATACAGATTTCCCAAGCGGGAAGAGAATTAACAGGTGTAATCTCTCTGTATTGAAG
>Ga0307511_10004259_pt1 | contig 14607 bp, 18 predicted proteins | sample 13_EM_MG_FD_200266 | JGI IMG/M metagenome (GOLD analysis project Ga0307511, IMG submission 200266) | Populus trichocarpa ectomycorrhiza microbial communities from riparian zone in the Pacific Northwest, United States - 13_EM | ecosystem: Host-associated > Plants > Roots > Unclassified | place... | reverse complement strand
CTTTAGTTGTTGTGAGACGGCACACCCAATTTACATACCGGGTCGAGAATATCTATAAACTGTCTGGCATCGTTCCTCCGGAGGCTCCGAGCAGCGTTGACTTTGTATGGACAGTTCAAGAAAGACTGAAATTCTTTCAGAATTTCATTCGAACTGATCTCCAACGAACGGATGGTTCTCAAGAACTGCATGTCTAACACTTCAGTGAGCAGACTTGTCCACTGCGGACTAGGGGAAGCGCACCGGACTGGCCTACTTCGTGGTGCATGTTCGTGTGCCGTATTGTTGTCATCTCTGGGGGGTTGATGACCGAGTTCCCGAGTGCTCGCGGTATATATACTGTCCACGAGCTATCATATGGGTTGACTGCGGATGCGGGTTGGGCGTTGGTGGACCGAACATGGAGGTCGACAAACCCCGGGTGACATAATGTTGTCAAGGGTTCTTCTCCCTTATTGGAATGTACAACGTAACGGCCACAGTGGGAACTCTATCTCGCAGCGGGCGGGTAGGGGTAGCTCGGTCGTTCCGTGTCCGGAGAGAAAGACACGAATTAGCTCCTATTCTTTATCGGTGCCTGGCAGGCAGAGACCAACCATTTGTCGATAGAAGGGTACCGTTGGCCAAGAATGGACGAAAGGGACCCAAGAAACGAACAAGGATTCACTTGTCCTTCCACGATCGTCCTCAGGCCACAGCTGAAAGATGGAAGGAGATCCGAACAGGGACTAACCGCGATGGGGGTAGTAGCGTTGGTGGGAATCAGTGAAGACCGCGAGGGCTGTGGTGCGTTGCAGATGGCAACGGGAGACGATCCTCGATCTCGATCGAGCTATCCCGAGTCAAGTCCAACCGCCGGTACCGCATCGACATCCTCCGATCCACCAACGCCACAGTGACTATGTAGCGCAACTTGCCCGTCATCGTGGACACGTGGGATGAGACCCCCCACCATGTATCGGGTTCGCCACCGTTCATAGGCGGACTCCGGCCCTTGAGATCCATTCGACTTTCATTCCTGCCTCTGGACAACCTTGGGGACGAAATTGGCCGCAAATTGAGGGAACGTGGGATCACCGGAACCGGGAGTTGTTATTAACCCGGCTGGGGTCAAACGCCGGTCCATGTGCTGATCGAATCGATCCATCATCCTCGTGGCTTCTTCCTGGAAGTTCTCCTTCCTCTTGTCGGCGGTTTACCTGCGGCTTCCCACATCTTTTCAACTCGAATATGTTATTCACTAGTCTCGAGCCAGCCCTTCTGGGGATCTGAGTTTTAAATGCTAGCCGAGGCTACATCGATCGTTCCCAGAAGGTCTGGGGAACTCTGTTACTGTATAGAGAGGGCCTCGTCACGGTCACAGTGTCCGTAAATGGGAATCCGAAATGTTCCCATCAAACTTCGAACCAGACGAGCAACCTGATTGGTCAATATTTCAAGAGAGGGAACAGACGGAATCTACAACAACTACAGGCAAGATTTCTGTTGAGGAAATGCACGAAAGAACGCGTGGCCACTTCTTGGGTCAACAGAGCTCACGGTCTGGATCGAAAATGGCATCGGCGCGTTGTGTCGCTTTCGAGAGTGGCGGCTGCCAAAGTTCAGCCGAAAAGTTCCCCACCCGTGGTCCATCTACGTTGTTCCTTACAAAAGAATTCTCATAACCAGCCCGAAAACTCCAAGACATGTGGAGTACAATATAAAGGTACCCTGGATACGTCAGCTTAGTGATCAGTGCCCTCTGTCTGCGTGTCTACTTGGGGGCTTGCATCGGCTTGCGTGGCGGAGGTCCCCAGTTCGTAGGGAGAACAAACAAGAGCAAATAGCATAAGTCGGAGAACCACCGTCACTCGGGGGGCAAGCCATCAGTAACGTGTCACCCCCGTTACCGTGATCCCCCCCTCTTCTGTACAGAGTTCACAAGACGTTCAGGAGCAGATCTCTGCAGCCCCACATGAGATCCGAAAACCAGATCTTCAATGATCGAATCAAAACTTTCAACTCCCGACCGGTCACCTCCGCTGGGTGAGCGAAGAGGGTTGCAGAGATCTTGCTCCTGAACGGCTTGTATCTAGACTAGTTATTCACCTTTCCGTCATGGTCTAGGTCGGACACATAACGAGTATCATTGAGTGACATTCGGTCACGTACTTGTCCATCTCTCTCAGGTCCAACTTGTAGCGTGAGATCTCGACGGTTTCCTCGGGTCGCCAGCGTTTCAATTGAGGGGGCTACTAGTATCCCAATACACTAGGGGACCGGCTAACTGAGGACTATGTCATCCTGGAGGCGCTCGCAATATCCGAGGCCATCGGGGATTGTCGAGCACGTTTCCGGGTGCCTTTCTGAAGCTCGTACGGTAAAAACACAAGCGGCAAGGGATGTCCCCGCCCCGCCAGACACGTTACCGGAACCTATCTGTTGCTTTCCACTTCCTTCACATCGCCACACGGGGCAACCGTTAATCGCTGCGCGTCTTTCACCTTCCTCAACGTCGTGATCGCATATACCCTTCATCTCATCGCTAGGACAAAGCTTTTGGGGATCCAACCTGCTCCGTGCCAACCTGTGTTGACGCACTCACCACCTATCAGGTTACTGGTGGGGTGACCACGCCTGCATCCTCATCAGGTTTGGAATGCAGCTACCGAGCAGATGGTACGGCCGCCGAGTTCTTACTGTAGGAAATGGTGACCACGAGGGCGTAGATGCTCTAGTTTCCCACTCTCGGTTCGGTCTCGGTGGGCCACATGTTGTCCTTCCGAACTTTTCAGGCATCGGGTATCCGATCCCTGACCACGGTGCTCCTCGTCGTCCCGCTACCATCGGGACGGACGTGACGGAAGCTTAACCGCCACCCATTTCATCCTAACAGTTCACATTGGCCCCGTCACTGGGTTTTCCCGCCGTGGGATGGAGTCGTTCAATTGGAGCCCTCGTGATTTGGGTCTCTCAAGTCGTTCACGCCAGTCCGTTGCGTACCAGGCATGTCCCTAAAATGTATACTGCGAGTTCTTTCGAACCTTCTTCGACCGAGCGATCGCACACTCAGAGTGGGTGATGTCTCTGTTGACTGTCCAGTAATACGGACGTCGAACGTTATAGTATCGAGGGTCAGAGAAATCTCGCAAGTAAGGTAATAGGGTGCGGGGAGGGGGGTGAAGAGTACGGACGCTGATCAACATAACGAACTTGCTACAGACCAGTTTGATCCACCCTTCAGCGCTTCAGCTTTGGAACCCCCATGCGGCGGCGGACAAGTGCGAGTCACTGACCCGGTGCTGGAGGCAAGCAGAAGGATAGGTCTGATGCGGATGGGTTGAGCTCAGAAGGAGGACTCAGAAAGACAATGAGGGTACGTGCAAGGCGCATCGCACAAGGCGACGTCGTAGGCGTCGTTGACGTTCACCGGGAGTCTCACCAGTAGACTAGAACTGACCCCAGAAATCTAAAACAGTAGGCCAAATGGACCTTGAACTTTCCTTCGGGAAGATTAATAATCAACCGAGCACGAGCACCCCTGCGCACAGCTCCAAGAATACACCGAAGAAGAGAAGAGGAGCAGGGTTGGATCCCATCTGTAGACGTTTATTCCATCGGGAACGGGAACGGTGGCGGCGGCGATTCCAGGGAAGATAGTCAGATCCGTGCTGCCCTCTTTTCTGAAAACAAGATGGTGTTGCTATATCCTGGGATTAACTGACCCCGCGATCAGACAGTGGGCTGGAACTCTGTGACCGTTGTACCTGCTGTGTCCGTTTGTTGTTCGCTGGACCGGACGCGATCAGGACGTTTCTGTTACTCACTTCGATCGCTCGGAATGGATTGCACTGATCAGAGTCTCCTAGTTCGACCTAATCTGTATACACGCATCCCGGACGATAGGGCATCTTCACTTTATCCCACTAGACCCACCAAGGTCTTACATTTGCGCTACTTAGATGCGGTTAAGGTTCGTGCTGTAAGTCCGAAGAATCGCCCTAGTACCTGCTGGCCGTTGGGGCTGTGCGGGTTTGGTCTCTTCGACTCAGTGGGGCTCCCGATGCTTCGTTGGTTATATACGCCGTCGTGCCACCCACATTAACACAACAGCTCCCACCTTGACCGTCACGGCGATATGCGAGATGGGGACGCGGTAGACCCAGACCCCGAAGTCTCGAATCCGACTGACCGCTCCATATCTGACCCACCCACCCCAAAACCCCTAGCATGCAGAAATCGCCAAGGGCGATTCCCTGGTGGCTATGGCGAACACAGCCTCAGCGAGGTCTAAGCTTCCAACCCTCTACAAAACCGAAGGCGGCTGGGACCTTTAGAACGTGAAACTAAATCCGCTACATCTGTTTGGTAAGGCGAGAGCCGACAGGCCCCGGGTAGTCTTGGACCCCTCGTGCAGGTGTAGTTTTGACCTCGGCTCTCACTCTGAGACCACTTTTCGAACAGTATTAGATATTGTCGTTGATACGCAATACAAATACGGGTCCGTACCGGTTACGATGCAGCAGAGGTGGCAGCCACACAATAAGGCTAAACAGATGTGGAACTAGAAGGCGGCGTGTAGCTGGCAGCACTGAGGAGCGGACGAGTAACGGAAAGGACGACGGCTGGTGGTATTGCAGAAAGGTTCGTTATCTAACCGATCAAATGCCGGTAAATGAATAGTATGAAAATGTAGTAACAATGGTTAGCAGGATTACAGGAACACCATGGGGGAATACACGGACAATGCTCGTCGAATCTCAGGATTTGCCACAGCAGGACGGGTGCAAAGCGGGAGACGACGTGGAAGAGTGTGGGGAGAATGAACCGGTCATAATCTCGAACCCCACACTACACATAGTGAGTATGAAGGGCCAAAGGGCCAGAGGTAAGGTTCCCTCGCCAGGGCAGAGACAGGGCGTCTGTCGGATTTACGAGATATACTCGTACATGCCAAGCGTACCCTCCACTCGTTCAATATATTCCTTGTTCACCAGGAGATCAATCGCCTATATCCTTCTCAGGACCAAGCTGTGACAGATGGTGTAGATGTCGCAAACCTTTTTGATATCCGGAACCGTGGCCATGAGCCACGGTCGCGAGAGCTCCCGGACGACCTCTTGGATTAACGCCCGGTGCTCCATCGTCCTGCGAGCCTTCATGATGCTATTCCGGTGGTAAGCGGTTGGCGGAGGTTTACACAGCATCTATAAGGAGCGTACCGAACAATCGCGGCCTGAATTATATATTTCCTGTCCTCATTGACAGTCCGCAAAACGCGAGCTGACTCGGTTCGGACATCCGCCTTGGTGGGCAAGTTTAGGTCGACACGGATCTCACTCGACTTGAAACCTATGGCCTCGGCTCAGTTGCATGATCGTAGAGATGAAGGAAAAAGTTACCGAGGTTCAATTCATACCGGTTCTTCGCCTTCTTGATCAGGATTTTGCCCTTGACAAGGCCCACAAGGACCCACATCATCACAAACTTGTCAATCGCAGTCGCGGTCACGAGCTCATCCAATGTCAACGTGTCGCGATCGTTATACTGGAGCAATATGGCCATTTGGTAGGAGCTTGCCATTAAAGTGTACTCCTGGTCGAGGTAGTTCGTTCTGAGTTCGTTCTGGGAATGGTCCCACAACCACACGAGCTTCTCTCTGGGGTGCTTCCTTCGGTGGTATTCGGAGAAACGATTGTAAAGGGGTGAAATCTCTGCGGGAATGTTAAACCCGCCGTCCGGGGCACCGAGGGGCCAGAAGTTGGCTCCGAGGGCCATGATGCTGAAGTCGATACCCATGTCGCCATGACCCTGGGCCACCCGTTCCCTGAACTCATCGGTCAGAGCTCTACTCAGACTCACATCTGGAGCGAACAATTGAAGGCATCAATGATGGGTGTCGGGACCTGCTCCCGTTGCGTACCTGTGAACATGCGTTCGAGTTCGGGGGCGTATCCGGAACCGGACACCTCCCTTAGCTTTGAGATCATGCTTGTCTCAGCCTCCTCAGATATTGATACGCCGTGGATAAGGCGCTTGGATAGTTTGGCGGTATAGAAGATTCGGAAGGTATCCTTATCCACAAGATACTTGAACACCACCGCCTGAGCAGGAAGTCAGACCACATTAAGCGCCGAGCCAGCCAGAGAGGGTACATACTACTCGGTTCAATGCGCTGTCGAGGTCTTCCTCGGCCATCTTGTTCCCCCTCCTCAACAAAGCATCCGCGTACTCGGCCAACAGCTCAGGTGATTTGGTGCGGGATCCACCGGTGGCTGCGTTCTTGCTGATGAAGTCTCTGCAGGCCTTGTCAAGACGAGCCACGAAACCGGCCTCGCTCTTGAAGCACCACGCGATCGTCCAAGAGCTCTTGCGATGGACCTCGAACAACGTGTCAACGTAATCCTTGGGATCGATTTCCGTCACCGCGCCGCCCTTCCAAACCCGGAGCCCCGAGACGGCAGTCAGACCGACCCTCTTCACGTGTTCCTCGAACTTGTCTCTCAGCGGTTTGAGGTCATCAGGATTCCTCGCGAGAAACCCATACATTCTCCGGAGATCCTCATAGCTGTCGCGGTCGAATAGACTCTGCGATGTTTTGTGCATCGACTTGAAGTGCTCTCTGATCAGTACTTGCATGCAACTGCGGATGAGCGGCTTCCTCGTTTCCGTGTTGAAGTACTTCTCCACACGGTCTTCCTCTTCACTCAACAATTCTTCGGTCTTCGTGAGGTAATCGGAAACACTCTTTTCGGCGAGGAAGGCCTTCGACTTGAGCTTGTAGTACTCTTCAGTCGCCCTCAGGAAGAGGATCTCGAAGTGGGTTTTGTACACGTCCAAGTGGACTCTGTTGACGTCGTCGTTATCGAGGCTGAGACACGAAAGAGTGTACGACTGTTTTGACGAGTTCCTCGTCGATCTCTTCGCCGTTCCTCTGGCGCTCGATGAGTCGGAGGATGGCAACGGCTAGTTTGGAACCATTGTTTTGGACTGGGATTAAGAAGTTGATTTTCCATTGCACCAAACACAGCTTCAGTGGCGTCAGAGTTACGGGAGAGGAAGAACATCGCGCGATTAGCATGTACTCCAGACGACAAATGAGTGTAGGGGGACAGACATACCGTGTAGACAGGATAGATACTCTTCCTGCCCTCGTCCCTTTCCCTCTTCACCCACCCTCGGTTGAGATAGGTGAACAATCGGTTGATATAATTGGCTGCCTTCGTGTACCGATCCCACTCCGTGGCGTAGTATCGTAACAGTGCTTCGCCCTGAAGAGATTCTGAAGCCTGAGTAGGGTCGGGAGGTCTGTTAGAACGTGTCTCGTCGATTATTTGTTGAAAAGCTGACATTTTTTAGCGTCCTTAAGTGGGTCGCAAGAAAACGGATGATGTTCTTGTACAAATCAGATCCCACGATATCTGCCCGGCCCGCTGTATTTTTCGTGTGCGTAGATCATCAGTCAGTTGTGCCGGACCGTGAGCAAAAGGAAGGGTGTGTGGTAGGGGTGTGGATTTGGAGGAACTTACGTATGGGGCTCGGGGAGGTGCAGTAGTTGTAGGAAGCGGTCGGGAGCGCCATGTATCTGTGGGGGGACACTCCGGTTTGTGGTTCGGCCATGATATCGCCAAGCCCATCTTTCAAGAAAGCCCAAGTAGTGGCGAAGTCTGCGCCCGGGGGAGGTATCGGATACTCGGTTTGTTTTATTGTAGTCACTTCGTAAGATCGGGTGACATTTTATAGCGGGGGGGGGGGAGGTGGGAGAGAGAATCGGAACGCTGTGGTGCCATGACTGAGCCCCAGGAAAAAGTTTGGATGGCCTGAAACGACTGTGAACGACTGTGACGATCAATTGAGTTCACGTCGTCCTCACGTCGTCCGTAGTCGATAGCAGTTGATGAAATTGGAATAAGGATACTGGGAACGACTGGAACTAGTTTTGTGACACAACTGTCATTTTTTCAGAAAATCTAATCGACTGTGCCCGATTCTTATCAACGACAAACGACGCGCATCGACTAGAAAATTGTGCTCCCGTGGTCAGGCCCAGTGAGAACTCGGTCGAGCGGCAGCGAGGCCGAGTGAGCGCTGGCGAACCCTCGAGCGGGCTAGACTAGAGTCGGTCAGGTTCGCTAATTTTTTCACGAAATTCGACCAGTTCTATCCGGGTCGAGTGGCAGCGACACACGTTAGATTAGAATAGATTATATTAGAACCCAATTCAGCTTGCAATTCTATCAGAATCGAGTGAGAGCGAAATCGGTTGATTCTCGTCGAAGCAGGTCGAGGTACAACTATCGTAGCTATCGTACACCCGGGCCGTCGCACCATTCGCACCCGCGTACCCTAGGGCCTGCCCTGGTAGGCGGCGACCCTCCTCCCTCCCTCCCGCAACACGATAGAGTCGACGACAGAACGGACGCCTCACCCAGAGGAGCTCGGCTCTGGACCTGAAACCTGTTGGAATGCAATGTCAAACGAAGCTCGAGAATTGCGGCGGTGGGAGTGACATACAGCATTCGATGCCTTCGCCTTATACGACTGGTCGATAGAGTAAAGTCTGAGGCGATGTTATACAATAAGTGAGAGGAGTGCGTACCTTCTTTGCCTTGGGGGAGAGGTTATCCCAATGGTCATCGAAATCGCTGTCCGGGACTTCGTCTTTCTGCTTTTTCCTCCATTCTTCGAAGCACAACTGTCTGTAGTGTGCGTAGGTATAAACACGGCATGAACAAAACAAGGGGAGTGATTTACCGTCCAGGACACGCCTTCTTCAACGCCGGTTTCTTCTTAGGTGCCGTGTTCACGGCTGGTTTCGTGACTTGTTTTGTGGCCGGTTTTGTGGTCGCTTTGCGGGAGGCTTTTGCAGTGGCCAAGGTTTGAGGTTCCTCGGCTGTTGAGACGGTCTTCGAAGCAACACGAGAGCGAGTTGTCCTGTTTGAGGCAACAGGTGGTGTTTCACCGTGAGTTATACGACTAGCAGAAGGTTTAGACGCAGCAGTGGTGGCGGGGGTAACTGGAATCCGAGGAGAGACGTCTTGGGGGGCTGTACCGTCGTCAAGAGTAGCAGGGTTATCAGTACAAGTAGTGCGAACGTTCTCTTGAGTTGGAGTGAGAACAGCAGAGACCGGAGCAGGAGCGGGACCTGGCGCAGGTACAGGGAGCGTCGTGGGGGCGGCAAGAACAGTCTGAGAACGAGAAGAAGAGCCAGGAGTCGAAGAGAGGGCAGTAGGATCCGAGGAGAGAGGAGCAGGCTGAGAGGACGAGGCACTTGCACGAGTGGTGGAGGATTTATCTGCATGCTTCGCTTTTTTGGTCTGGAGATAAAGCAGATTAAAAAAGACAGTGAGACGACCCTAGGAGTGTATACCTTGGTCGGATAGGTCGCCGGGATGACGACAGAAGCGTGGACATCCGCACTGTGCATATGGGGGTCAGTAACTTGATCTCGACATACGGATAGTCGTACAGTGGGTTTGTCTGGGTGTTGTCAGTAAGGAATACAGTCAAATGAAATAAAGAAGCGTACCCTGGCTCGCCTAGTGGTGATTGTTATCGGTTCGGAGGAGGGTACAGGTTCAGCCTTATCCAAACGACGACGCTTGGGTTCGTTGATCGTCTCGTCATCCGGCTGGGGTCGTTTCGAGTTTGTTTCCTGGCCGTCATGGCTGCGGTTGTTATCAGCGTCGACATCGATAACTTTACCCTCTGCTGCTGCCTTTGCTGCCGCCTCCTTCGCCTGCTTCTTCACTGCACCCGAGTACCACTGGGAGTAGTGGTTGTGCCCTATCCGTTCGGTTTTCCAATGGTTCTCGCAAAGGCGAAGCCAAGGGTGGATGGTCTCCATGAGCAAGATGTATTCATGCTTGAGGTCCACATCGAATTCGCCGAAACATTTGGGAGCCTTTTTATCGTTGAGTAACTTGACCCAAAAAGCCCTTGCTGTAGCACGAGCTGCGTCCTTCGATGTCTTCGATTGTTGCTCGCCATTTTCATCCTCCATGTAGCAGGAGGTTATGGACGTCTTGATCTTCGATCCACCGCCGTTTGCAGAAGACCCAGGTGCGAGGTCGTCTAGGTCTATATCGTCGTCTTCTTCGTCCTTGACCCCGGCGGCTTTCAGGTGCAAGTACAGCTCGGGGGTCCAATGTTTTGTCTTCGGGAAGTTGAGACGATCGAGCTGTGGGAGCAGCTCGACCATGGACTTGGTTTTGGATGAAATCGAGCCGGAGGTGGTAGAGGCGGCTGGTAGTTTGTTCGCAAGAGATGCAGCGATGTTGGCGGGGAGTTCACTGAGCCCAGCAGCGATGGTGTAGACTTGTACACTCAGCATCTTCAATAGCTTGTCGTAGTTCTCGCTGTCAATGTTATTTAGTAATATTCGGAGCACTCACAGCCAATAAAATGCGCATATAATCACTATAAAAAATGTACGCACCTCATGCTCTTGACCTGCCCAGCCAAACGCGCGTTTTCCTCTTTCAGTGCGAGGTAATCAACGTGCGGATGACTTCTATCGACAGCCGCAGTGCGGTTGTGTAGGGTCGTTTGGGCAGGGGGAGTAGGTTGGGGAACCTAAAACTCGTGATCATGTAGATAGAAAACTCGAGAAGGCAGGAGAACGAACCGAATATATCAGCGCTGGCTCTTGGGAGTGTGGATTGAGATTCTGAAAAAAAGGATTGAAGTTGACACCGTTGAACTGGGACGTCGTCGCAGCATCTGGCTGGGGGAGATAGACTTGACTCCCATTGGCAAGAGACTGGTGGATAGCGGGATCCGAGCTGGGATAGCTATCTGGATCGCTAGGAGGAATCATAGAGGACGAAGCCATGCTAGGGGGTGGTGGTGGTGGAGAGAGAAGATGGGAAAAGAGAAAAGAGAGAAACGAGCTGGGCCGGGGGACCTGGGTAGAGAATTTCGGAGCCCAATTGAGATGATCTTATCTAGCCGATGCGAGGCGCGTCGATATCATTACACCAAACGCCCGCGTTGTGCGTCTGTACCATTATTCTAGTCTACAGTATCACCCGTATCGACTACACCTAAGGAGAACTTCTCTGTTAAATAAAAGTCACCAGTCTCTTTAAACGGCATCATCCCTACGATCGAAAGAATGGTTTTTACCCGGATGACAATCAAGTCATCCTCCCCTTCATAACTATGTACATTGAGGGCGTCGTGGGTGTATTCTCCCTTGTTTTCATCAGGTAGGGAATATAGCGAGCATAGAGCGAGAGGCTCTTCGATCCCTTCGGTGACAGCTTGGAAGTAGAATTGTGCTTCCACAAATCTGATCGTGCCTTGATGGAGAACCTACGTCAATGTCATGCGTAGGTTAAAATCTAAACGGAAGTAACAATCGAGATCGGATCGTGTACCTTGAGCATACGATCTGTCCGTGCAGATCTTGGGACACGGATAACCTCCTTCCAATAAGATCGCGCAGTCTGCCCGTTTGGAATCCGCAGTCTTCCCCATCGGCAGACAGACCTCTTTGCAATGCTGCCGTTTGGGAGACCAGAATAGAACGTCGTGAGCGCGTCCCACTCGGCAGGAGAAAGTCGATAGGGTTTATGGTCTTTTGGCCACAACAGAAGATATCCATCGCCAAGATCAATAGAACCCCTGGGATCCTTTTGAACCGGCTCGAGAGACGGCCACATTGCGACGATTGCGTTGATCTCTGCGATTTTCTTGGCCTGTTCAGTGAGGTTTGCGAACAGGTTTGAGGGTTGTTTGAGTAACGAGCCGAAATGGCCGATAACACGCTCCATCGTCCACTGAGCCGAAAGTGAGGGAGGCCCAATGCGAATCGTTTCAGGGACGAGGTGGACGAGAGAGTGTATGCATTGATGAACAAAGTGAATGCGTGCGGTCTTCTGTTGATAGTAGAGGACTTCGAACTCCATAACCCACTCGATAAGATGCTGATGAGCAAGCCTGAGCTGCGGGGGAGTGATTGTGTTTTGGTACATGATTCGGATACCAACTACGAGTTTGCAGTAGTGCCGGTAGTATACCTCGGGAAGTAGTCCGTAGAATAGACCAGGTCCCAGACCGTAGAAGTACAGAAGAGATTCCCAAGCTTTGTACCCACTCGAGATCTTCTCAGCTGGGTTGCGGGGCGTGCGGTCAAAAGATTGGGGGAAGTGTGAGGCTGCTTCTGCAACAGCCTTGCCATGGGCCTTCCAGACGTCGCCCTTCAACACAGCCCAGGGCCACTCGTCGTCAGAATCGTCCCCTGACCGAGTGTTACCCTGCGCACGCCAGAGTTCGAGCATAAGGGACGTCAGGTTAATGACGGGTTGGTGCATGATGTCCCCAGGGAAACAAGTTGGCGGCTCAAGGATGTCCTTAAGGCCGTCGAAGATGGTGGCCTTCCTAATACCAGTATCGAGTCGTCGTCTGCGATACTCAGCTTCGTTGGGAGAGGAGAGGACGTGATTGAGATTTCTTCGGTATGCAAGCGGGTCCACAGGAGGCAAATTGTTGATGTCGAAGGATGGGTGGTTGGAGCCGTCGTCATTTGAGTCCAAGGGTCGAAGAAGGACAGGGTAGTAATGAGAACCACGAGGCTTATTTCGTCCAGGAAGCTCACAGAGTATCCGACAACCCTTCCTGCCATGGTGGCCAACAGAGCCGGTTAATTGGGCCGAAGCAATGGCATCTGCGAGAACAAGGAGAAGGAAGATGAATGAGATAGCTGCAACACTGTTGTAGCCGTCCCAGATATGAAGTCCTTCTTTCTGGAGCGCGGAGAGATGTGCCAGACCAGGAAAAAGGAACGAGTCGAGATGTTTGGGGTTGTTCGGACCGGGAATGATACCACCGGGAAGAATATTGCGGATTTTGTAACGCTGATCCGGCGCGAGATCGAGGATTATCCAGATGTAAATCCAGCAATCTGACTTTTTGTTGCGATGGAGTTGAGCCCCGTCAATCGAGAGCATAACAACTGTGTCGTATTCCTTGATCTTGCCGTTCTCAACGGCGTCGAGGTAGTCTGTGCCGCAGAAGACGTCGTCGAAGGCATAGTCCTCGCCTTGGCCTTGCGCTCGGAGGATCTCTTCAGTCTTATGTCGTCGGTATAGCATCTTCTGAGCCGTCTCGGGACTCTTCCAACGAGCCTGAAGTTGTGGGCCAACCGGAAACGTTGTGAAGACTTTCCGGGGGACCTTTTTTTTGCCACCGGACTTCGCAAGTTTTGCTTCGTCATAGCGGGACTGACCGCAACGAGGACACCGTTCCAGATGTGCGAAAGGACCAGTAAAAGCGACGTGAGAGTCGACACACATGTCGTTCTTCAGAGTGATTACGCCAGATAGATTAGAAACTCTTTGTTTGACCCGGTCATACGAGAGCACCTCGGAATCGGGATAGCGGTCGAGAATGGCCTCACGATTTTTGGCGTACCCTATCTGAGACTGGTTGTGATCTAAAGACGAGATGAATAGCTTGATGGAGAGGCGAAGATCCTCGTCGTCAGAAGGGGAGAACTGGAGTCCCTGAGGGTTTCGAAAATCTCGAAGCACAGCAGGGCTGAACTGAGATTCGAGGGTAGCATTTTCAACCATCCCAACAAACTCGAGATTCGACTTCATGTTCGCCAGGGTGATGTGAGGTTCGTCGTCACTCTCATCGGATTCGGATTCGGATTCTTCAGACGTGATGGGAGCGGGGTCCTCTTCGTCTGAGTAATGGCGATCCTCTTCATCCGAGTGCTGGTGATCTTCCTCATCTTCATCGGATCGATCCTCATCTTGGTGGTCCTCGTCACCAAGGTCATCCATCCCAAGATCGCGAGCAGAATCGGCGCGCTCTTCCTCATCAGGCCAGACAATTTTCGGGGAAAGGGGGTGGGATTCCTGGTTCTGATCGTGAGTGAGGTCGTTGGGTTGGGGGGATTGGGGTCGGAACTCGTTCTCGAGCTCAAAGGAGGTCATTCTTCGAGGAGATTGGACCATTTCTGAGTCCGTCTCACGTTCCAGAACGCCTTCCATGTCATAACGAACACCCTAAGTGTATGCTTTCGTGAATATCGCTCGATTGAGGCGCATATATGCGGTGTAAACGTACCAAGTCCGATCCACCCGCTCGGCTAGATATATGTGGAGGATCTTCTGATTCTTCGACTTCTTCGACTTGTTCACGACGTCGTCGCTTCCGCGGTTTGCGAACGGGGGGTGGAGTCATCTCTCTGTTTGCGAACGGGTTGTACTTTGCTGCCTTGCCGCCGGGATTGTGGTTGTACCACGTCCGTTTGGCGAGTACTTTTCCATCGGAGCCGCACCTTCTGCATGTGCAAAACCAAGCAATATGGCTCCTGGGGTCGATTGAAGGGAGGGACATTTGGGAGAGGGCTCGACGATGTGTCGTCGCCTCTAGGATGGTCGGGAGAAAGGACTTAGGAAATTTCACAAAATATCGCATTGGTGTGGGGCACACTATCGACTCTATTGAAACGAAGCTGAAGCACGCGTGTTAATTAAGACCACGCGTCTTCGACTCGATCTGGATCGACTGGTCTAGACCAGGCTCTCCACGTTTTCGCCTGGGTTAGATCCGTTCGTCGGGCTCGCCAGCGCTCACTCGGCCTCGCTGCCGCTCGACCGAGTTCTCACTGGG
>Ga0307511_10004258_pt1 | contig 14608 bp, 13 predicted proteins | sample 13_EM_MG_FD_200266 | JGI IMG/M metagenome (GOLD analysis project Ga0307511, IMG submission 200266) | Populus trichocarpa ectomycorrhiza microbial communities from riparian zone in the Pacific Northwest, United States - 13_EM | ecosystem: Host-associated > Plants > Roots > Unclassified | place... | reverse complement strand
AGGCCAAGATCACGGTCGTCGGCGTGCCCGACAAGCCGGGCGAGGCCGCGGTGATCTTCCGGACGATCTCCGACGCCCAGGTCAACATCGACATGATCGTGCAGAACGTGTCGGCGGCCTCGACGGGTCTCACGGACATCTCCTTCACCCTCCCCAAGGCGGAGGGCCGCAAGGCCATCGACGCCCTGGAGAAGAACAAGGACGGCATCGGCTTCGAGTCGCTGCGCTACGACGACCAGATCGGGAAGATCTCGCTGGTCGGCGCGGGCATGAAGACGAACCCGGGCGTCACCGCCGACTTCTTCACCGCCCTGTCCGACGCGGGCGTCAACATCGAGCTGATCTCGACCTCCGAGATCCGCATCTCGGTCGTGACCCGCGCCGACGACGTCAACGAGGCCGTCCGCGCCGTGCACACGGCGTTCGGTCTGGACTCCGACAGCGACGAAGCCGTCGTCTACGGAGGCACCGGCCGCTGATGGCCACCACCGGAGCGACCGTGCGTCCTACGCTCGCCGTTGTCGGAGCGACCGGGGCCGTCGGCACGGTCATGCTCCAGATCCTGTCCCAGCACGCGGACATCTGGGGCGAGATCCGCCTGATCGCCTCTCCGCGCTCGGCCGGCCGCAAGCTGGCCGTGCGCGGGGAGCAGGTCGAGGTGGTGGCCCTGACGGAGGAGGCCTTCGACGGGGTCGACGTCGCCATGTTCGACGTACCCGACGAGGTCTCCGCCCAGTGGGCGCCGGTCGCCGCCGCCAAGGGCGTGGTCGTCGTCGACAACTCGGGCGCCTTCCGGATGGACCCCGAGGTGCCCCTGGTGGTCCCCGAGGTCAACCCGCACAAAGTGCGCTGGCGCCCGCGCGGGATCATCGCCAACCCGAACTGCACGACCCTGTCGATGATCGTCGCCGTGGGCGCGCTGCACGCCGAGTTCGGGCTGCGCGAGCTGGTGGTGTCGTCGTACCAGGCGGTGAGCGGGGCCGGCCGGGCCGGGGTCGACACCCTGCGCCAGCAGCTCGCCCTCGTCGCGGGCACCGAACTGGGCACCAAGCCCGGAGACGTGCGGCGGGCCGTCGGCGACAACACCGGGCCGTTCCCGGAGCCGGTCGCGCTGAACGTCGTACCGTGGGCCGGGTCCCTGCGCGAGGACGGCTGGTCCTCGGAGGAGATGAAGGTGCGGGACGAGACCCGCAAGATCCTCGGCCAGCCCGCGCTGCCGGTCGCCGTGACCTGCGTCCGCGTCCCCGTGGTCACCACGCACTCCCTCACCGTCCACGCCCGCTTCCAGGGCGAGGTCACCGTCGACGGCGCGCGCGAGATCCTCGCCACGGCCCCGGGGGTCGTCCTCTTCGACAATCCGGCCGCCGGGGAGTTCCCCACCCCCGCCGACGTGGTGGGCACCGACCCGACCTGGGTGGGGCGGCTGCGGCGGGCGCTGGACGACCCGACGGCGCTCGAACTGTTCGTCTGCGGGGACAATTTGCGCAAGGGAGCGGCCCTCAATACGGCACAGATCGCCGAGCTGGTGGCGCGCGACCTCGGGTGAGAACCGGACCCGCTCACTCCGCCCGGCCGTAAATCCGCTGGCCAGTGGCGCAGGGGTTTGTAGGATCACTGTGCGCGATGTGGCCGGATTAATGGTTGGGACCACTTGAATCCAGCCACCTCCGCATCCGAAGATTTCACTCCCCGCTTCCCGCAACCGCGCGGTGAGCGGGGAGCGTCTTTGCGGACGCCCTTCAGCGGGCGCGGGGATGCGGTGAGGGGCGTGGGGACGCCCCTGACATTCGTGACACAGGGGAAGAGCGGGTAGGCATGAGGGTGTTCGACGCACTGTCGGTTGTGCTGCCTGACACCAGACGGGTGGGTGGACTGTTTGTTTCGTCTGACATAAATGTGACGGTCGGCGCGTACAACCCCCAAGGGGGGAAGCGCGTCCAACTTGCGTGGCTCAGGTACTCGACTTCACCGCGGCACGTGGCACGGCCCTACGGCCTCCGCGTGGCTCCCGTGCGCCCGGCGGCATGCCGGTGATCGCGCCGATGCCCGCAGCGCGGCCCGCCCGCATCCCGAACCAGCGCGACGGTGTCGACGACACCGTCGCGGCCGGAACGACCGTCGACCACCTCACCGAGACCTATCGGGCGCACTACCGCTCGCTGCTCGGCCTGGCCGCGCTCCTTCTCGACGACACCGCCTCCTGCGAGGATGTCGTCCAGGAGGCGTTCATCCGGGTCCACTCGGCGCGCAAACGTGTCCGTGACCCCGAGAAGACCCTGGCGTATCTGCGCCAGACCGTCGTCAACCTCTCCCGCTCGGCCCTGCGCCGCCGCATCCTCGGCCTCAAGCTCCTCTCGAAGCCGATGCCGGACATGGCCAGCGCGGAGGAGGGCGCCTACGACCAGTTGGAGCGCGACTCCCTCATCAAGGCGATGAAGGGCCTGCAGCGCCGCCAGCGCGAGGTCCTGGTCCTGCGCTACTTCGCGGACATGACCGAGGCGCAGGTCGCCGAGTCGCTCGGTATCTCGCTGGGCTCGGTGAAGGCGTACGGCTCGCGCGGCATCGCCGCCCTCCGGATCGCGATGGAGGCCACGGCATGAGCGACAACGTCGACGGAAACGGCGCGCGTGGGCGGCGCGAGCCGGAAGTCCGGCGCGGTCCGACCTGGGCGCGCAAGGAAGAACCGAACGAATCGCACGCTGGGAACGGAATTGTGAACCACGGCCCCGACGAACAGAGCCCGACCGGGCCGAGCCTCGACGGGAACTCCGGAGGAGCCTCCGGAGGGGAGAACCCCGAGAACCCGGCCGGCTCCGAGAACCCCGAGACCGTCAAGGGGCGCGACCCCGAAGGATCCGGGGGACTTGGGGGATTCGCCGGGCTCGCCGCGCAACTCGGCGGACTCGGCGACCACGACACCGAAGGATTCGCCCCGGACGAGCTGGCGCTGCGCCGGCTGCTGCACCAGGCGGTCCAGGAGGTCGAGCCGCGCGACGGCACGCTGGAGCACCTGCGCAAGGCGGTGCCCGTCCGCCGGGCCCGCAAGCGCCAGGCCGTCGTCGGCATGGCCGCCGCCGCTCTCTTCTTCGGCACCGCCATTCCGGCCCTCGTGCACGTCTCGAACTCGACAGGTTCCGTCGACCCGTCCATGGCGGGCAACAGCTCACAGGCCCAGGGCGGCACCAGCCAGGGCAAGAACCCGGACGGAGGTTCCAGCACCTCCGGCGGCTCCTCCGGGCAGACGTCGGGACAGAATCCGGGCGGCCACAAGAACGAGGGCGGGAGCAAGAGCCCGGGCTCCGGCACCGTGAGCGCCAACCCCACGTCCAGCACCGGGACGGCTGCGCCGATCTGCGCCGCCGACCAACTCGGCTCGGCCACCTCGTCCGTGGCCGCCGCCGACACGGGGGGCATTGTCTACGGCACGTTCACCGTCACCAACACCTCCGGCACCAGCTGTACCGTCGGCGGCGCCGGCACCGTGGGATTCTCCGCGCTGGGGGCGGCGGACAGCACCAAGATCGTCGTGACGCGGCACGCGGCGGGGGACGTGGCGTCCGGCCTGCCCGACCCGTCGACGGAGCCCGCCGAACTGGTACTGCTTCCCGGCTCCGCCTACCAGGTCAAGTTCGCCTGGGTGCCCTCGGAGACCTGCCCCACCAGCAGCGGCGGCGACAGCGGCGGTACCGGCAGCGGCGGCACCACGGCCAGCCCGTCGCCGTCGGAGGACGCCAGCACCACCAGCGGCTCCACGGCCGGTGACACGGGCACGTCCGCCCAGCTGCTCCCCGAGGACGGCACGCTCGACGGCAGCGTCCAGGTCTCCCACACGGCTCAGGCGGGCTCACCGACGACCTCGGCCGTCGTACCGAACGCGTGCGCGGGGACGATCTACCGGACGGGCTTGCTGCCGGCGTCGTAGGACGGCCGTCGGTCGCAGGGTTCCGGTCGCCGGTCCACGGGGGACCCGGCGGCGTCAGACGGTGACGCGGGCCGCCTGCTCGCTCTCGTCCTCCGGCAGCAGCCCGAGTTCCGCGTCCCGCGCGAACTCCACCTCGCGGCGCAGCAGCCGGAACCACATGAAGACGACGAAGCCCGCGAAGACGAACCACTCGCCGGTGTAGCCCAGGTTCTGGAACGCCTTCAGGTCGAGGCCGGTGTTCGCGGGCGCGGTCGCCGGTACGGCCGTCATCCCGGAGTCGGCCCTGTCGAGCGTGATCCACGCGTCGTACACGGGGTAGGGCACCAGGTTCACCAGCGAGGCCGCGCTGATCGCCGCGGTCTGACCGGACGGCAGCCCGCCCTGGGCGCTGACGCCGTTGTCGCCGGGGGTCTCGGAGGCCTGGAGCGAGCCGGTGACGGTTACCTCGCCGGTCGGCGCGGCCGGTGCCTTCGCCGCGTCGGGCGTGCCGGGCAGCCAGCCGCGGACCACGGGCAGCGCCTTGCCGTCGTCGGTGCGCAGCAGGGTGAGGACGTAGAAGCCGTTCTTCCCGTCCAACTGGCGGTCGGGGACGAGGAGTTGCTTGCCGTAGCGGCCGGTCGCGGTGGTCTGCCGACCTGATGTGCTCTGGTCGACCGGCAGCAGTTCGGCGAGCGGGCGGGCGGCCTCCGTGCGGTCCGTCCGGACCTGCTTGGTGGCCTGGTGGCTGCTGTCCACGCGCGCCTGGAACCGGCTCAGCTGCCACGACCCCATGAAGATGCAGAAGGGGATGGCGAGCAGTACGAAGACGTTGATGCCCCACCAGCGCGATGTCAGCAGAAACCGGTACACGCCTTCCACGGTACGGGGCCGTCGCCGGGGCCTCGGCCCGGGGGTCGGCCCGGAGGTTCACCCGCCGTCGGCAATGCTCCGACCGGGTCTTGGTCGAAGTTATCCACAGGCTGAGGATCCAGTCAGTGCAATGTCTGTGAGGGCGGGCAGTATGGGGCCATGACTGAGAGCAACGGGTCCGCGTACACACCGGACTGGGAGAAGCGCTTCAGGGCGCCCCGAGTGTCCCTGCCCGACTGGGCGGAGGACGCACCCGACCGTTCCCTGTTCGTGTCGAACGCGACAGGGACGTATGAGCTGTACGCCTGGGACCGGGCGACGGGCGAGCAACGCCAGGTCACGGACCGGCCGAACGGCACGACGGACGGTGTGCTCTCCCCGGACGGGGAGTGGATCTGGTGGTTCGACGACAAGGACGGGGACGAGTTCGGCGTCTGGCGCCGCCAGCCCTTCAAGGGCGGCCCCGACGAACCGGCCGTCCCGGGTCTCGAACCGTCCTACCCGGCCGGGCTCGCCCTCGCGCGGGACGGCAGGACCGCCGTCGTCGGCCGCTCCACGGACGAGGACGGTACGACGATCCACCTCGCCCGCACCGGCGACGAGACCACCCTTCTCTACCGCCACCGCGAGTCCGCGGGCGTCGGCGACCTCTCGCACGACGGCTCGCTGATCGCGATCGAGCACACCGAGCACGGCGACGCGATGCACTCGGCGCTGCGCGTCCTGCGCCCGGACGGCACGGCGGTCGCCGACCTGGACGACACCAAGGGCGGCACCGAGGAACTGGGCCTGGAGGTGCTCGGCTTCGCACCCGTCGAGGGCGACACCCGGCTCCTCATCGGGCATCAGCGGCGCGGCCGTTGGGAGCCCCTGGTGTGGGACGTGGTCAAGGGCGGGGAGACGGACCTGGCCCTGGATCTGCCCGGTGACGTGAGCGCCGAGTGGTACCCGGACGGTTCGGCCCTCCTCATCGCGCACAGCTTCGAGGCCCGCAGCGAGGTCTTCCGCTACGACCTCGCCTCGGGCGACCTGGAGAAGGTGCCGACCCCGCCCGGTTCGGTCTCGGGTGCGACGGCCCGCCCCGACGGCAACGTCGAATACCTCTGGTCGTCGGCCGCCGAGCCGTCCGCCGTGCGCTCGACGACCGGCGAGGTCGTCCTGGACCCGCCCGGCCTGAAGTCACCGGGCTCGGTCCCGGTGGAGGACGTGTGGGTGGAGGGCCCCGGCGGCCGTATCCACGCGTTGGTCCAGAAGCCGGCCGGCGCCACGGGCCCCCTCCCCACTGTCTTCGACATCCACGGCGGCCCGACCTGGCACGACAGCGACTCCTTCGCGGCGGGCCCGGCGGCCTGGGTCGACCACGGTTACGCGGTCGTCCGGGTCAACTACCGCGGTTCCACCGGGTACGGGCGCGCCTGGACGGACGCGCTGAAGTACCGGGTCGGCCTGATCGAGCTGGAGGACATCGCGGCGGTCCGCGAGTGGGCGATCACCTCCGGCCTCGCCGACCCCGCCCGGCTGATCCTCACCGGCGGCTCCTGGGGCGGCTACCTCACCCTCCTCGGCATCGGCACCCAGCCCGACGCGTGGACCCTGGGCATCGCGGCCGTCCCGGTCGCCGACTACGTCACGGCGTACCACGACGAGATGGAAGCCCTGAAGGCCATGGACCGCACCCTGCTGGGCGGCACCCCCGAAGAAGTCCCCGACCGCTTCGAGGCGTCCTCCCCGCTGACCTACGTCGACAAGGTCACGGCCCCCGTCTACATCTCGGCCGGTGTCAACGACCCCCGCTGCCCGATCCAGCAGATCGACAACTACGTGGAACGACTGGAGAAGCGGGGCGCCGTCCACGAGGTGTACCGGTACGACGCGGGCCACGGGTCACTGGTGGTGGACGAACGGATCAAGCAGGTGAGGTTGGAACTGGACTTCGCGGAGCGGCACTTGGGGGGTGGGACTCCGGTGTCCGCCTGACCGCGGGCAGTCGTGCCGCTGGGGCGGCACGGGTGGGCGCGGACGGCACCCCGCAGCGCCGGGTTGCGGTCCCACCCCCGGCCGCCCCGGCGCGGGGCACCTGATCAGGTTGCGGCCCGATCCCGCGGCCTGCGTCCCAGCAACTCCGCCAGCCCCCGCCGGGTAGCCGCAAGCACCACCCGGTCCGAGCCCCGCAGGACATACGTGTCGGGCAGGTCCCACACCAGCCCCGACCGCCGTGCGTCCTCCGAAGCGTCCCGGTTCGCCGTGTCCAGCGCCAGCACCCGCCACGACCCGGCCCGGAACGCCTCGGCGACCGTCTTCCCCTCCAGCTGGGGATGCCCGCCCACGGTCATCGCCGCGAACAGCAGCACCCGCCGCTCGACGGGGATCGCGCCCAGGATCTGCCGCCCCATCATCGCCCCGGCGAACGCGGGCGCGGCCAGATGGGAGACGCTCCGGCTCCGGGTGAGGGCGCCGGGGTGGGCGGCGCGCAGGGTGCGGTACACGGCGGTCGCGAAGTCGTCGTCGTAGAGCCGGAGGACGACGCGCAGATCGGACCGCACGGAGCGGGCGTAGAGCACGGCTTCGAGGTTGGTGGTGTCGGAGCTGGTGACCGCGAGCAGGGCGTGGGCGCGGTGGATCTTGGCGGACTCCAGGACGCCTTCCTGGGTGACGTCCCCGAGGATCACCGGCACCCGCAGCCTGCGCGCGACCGCGAGACCGCGCGCCTCGGGGTCGGCCTCGACGCACACCACGGGGATGTTGAGTTCGCGCAGCCGGGTCAGCACCCGGGTGCCGATCTTGCCGAGCCCGAGCAGCACGACATGCCCGCCGAGCCCGCGCGGCGGCTTGCGCAGCGCGGACGCCGTACGGAACGTGCCGAGGGCCTCGAGGACCGCGGCCAGCAGCACCGGCAGCATCAGCAACCCGACGAGTCCGGAGAGGAGTTGAAGGATCTGTCGGCCCAGCGGCGCCCCGATCGCGGGGTCGTCGATCGCGAAGAGATCGAGCAACGTCAGATAGAAGGCCCGCACGGGATGGATACCGGTCACCAGCCACAGCGACACGGCGAGCGCGATCACGCACGCCACCATGCCCGCCAGCGACCAGCGCAGCCGCCGCGAGAAGAGGGAGGAGAAGGCCGGTACGACACCGCCCCCGCGTCCGCCCGGCAACTGCGGCCCGGCGTACGACACTTGTTCAAGGACGACGGTCCCGCGCCCGGTGGCCGAGGCGACCGCCGCCGCGTCGGGCAGCAGGCGCGGGCCCTGTTCGCCCATGCCCTCGGAGCCGTCCGCGCCGGCCGGGTCGCTGCTGGTCGCCGAGAGCAGGGCGAGGGTGGCCAGCCCGGGGTCGGCGACCTCCCCGGGTCCGGGCGGTGGCCGTTCCACCGCGCGCAGCAGCAGCCCGTCGGTCTGGACGACCTTGCTGGTGCCGGCGAGGGCGGTGGCGGCGAGCGCGGGCGCGGCGGTGTCGGCGTCGGAGAGGACGGTGGTGGAGGCGTCGAGCCCGAGACCGGCCCCGATCGTCGTACCGTCGCCGGTCGCCAACGCGGCCGCCTGGTCGAGGAGTTCCTCGATGTGCTGGCCCAGGCGCCGGTTGTAGAGGCGGAGCACGAGCCGGATACGGGGGTTGAGGCGGCGGGCGGTGAGGGCGGCACGGATGTTGGTCTCGTCGTCGTCGTGCACGAGCGCCAGCGCGGTCGCCCGCTCCACGCCCGCCTCCGCGAACACCGCCTCGGTCAGCTCGGGGACCTCCAACACCCGCTCCCCGCGCGGGGTTTCGGGGGTGGGCGGCGGTGCGCCGTTGCCGTTCGCCCTGGCCACCGCCGCGTTGACCCGGTCGCGCAGCGCCACCGAGGCCGCGCGCGCACGACCGACGACCGGTGGCCGGGAGGTGGCCTCGGAGGGTGGTACGACGAGGGTGATCTGTTCGCCGTAGACCGTGCGCAGTTCGGCCGCGAGCCGGTGCGCGAGCGCGTCGTCGCCGCACACCACCATGTGTGCCCGGGCGGTGCCCGGCGGGGTCTGATGAGGAACGCTGCTCGCCACGAGGGGAAAGACTGCCCCAAGGAGGCGGGTGGTTCCAGTATTCCGCTGAACACCCGCGGCCCGACTGCCGTATGCAGAGACAGGGAGCAAAACTCGCGAAACCCCGCACTTGCCGGAGGTAGCACACCCGTGGCCATCACCACCGAACCAGCCGCGTCGACCACGGAGACTCCGCCGACCGCGGAAACGCCTCAACAGCCGCCCGCGCCCGAGCCTTCGAAGGACAGCAAGGCCTCCAAGGACGGCTGGCAGCTCAACTCGCCGCTCGTGCTGACCATGGTGCTGCTCCTGGTGGTGCTGGCGCAGGGCTCGATCCGTACGGCCCTGTCCGCGCCGGTGATGCAGAGCTGGATGACGGTGTTCGTGGCCGTGGTCGTGCAGGCGCTGCCCTTCCTGGTGCTGGGCGTGCTGCTGTCGGCGGCCATCGCGGTGTTCGTGCCGGCCACGTGGTTCACCCGCGCGCTGCCCGACAACCCCGTGCTGGCCGTACCGGTGGCCGGGATGGCGGGCGCGATCCTGCCGGGCTGCGAGTGCGCGTCCGTGCCGGTGGCCGGGGCGCTGGTGCGCCGGGGGGTCACCCCGGCGGCGGCGATCGCGTTCCTGCTCTCCGCCCCGGCGATCAACCCGATCGTGCTGACGGCGACGGCGGTGGCGTTCCCGCGCAACCCGGAGATGGTCCTCGCCCGGTTCGCGGGCAGCCTGCTCGTGGCCTGTCTGATGGGCTGGCTGTGGACGCGGATCGGCCGCACCGACTGGCTGAAGCTGCCCGCCCACGAGCCGCACGCGGGGGAGACCAAGGGTGCCGCGTTCTGGGGCTCGGTGCGGCACGACGTGATGCAGGCGGGCGGATTCCTGGTGCTCGGCGCGATGTCCGCGGCAACGCTCAAGGCGGTCGCGCCGGCCAGCTGGCTGCGTACGGCGGCCGACAACCCCGTGGTGGCGATCCTCGCCCTCTCGATACTGGCCGTCCTGCTGTCGATCTGCTCGGAGGCGGACGCGTTCGTGGCCGCCTCGCTCACCCAGTTCTCGCTGACGGCCAAACTCGCGTTCCTGGTGGTGGGCCCGATGATCGACCTGAAACTCTTCGCCATGCAGGCGGGCACGTTCGGGCGCGGCTTCGCGATGCGTTTCGCGCCCGCCACCTTCGTCCTCGCCATCGCGGGCGCGGTCGTCACCTCGGCGGTGCTCCTGTGAGCCGGCAGGCACAGGCGGCCGTCCTGTTCCTGATCGGCACGGCCCTGCTGCACGCGGGCCTGACCAACCTCTACCTCCGCTACGTCAAGGCCGGCCTCCAGCCGCTGCTGCTGCTCTCCGGCGCGGTACTCATCGTGGCGGCGCTGGCTACGGCCTGGTACGAGTGGCGCCGGGCGCGGGCGGAGAAGGCGCGGGCGGCGGCGCACACGGACGCGGCTCACGCAGACGAGGCCCACGCGGAGTCGGAGGGCGAGGGCCACGGCGGCCACGTGCACCGCGAACCCCGCATCTCCTGGCTCCTGTTGCTCCCCCTCTTCGCCCTCATCCTGGTCGCCCCGCCCGCCCTCGGCTCCTACAGCGCGGTCCGCACGGGCACGGCCATCCAGCAGCCCTACGGCCTCTCCAAGCTCCCCGCCGACAACCCGCTCACCCTCGGCCTGGTCGACTACGCGACCCGCGCGGTCTACGACCACGGGCACTCCCTCGGCGACCGTCAGCTGAAGGTCACCGGCTTCGTGGCCCTCGACAAGTCCGGCGCCCCCTACCTCGTCCGCATGGCCCTCAACTGCTGTGCCGCAGACGCCCAGCCGGTGAAGATCGCCCTGACCGGCAAGATCCCGCCGGTCCTGCAGCCCGACACCTGGCTGCTGGTCACCGGCACCTACTCCGCCAAGCAGACCAAGGACCCCGTGAACAACCGCCCCATCCCCTACTTCCAGGTCACCCAGGCCAAGCCGGTCCCGACTCCGAAGGACCCGTACGACGAGAGCTGGAACCAGTGACGTCGTAGGGCGCAGGGGCCGTGGAGCGCGCGGCTGCCGGACCTCGGCTCCAGGCCGTGCCGCAGCCCGCGGGCGTACCGTGAAGGGACCGAGGATTTCTCGTGTGCCGGATCGCGCCGGTGCCGTCCTCGGCGCAGGACGACGCCGGGGCGGACGTGTCCGCACCCGGGGCAGGGCTCGCCCCATGACCGTGAATGTGCCCGGTCGGCCGATGACCGCGGACGTCGCCAGGCACGGCGGTGCGGACGCGCACGCCGGTGCCGACGCGGCCCAGGGGGAGAAGCCGTGGTCGCCCGGCCGGGAGCGCGGCCCCTCACCCCGGCAGGGGGACCGACTCCGCCCGCTCAGCCGACGCCAGGTCGAGGACCGGTTCGAGGACCTCGGCGATCTGTACGAGGAGACCTGCGGCGGCGGCACCCGCGCCGGGACCCGCTCCCGCGCCGACTTCCTGCGCCGGCTCGCGGGCGATGTCCGGCGGCCCGGTTTCACCCTGCTGATCGCCGAGAACACCACCCTGACGGCCTTCGCCTACGGCTTCCCCGTGCGCGGCGCCGATCCGTGGTGGCAGGGGTGCGACACCCGTCTCCCCCGGACCGTGCGCGGCCTCGCGGTCACCGGCGGGCTCTTCGCGGTCTCCGGGATCGTCGTCCCGGCCCGGGTGCGCACCCACTACCAGGACCGGGACTGGAACCTCGCCCGGCGCCTGCAACGCCGGCTGCTCGCCGATCACGCGCCGGCCCTCGGCGTCACCCTGCTGCCCGCCACCGACACCGAGACGCTGGCCGCGTACCGGGCCTGGGGCTGGCGGGACGTCGTAGCGGAAGCGCGCGATCCGCGGCCGCCCGCCGGGGCCTGCCGGGTCCTGCTCCTCGGCCGCTGAGCGCGTCAACCGGCGTCCACGGTCGTCACGACATCTGTGCTCGCCGCGACAGAGATTCCCCGGGTGCGACTAGAGTTCCCGTAGGGGGAAAGACGCTCCCCGGCGGCGGGCTGTCCCTCTCCGGTGGCCCGCAGGAAAGGTGTACATGCCCGCAGAAAGCCAGCAGCCCACGGCCGACCGGCTCGATGACGACGACTACCCTGCCTACACCATGGGCCGGGCCGCCGAGCTGATCGCCTCCACCCCCGGTTTCCTCCGGTCACTGGGTGAGGCCGGGCTGATCACGCCGACACGGTCGGACGGCGGTCACCGCCGCTACTCGCGCCATCAGCTCCGTACGGCCTCCCGCGCCCGCGAGTTGGTCGACCAGGGGACGCCCATCGAGGCCGCCTGCCGCATCATCAGCCTGGAGGACCGGCTGGACGAGGCGCTGCGCGTGAACGAGGAGCTGCGCCGGTCGTCCCATCGCTAGAAAATCTGATGTCGGCGAAACAGAAATTCACTGTTTCGGGCGGCGCTTTTCGAACCCATTTCCGCCGTCGCGGAAATGGGTTCCGTGCTAGGCTGACTTCAGTTGCAGTTGTGGTTGCCAATTTTGAACCGGTTCTCCGGGCAGGTGATCATCACGGCGATGGAGGAGATTCGTAAAGTGCGGATCTCGTGCACTGCCTAGGAGTTAAGACATGGCCACCGGTACCGTGAAGTGGTTCAACGCGGAAAAGGGCTTCGGCTTCATCGAGCAGGACGGCGGCGGCGCTGACGTCTTCGCCCACTACTCGAACATCGCCACCCAGGGCTTCCGCGAGCTGCAGGAAGGTCAGAAGGTGACCTTCGACATCACGCAGGGCCAGAAGGGCCCGCAGGCGGAGAACATCGTTCCCGCCTAAGCACGCGAGACTGCGAAACAGGGGCCCGCACCTTGGGTGCGGGCCCCTTTTCGTATCTGCTCATTTACCCGCTGTTCCACCTGCCGTTCTTCGGCCACCCGCTGTTCTTCGGCCGTTCTCCGGCTTCCCGTTTTCCCCGAGGAGAAATCCTCCCCTCTCCTCCCGCTCGAACCCCTTGGTGAGGCACCATGCGCTGCGTGATCGCCCGTTACCCCTTCGATCTGACGAAGAGCGAGGTGGAGGAGATGCTCAAGGGCATCCGCCCGGAGCAGCCCGTCAGCGGCCCCTGCGCCGTCATCAGCCGCAAGCTGTACCCGGTCAAGCAGGTCGGCGAGGTGATCACCAAGCAGGACCGCCGTGACTTCACCGCCTTCGAGGTGACCCGGGCCCTGACCCGCCTCGGCTTCACCTGCCACGAGACGCCGCCCGCGCCGGCCGCCCCCGCGCCCGCCGCCCCCACCGCCGAGTCCGACTCCGGCCCCGAATCCACCTCGTACATCGGCACCACCCTGGGCTGACGCCTCCGCCCCCGCACACCGCCGCAACCCCCAAGCGACCACGCCGCCGACGAACCATCCGGGCGCGGGGTCGCTTTTTTCTGCGCCCAGGGGCCTGATCCCGCTGCCAATCCCTTTGCGCGACCGAGCAGGTGACTCCTAGCGTGCAGGCGCACGGGCACCGCGTGCCAGGGCAGTGCGCCACCGGACGAGGAGCAACCGCTGTGGGAACCATGGTCTCGGTCAGGGGCTGGCTGGAGTGCGACGACGGACAGCTCGCCCGGGGACTACCGCTACCTCGACGCCTGACCTGATCACGAGGTCGCACCGGAGTAGCAGGGGTGGTCCCGGCGCCGTCCTCGGAGAAGGCTCGGGAACCCCGGGCGACGCTCACAGCTCCTTGTCGGGCCAGTCCAGCAGCCGTGCGCCGATCACCGCCGTCTGGAGCATGTAGCGCTGGCCGGGGTCCGTCGGGTTCGCGCCGGTCAGCTGGTGGATGCGTTCCAGGCGGTACGTCAGCGCGCGCACGCTCAGGGAGAGCCGGCGGGCGGCCTCCGCGGCCACGCAGCCGCAGTCGAAGTAGGTCGAGAGCGTGTCCAGCAGGGGGCGCGGGCCGCCGCGCGCCCTGGTGAGCGGGCCCAGCGCGTCGAGCACCAGGTCGGCCATCGCCTGCCGGTCACGGGTGAGCACGGGGTAGACCAGCAGGTCGGCGGCGCGCAGCAGCGGGCCCTCCAGGGTGAGCCGCTCGGCCAGTTCGAGGGTGTTCAGGGCCTCCTCGTACGACTGGACGATCCCGCCCGCTCCCTGCTGCGGCCGGCCGATCGCCACCCGGGCGCCCTCCGCCGCCGCGTACGACTGTTTGGCGAAGTGAGTGAGGACGTCGTCCTGGTCGCCGGGCGCGACGCACAGCATCCGGCCGGCCTTCGTGGTGAGCAGGATGTTGCGGTCACCGAAACGGCTGATCATCGCGCGCTCCACCTGGCGCGGCACCGGCGCGCTCTCGTCGTAGGGCGTCGGGCCCTGGACGACGGCGACGGCGTGCGAGTGTGACAGCCGCAGACCGAAGCGCTCGGCGCGTTCGGCGAGTCGGCCCAGGTCGCTGCGGCCGTAGAGCAGATCGTCGATGAACTCCCGCCGGGCCGCCTCCTCCTGCCGTACGGCGAGCCGCTGGGCGCGTTCGTAGCCCTCGGAGAAGGCGTCCACGACCTGCTGCACCGCGGCGAGCGTGCAGTCGGCGGCGCCGGGAGTCTCCGGCCAGGCGGTGCGGGTCGCGGCGAGATGGGCGTTGACCAGGGCGCGCAGTCCGTGTCCGGCCTCGGCCGCGTGTTCGCCCAGGGCGCGGCGGGCCTCCAACTCGGCCCGGGTCAGGCGGCGTCCGGTGACGGCGACCTCCGCCAGGAGCTGCGCGTACCCCGTCAGATACTGCTCAGGTATTCCGCGCTCCGACAACGCCGCCCCCTGTTTTCTTGACGCCCTGGTGACGCTTTCTTAGCGCGTCACCGGCATCAAGACCCTAATGAACACTGCCGGGTTCCGGCAATGCGCGGGCGCGCACCCCGCGTGCAC
>Ga0307511_10004257_pt1 | contig 14610 bp, 14 predicted proteins | sample 13_EM_MG_FD_200266 | JGI IMG/M metagenome (GOLD analysis project Ga0307511, IMG submission 200266) | Populus trichocarpa ectomycorrhiza microbial communities from riparian zone in the Pacific Northwest, United States - 13_EM | ecosystem: Host-associated > Plants > Roots > Unclassified | place... | reverse complement strand
CCTTAAAGCCTTAACTCTTAACCATGGTTAACTCAGAGTTTGGTGAGTTTGACCAGTCTGGTTTGGTTGGCGTTGCACCTCCATCCTCCCTTTATTACCCCCCCTCATTTCTCTCATGCCTTCCCCCTCAGGGAACTCTTTCTGCTTATTTCTCTCTCTGCCTACGCCCACCAACCATACAACAAGCAAGAAGCAGAGAGAGATCTTTTTTCCTCCTTGAAGAAGAAGAGTAGTAATAAGAAGAAACTGGTTTGTGAGTCTTTGTAAACAACATGGAGTCATCAAGCAGCTCGATCAAAGTGTCTCCACTTGATCTTATGCAAGCCATAATCAAAGGCAAAGTGGACCCCGCGAATGTTTCATCGGAGTCCGGTGGTTCTGTTGCTGAGGTAGCAACTTTGATCCTCGAGAATCGTGAGTTTGTTATGATCTTAACTACTTCCATCGCTGTTTTGATCGGCTGCGTCGTCGTTTTGATTTGGAGAAGATCATCTGGGTATCAGAGACCCAAAGTACCTGTACCTCCCAAGCCCCTGATTGTTAAAGACCTTGAACCTGAAGTTGACGATGGCAAGAAAAAGGTCACCATCTTTTTCGGCACCCAAACCGGTACCGCAGAAGGATTTGCTAAGGTACACTTTAGTTTATCGCAATGCTATCGATGGAGTGACATGACTCTGTAATCATCACCGTGCACGTGCGATGATGTCCCACGTGTACGGTGAGAATTCAGCTTTAGTTGATGAGTAGTTTAGCTAAGATTTTCTTTTGAATTTTTTTAGGCTCTAGCTGAGGAGGCAAAAGCTCGGTATGACAAGGCTACATTTAAAACTGTTGATTTGGTATGGTGGACCTTTTTTTTTAATTTTTTTTCTAGATTGTTTTTTTTAATATCTAATTTTATTTATTTATTTATTTATGATAGGATGATTATGCGGGTGATGATGATGAATACGAAGAGAAATTGAAGAAAGAGGATCTGGTTATTTTCTTCTTGGCTACGTGAGTAATTTTGATAATAGTCTACTTGTAATTTATTTTAGTTTTTTTTTTAATTGTTTTTGATGTATGGGGGTGTTTAGATACGGAGATGGTGAGCCTACTGATAATGCGGCAAGGTTCTACAAATGGTTTACAGAGGTGAGTTTCTGGGAAGTATTAATTGGTTTGGTATTAGAGAGCAGGATTTCATAATTAGTGTTCATGGTTTTATGATTGTGTTCATATAGGGAAATGAGAGAGGGGAATGGCTCAAGGACCTTCCATTTGCAGTTTTTGGCCTTGGCAACAGGCAGTACGAGCATTTTAACAAGGTGTGGAATGTGACTCTATTTATACTTTCTTTCACAATTAGCCGGTGGTTTTAATTGCTTGTTTTTGCTGATTGACTGTTTATATACTTGTTTTGTTTCGTTGAACAGATTGCTATAGTGGTGGATAAAATCTTTGCTGACCAGGGTATGCCTACATATTTGTTTGCTCCTTGTTTTAGTGAAAATTTGTTTGGAAATTTTTTTTATATGTCGAGAGTTTTTCTTGCTAATGTTTTTATACTGACGAGTATAAAGCCTGAATGGCTTCAGACTCCTTATATTTGAATAATGTGATTCAATGAAATTTGTGTTTGTGAACCATGAATATGCAGACAAGACTAGTGCTTGTGAAGACCACATTCTACTATCAATTTGTTTGTTAAACTAGCAAATGTGCCGAGTAAAACATTCTCTACCAACCAGAAAACTATGTAAAGGATTTTGAAGCTGCGTAAAGTCAATGAGATGCATGTTCAAACTTGCTATTACTCAAGGAAACATGATCGCTTTGCAATATGGATCTTTTGTCAATAATGCATTGCTACTTTGCAAATGTTTTGTGCTTTGATGAAGGCAGTGTGCCCTTTGATGTTAGCCAGCTTCCTTGCCAAGATAAATAGAGTCTGCCAGGTTCTCCTGATGCATGCGAAGCTTTTGCTCCAAAAGGAACACTGTTTCTACAATTCAATTGTTTGCAAAAAATAAAAACTTTGAAACCGAATTAGCTGCATATTTAATATAAGAATTAGAGGAGTTTTATAATTAATTGTGCGCCACATTGTGGTCCTCAATGTTTTTCCTTATTATCATCAAATGGTCTTCAAGAGTTAAAATGCGCTCATCGATGTTGTTCATTCTGCCTGGCAACTAAGTTTTCCTTGTTTTCTTTCCATAACCATTTTTCTCTTTGTTTATTTAGGTGGGAAGCGCCTTGCCCCAGTGGGTCTTGGTGATGATGATCAATGCATGGAAGATGACTTTGCTGCATGGTAAGGAGAACTTGAATTGGTATACTGCATGAACAGAATGAATTTTCTTGAAACTAGAGATCTCATTCTTTCCTTTTCTTCTTGCTATTTTAGGCGGGAATTGTTGTGGCCTGAGATGGACCAGTTGCTTCTTGACGGAGACGATCCAACAGCTGTTTCTACTCCTTATGCTGCCACTGTATCAGAATATCGGGTTGTAGTCCATGACCCTGAAGATGCCCCATTAGAGGATGATAACTGGAGTAATGCAAATGGTCATGCTGTCTATGATGCTCAGCATCCATGCAGGTATCAAAAAATAATTCCTTTTGGATTTTCTGGTGACAATTTAGTAGCTTAATTTGATCTAAGTTTTGTGTTCTGTTTACTACTGAAGGGCTAATGTTGCTGTGAGGAGGGAGCTTCATACCCCGGCATCTGATCGTTCATGTACCCATCTGGAGTTAGAAATATCAGGCACTGGACTTTCGTAAGTTGTTTGCAATATCTTTGTTGTTTTCTCTTTTTTTTCCCTTGAAAATGACATCCAAATGCATTTTCATGGGGAATAATTGTAAGAGAACAATGTACACTGGTTATGCACAGAACAATTTATTATGTGCTCATAACTGTTCCTTTGTTGTTCAGATATGGAACTGGGGATCATGTTGGTGTGTACTGTGAAAATCTAAGTGAAACTGTAGAGGAAGCACTGCAGTTGTTGGGTTTATCACCAGATACTTATTTCTCTATCCACAATGATAATGAGGATGGCACACCACTTAGTGGAAGCGCCCTGCCACCTCCATTCCCACCGTCCACCTTAAAAACTGCTCTAGCTCGATATGCTGATCTTTTGAGTTTGCCCAAGAAGGTTAGCTGTTTTCTTAAGTCGAAGCATCAATGGATATCATATTTCATTTTATAGGATTTTTTTCACATTCGAGTAATTATTGTTGCAATGCATTTGCTTTGCAGTCTGCTCTAATGGCTTTAGCAGCTCATGCTACTGATCCAACAGAAGCTGATCGACTAAGGCATCTTGCATCGCCTGCTGGGAAGGTTGTAAATCTACCAACAATATTTTGTCATCAAGTTAGTCCCTGTTTTAGTTTGTAGCTTTAAGTGGATATAACTTTGATTTGCACTCTTGTACAGGATGAATATGCACAATTGTTAGTTGCAAATCAGAGAAGCCTCCTTGAGGTCATGGCTGAATTTCCATCAGCCAAGCCCCCACTTGGTGTCTTCTTTGCTTCAGTTGCTCCTCGATTGCAGCCAAGATTCTATTCTATTTCATCATCTCCAAGGTTTGTTTTTTTTACCCTCTTTTTTCTGGGAAGGTTCAGAATTAGTCTATCTTAGTTTGTGATGGGAGATGGCAAGGGATTCATATCATGTTTAATCTAAACCCAAATTCTTTTAGCTTGCTCAATTTTCCTGAATAAAAAGTTATGGAATGTGGCAAACAAGTTGTTCCACTGATCAACGGGATAATATTGAAGAGAACAAAAATCTGGATTTTGTATTTCGTAGCTCTTTTAGAGGAACTGTAATTGGAGTCTGGATATCCCTTTTTAGCACAAAGGGAACTTCTATGTATTCAAGGACCATTTACTTTCAAAAATTGCACCTGCACCCTCTTTGGTTTATCATTCTTAATTCTGTTCTTTGGAATTTATGTGCCTAATATTTGAAATCATGACTAGCAGCATGGCTCCATCAAGAATTCATGTTACATGTGCACTGGTTCTTGAGAAAACACCAGGAGGTCGTATTCACAAAGGAGTGTGCTCAACTTGGATGAAGGTACTTGTTCAAAAATTTCTGTTCTGCTTTGTTTTTGCATTTTATGACAAAGCAACACCTCAGGGTGGAGTGCAAAAATCGATTGAATTGGGTAGTAAATATGTGGGGTGTCTTAAATTATCACGGGGGTTGGAAATTAGTGATCCACATTTTTACAATGCTCGATGCTAGGGTTAGCCCATCTCCTTGTATGTGTACTGATGCATGTATTACGATTCTTCTTTCCATGTTATTCTTGATCTTTGATAGAATATTCTATACACCAAGTTTATCAAGGTTAATTCTTATTTTATTCCTTCCACAGAACGCTGTGCCTCTGGAGAAAAGCCATGATTGCAGCTGGGCACCTGTTTTTGTTAGGCAATCAAACTTCAAACTCCCAGCAGATGCTAAAGTTCCCATCATTATGATTGGCCCTGGAACTGGTTTAGCTCCCTTCAGAGGTTTCCTCCAGGTTTGGACTCGTTAACTTTATGTTCAGTTGTCTTTTTTCAAGTGATCTATGTTATCACAATGAATTATCCAATCTTATAATCTTTATTTTTTATCTCCCTTTTCAGGAAAGATTAGCCCTGAAAGAAGCAGGATCAGAACTGGGATCCTCTGTATTATTCTTTGGTTGCAGGAACCGCAAAATGGTAGGTTATGTTATTATCATATATCTAGAATGCTCTGTGGTTGGTGTAGGGATATCATTTCAAGAATTTTTATTAACACGCTTACACTTTGCAGGATTTTATCTATGAAGACGAGCTTAACAACTTCGTTGAAAGTGGTGCACTTTCTGAACTAGTTGTTGCCTTCTCCCGTGAGGGACCTACCAAGGAATACGTGCAGCATAAGATGATGCAGAAGGTACTTGGTTCTGTTTCACCTAACACACTATCTGGTGAAATCAAAATGCTGCGATGTTATTTATTTATTTTTGTTATTAACTAAAGCGTTGAGCATGTGTTTTCTTTGGTTCAGGCTTCTGATATCTGGAACATGATTTCACAAGGTGGATATTTATATGTTTGTGGTGATGCCAAAGGCATGGCTAAAGATGTCCACAGAGCGCTCCACACTATTGTGCAAGAGCAGGTAAAAAAAATTAGCCTTGTTATTAGAAGTTTCTAGCTGGCTCTGTCACCATGTATGCAGTTCACCTTAAAAGTGTTACTACTGCGTTCTTTTTCATGGTTAGTAGTCACGAAAACTAGGGGAAAAAATCTAACAGAACCTACCCCACAGACATGGTTAGCAAAGGGCCCAATCCCATGTCCATTGCTTTCCTGTGATTGAGATTTTTCCATGTCGACATTGCTTTCTTGTTCTGAACGTGGACATATTTCGTACACTCCCTTTAGTTCCTTGAAAGGCTAGAATCCACATTATGATATAAATTTGTCCCCCTTTCTTGGTGTCTGAGAGAGCCATCACATGACGCCCTTTCTCAATTTTTCTGATGTGTAATTTTGCTTGTATCGCATCCAACTTTGTGTACTTGGTTGTATATCCAGGGATCCTTCGACAACTCAAGGACAGAAAGCTTTGTGAAGAGTCTGCAAATGAATGGCAGGTATCTACGTGATGTATGGTAATTAATCGTTCGTGTAGGCCATGAAGAAAGGAGGGTGATGTGAAAGTTTACTCTATAAATACCGAAGCCTTACTGGAATTGAAGGAATTTTAAGCGAGAGGCTACTTTTGACGCCTGCCTTGTGTCCCTTCAAGTGGTCATCGAACGTGCTATCATTATAGCAAATTGTGATTCTTTTCTCTCTTCTCCCACGAAGGAATTTTTTGGTCTTGTAATTTATATATACATAATGTAATAAATGAGTAGCAGCCCTAGTTCATGACTTCATTTTCCTTTTGATGAACCCAACAAAATGGTTCAAATGACAGACAAATATTCTTGTTGTACGTCTAAGTGTTTGTATGAATGGATAATTCCAAGTTTAAGTTTGAAGTCTCTTGCTCGAAATTTCCTCGTGCAGCCTTGCATGTTTCTTTTCTCGAGTTATCCTCTCTCTCAATGCCCCGTAATCTAGGTGTCGATGTCATCCCCCCTCCCCCCTTTTCTACGGTAATTGGCTACAGACATTGGCCGGGACATGATGCTGTGATTTACCCCCTTTTTTCTTTTTCATTTTTTATTTCGCGGCGGCGAGTGAGTTAAGACGAACTTAAAATCCAGAAGCATCTCATCAGGGTACCCTTTTACAGACCACAGAGAGGACCCTTTCCTTTTTCTTGAAGAAAAAGATCCGAAGTGTGTATAAATAATTCATCTTTCTCAATGGTTATATCATCATGGCAATACTGGAGGTTTTCTTTCAAAAACTGAGGGTACCCCAACATTTATCTTACTGAACATTGATTAAAACGACAACTAGTTTGAATTATTTTAGTTAACTTGATGGACGTGGGCTGATGAGGTCAAGGTGGATGTTCCCAACACTGATAATTTAGGTTCACCACCAACCACGAGTTCATCTTTGACCTAATTAGACGCGACCAAGTCAAGATTTCATCGATGCCATGGTCCTGAATTGACAAAGAAGAGAATCATTATATTTGCTAATCAACTAAGTTTTACTGCAGACTAACATAATACATTATTAGCCGCTCTTGACCCTGACAAAAGGCTGTTTAAAATACATGTTTTTGGTGGGGACAAACAACCAATTATGTCCTGCAAAGTGACTTAATAAATGTGAAGAGGACTTTGGTGGCATCCTGGGCCCTTCGCCATGGAAAAACTGTGGGCACACAGCTTAAATGGAAGTGGGTTCTCACATGGTTGTTGAGAAGAAGGGTAACCCGTTGAATTCTGGGCAACCAAACAACTCTTTACAGTACACATCTATCTCTCACGTGGTTAGTTGGTGGTAGCTAGCTGGGGTTATGCCTTTTCATTACATAGCATGATTCCTTACTCGGAACTCCAACATATCTGTCTTCCCGTGCGGCCCTTAACTCCACGGAAGCTTGATGTTAGGTTTTGTACTTTGCATACATGTGGACAAATGTGCGACCAGTATGGTTTATTATATTATTTGCATTCTCAATTTTTTATTTTTTTGATACCATCTGCTTTGGCTGATCCGATACCCGTTGGAGAAATAACCAATACGTTTTATTTGTATATAGCTTAGATTTAGAGCCTTAGAGGATGCTTGAAAGAGTCATAATGATTGTTTTTACTTTAAAACGTATCAAAATAATTTTATTTTTATTTTTTAAAAATTATTTTTCCCCAAACCCACGCAATACCATGTGGAGTGTAAAACATGAACACCATTAATTTAGAAAGGTTAAGCTAGAGATAGCGTCTGGGGCTGAATAAAAAAACGCAAGAGACGAGAGAATTCTAACTTGTTTGATTTGCCTTTTTTTTCTTTCTTGCGCAGAGCCATCTATCAAGCAGCGTTTGACCACATGTCACTTGTTACAGAAATCCAACTTTAAAGTTAATACTTACAAGTGTTTCTTAGCAGAAGAGGACAAATTGGTGGTAAGTACACTGATTTACAGATTTAATGGGGCCCCAAAGCTCCAAAACAAAAACAAGCCGAGCTGCTCGGCATGTTGCTTGCAAGACCACACACACAAAGATGGTGATGGAGCTTTCCTTCCTCTTATACCAATGGAATCACATCAACACTATTTATTGCATGCACGCAAAAAGGGAGCAGGGATCCAGTACAGTAATTCCCTGGAATGAGGAGAGCCACCGGAAAGATAGCAAAGATAAAGCCACCCTGCTTTGATTAGACTCAGACAAAATGGGGAACAAACCTCGAAATAGAGAAGAAGGTAAGATACTGAACCACCTAGGAGAAGCGTGAACCGGAAAAAGACGCATCCTAATGCCCGAGCAACAATTCTCTGATTTAAATCACCAAATTAATCTGCCATTTTGACTTTTTTACGTGAATAAGAAATTGGCATGCCCTTTCCTTTAATTTTACTTCTACAAAGAATTGTAGAAAGTTCTTTATCTGTTATCATTGTACTCAGTTCTCAGTTCTAGGAAGGAACCACACAGAAGAATTTCTTCAATTCACGACCTACTCTAGAAGATGGTTATGTGACACGAGAAGATGGAATCCATGTATCATTCAACTAGATCACTCTAGAACAGGTGAAAAACAGAGGTGTTTAGTGAAAATCCAGAAGCAAGCAATCAAGGAGTTAAATAAGGTGATATGAATCGGTCCATCAAGTGCGCAGTAAATGCCATGGCTCATGTCAAAGGCAAACAACGAAACTCTAATTATAACACAAATATAACATTAGCATATCTGAAATGGAAATGGAAATGGAAATGGAAATGGAAATGGAGTTCTATTAACTCAGTACATTGAAGACCAAGAGACATTGAAGACCTCTTCTTAGTCTCGTTCGGCATCTTCTATGTCTTCATCCTCCGGAACTCCACGAAGGTAGAGAACATTGTTGCATCTGCAGATAGCATGCAACAAGACCCAGTAAATCTTCTGAAGGAATATGAAGCTTAATTCTAATGAAATTTGGACAAATTAAAGCAATTTACAATATGATGTTTCTAGAAGTTGTGCAGACATGTAGTCCTCCTATGAGGCAGGGGACCTTGCCTCAAAGTCTACTCCTAACTAATGACATCTCAGTTAGTATTTGATGAATTAATGGCATGCAAATGCAACATAAATTACACCATACCAAGGCATGATAGAAACCAAAATTTAATGCACTATTTTGTTTTTGGCCATAAAACATTGTCTGTGACTACTGATGTCTGGAACTCTACCTACACTTCTAATCCACAACCTATATAAGAACAACAAACATGTATGTAATATTCAAAAGGATGCCTATTTGAAGCAGACATTTTCAATGCAGAGAAAAATGCATGATTCATTGCTATCTTTTTATTACCATTTACATGCTTTATGCAAGCATTAAATTGCATAAAATCTTCAAGAGTAATATTTGACCTATATTTATTACCGTTGCTGAGTAAAAAATCCACTTCCAGGTCTACACACCAAATCACAAGACTTTACAGTATCTACATCTCATGTCTATGTGACGCCTTCATACTTTATTATAAACCAACTCAAAGGAATCCAACTCTATTATAATCACAATCTAAAAGTAATTTCAGCTTTTGCTCACAAGTGTAGAAATATGAAGCGTGGAAATAAAAAAAGAAAAAGGAGTTTGTAAATTGTTACACCTCATTGAACATCAAAGATATTTCATAAAGTTATAACACCGCAAAACAACCATTACATGTTTGAACTTCCAACATATTTGAAATCATGACCTGATGAAATATCACCAGTTCTTAGTTTAGTCAATCCATACCTACGTGTTGTTGCACAAAAACTCCGAGATTTCAGTTTTACATATATAAAGTAATAATTACAAGGTCAAATCATTAAGAACCATGTTATGCTCAAGCCTCGTATTTTTCAATGACACTGTTTCAGCTTCTATTCTCAGATTTCTATTGGTTCCAAGCATCTAAATCAATCAATATCCCATTGTCTCAAGATTTTTGTAAAGATATTTACCATACTTTCCAAGTTCAAAACATTTCAAAACGGGGCTAAAACTTTGAATGCTTCCAGGTCCCCAACCACTTAGCATAAAACAGAAGAGGTATGTATTAGATGATCTCTAACGTGAAACTAAATATATTTCAGATCAGGGGTCCATTTGGTAGTAATGTTGGCTTTTCTCTTGGCACTAGATAGAGTTGAGGAAGGGAGAAGTGTATGGTAACATCTACTGCTGAGAGTCTTAACTCATAACTGATTTAAATGATGAAACAGGAAAGTTAGTAATCTAATCATCAACATGCTAACATGAACACAATTTATGAAAATCATTATTGTCCTTCACAAAGTAACAGCAAGAAGAACTACCAAAAGGTTTCCTTTGGAGCTTTACACTTGAAAAACTTTGAAAAGGGTTTTATGGGTCTCAAACTAAGTTGTCAAGTGGGTTTCAAAGATCTGAGGCTAAAAGTACTCTATACACAATACAAAACAGCTCTATGATTCAACCAGTGGTATGAGTAAAAAATTCCTGCTGGAATTACTAGTTATCTTCAGTTGCACAGGTAACTAAATTTTTAGGAGAGAAAGCTATTCTCATTTAGCATTAACCTACTCTTCATAGAAAAATGGTCACTTATTTGCAAAGTGACTAATGCCTAGCTAAGATATCTCCCTGCCATTCCTTCTAATCCCAGTTTCAAAAGTGTAACCCCTTTGACCCTATTTGCACAAATAATTTTAGAGAACTTTATAATTTGAGAACATTTGTTACCAGATTGCTATCTCACAGCCGAATCCTTTCCTACTGCACCTTGTAAAGTTCCCAACATTACTTTAAAGGGAAAAAAAATTGATTTCAAATGCACACTGACATATAGATTGCATTCATTGAGTCTATATAAACAAAAAAGGAACTTGGTAAATAAGAAACCTTGAATATCTATCTAAACATTCTTGTAAGAATCTTACAAATTCTCGGCACAATTACCACAAGAACAAGCTCTAGGATCCATCAAGGACAGGCCACGCTAATTAACATACACTCTCAATCTTTATCTTAACAATTTTAGTGTCATGGCAAGCTTTAACTTCGAAGCATTTCCCTCTTTTATTTATAGTGCCATGATTGTTTTTCCTCATGAGTACAGTTGCTAGTTTTTACAAGGACTGATCATGCTAACATCTTACCCTCAACTTTTTTCCTTAACAGCTTTAATCTCACGGTAAGCTTTAACTCAGTATTTCCCTCTTTTAGTTATAACGCCAACATTCTCTTCCTCATGGGGATAAATTCTAGCTTTTCACTGTAATTCATCTTATGGAAAAGAGGTCAAACATTTCATAAAGAAACAGTACTCTCATAATAGCGTGCATGAGTTCACACAAGTGTCAGCAGACCCGAGTTTCTCAGGCCTGGATAATCAGCAATGGAGTTGAACCTTATCCCTTTGCCAACTTTTAAAGCAGGTAACTACTCCATCATTCTAGTCCATAGATGAATGCAAAATGTGCAAGCTTAGCTTACCACAGTTTGATATTAACCATCAACAAAGAGACACAAATATAAACCTCTTACCAGAGAAGCAAATGTCCTACTTTTTCAATAACACCAAAGACTTCGTCCAATTGTTGAGAAAATGTTGAAACATAAAGAAACCTTTTTAAGATACAATCAGTCAAAGATTGAAAAGCTTTTCTTGTGCCCATTGCCTAGAAACTTAAAGGAGCTTTGAGGTTCGCTAGCCATGTCTTATTATCTTGGTTTTCATGCCAACAAACACATATCTCAATAACATATAAACTTATAAATCAAAAACTTCAACTTACCTGATCAAAATCTCTCCCAGATTTCCAGTGAACTGTCCATCAATATACTCTTCAGTATTTCCCAGCTGTGAATCACATTCCATTAATTGTAAAAATCCGAGTAACATAATAATGTGCGCCAAAAAGAAAAACAAAACAAAATCTGAAACTGAAAAAATAAAAAAAAACCCTAAGTAACTTAAACATAAAGAAATAAAACTTAATCTTACAAAAAAATAAAGAACCAACAGAAGCAAAAAGAAAACTGCAAAAAGAAAGACAGTACCTGGAGGTTCATGTATGAATCAACAGAAGCAAGAAAACCTGAAAGACCAAACCAACCAACCAATCGAAAATCATAAGCACAAAGAAGAAGTAAAACCCAAATAAGAAACTAAAAAAGGGAACAAAATTTTGACCTTTGTACTCCATTCCCCATTTAAGTTTGACAATAACAGTCTTTCCAGTCAGATTGTTCAAAAAAGGCTTAGGGTTAACTGGTACAGTCTGCAAACATCAAAATATAGTTATCATCAACTATTACATTAAACATACTAACCTTTTAAAGACAAACATAAAATATCATTAACGCATAAACAAGAGCAAACGTGATAAAGAGCAGAGAAAACTCACGGCCATGGCAAACGAGAGAGAGAGAGAGAGAGAGAGAAGGTGGAGTGTCAAGGGTTTTGAGGGTTTGTGTGTGTTTGCGGTCAATTAAATGGAATGGGTTTTAGTATTGTAATTAAAATTTTAGAAGGGCTTGTTGATGTTGTTGGGTCAAAGTTTGATGACCCAAAACCCCAGGGCTTGTTCTCTCTCTTTATGGGATTGCGAGATCATATGGCCTCCGTCGGGTTCCATGGCCCAACTAATTATGGATAATAAAAAGGTACAACGACATGGATCGATCTATAAATTCAGTATTTAAATAACTAACTGAGACCAATTCATTAAAAAAAAATCATTAATTTTATTTATTTATTGTGTTAAGTTATTTTCCCTCTCTCTCTCTCTCTCTACTGTCCATAATAATGAAACGGGTTCAGCCCATGAATCAATTTGAGGCTTAATTTATGGGTTGATTAGATTAAGCAGATTAACAAGGTTGATTTGGGTTAATTAAAATGACATTGTTTTAATTTTTTAAAGTTAAAATGATATTATTTTTAATTTTTAAAAAAAATTTAGACGGGGTTTTGATTAGGTTGCAAATTAATCTATTAGATCGACCATGTTAACTCCCACATGATTTTTTTAAAACTCAAAGTAGATCAAGTCTCGAGTCGATTGGGTGAGCTAGGCCAAGTTTAACTCACTATTGTTAATAAATTATACCGAGTTTAATAAAAATATTATCTTAGAGTAAATGCAAATTAGTTTATTCATCGATTGATATTAAATCACTTCTCAAACAATCTTAAAAACACACCCACGAATTATATTAAAAAAAAAAACAAGTCTTTTGAGCATCAAATCTACTTATTAAGATTTTTTAAAATATAGTTAGACTAGCCTTAGTGTCTGCATTTTGTTATGTGACTAGATTTTTTTTCGTGTAAAAAATGATGTTCAAGTTTTGAAATGAAATAAAAAAAAGGATATAAAAAACTAGTTATAACAAACTTGTAACTACGTTAATTAAGACTGAGCCAACCTGGACTATCCCACCAAACCTATGACCTAGATAATATAATTGTAATAACCCAATAAAAGAATAATAAAATTATAAAGCTTTTTTTTTTTAAAAAAAAATCTTGTTAACTTTTCATACATGTGACCCAAGTCATTAGACTTGAGGCATCCAATCTGTAAAAATCATGAAATTTGATTCTCAATCAATTATATATTGAAGGATGTAATTGAAAAAGAATTTTAATTACACAATTTTTTTTTAAAAAATAGCAAATAAAAAATGAGGATCGCAATTAAAATATAAAATAAATTTTATATTTAATTGAAGAGTGAAATTAAAAAACAAAATCACCCATATCATCAAAGAAAGGTGTCCCAAAAAACAAGAACACAAATATAAATTCACACATCACCATAAACATAAAAAAATCAAATTCAAATAATAAACAAGTATTCACAAATAATATTTACAATTAAAAAAATATTAAGATTTTTCAATATTTACATACATATTTTTTTAAAAAAAAATTATTGTCACTGTAGGTGACCCTGTCTCTCGAAAATGATTGACTGTGTAGCTGGAATAGCAGCTCAAAAGGGTATTGTCGAGAGCACCCTTGGACCCATGGGTCCAAATTCATAAAAGAAATGTAAAAAAAAACCTTTATTATTACATCTTTATTATTTATTATTTTTTAAAATATTTTTTGACATGATTTTTTATTTAACAAATTATGATGAAAAGTATTTTGAATGCAATAATGTATTACGTTGATTGATTTAATGATTTACTAATCGCACTTTATGACAATACTTGTTGTCAGTATATTTGCCACAAGAATGATCAATATACAATAAAATACATTATAAAATTGCAAGGAAAAATGATCTTGAACACACTAATATAACATATTAAGTGATTTTATTATTTACTAATTATACCCTATGACACTGCTCGATAATGCTATGTTTCCATTTATAGGATCGGAGGACAACAAAATCATTAATAACACGAGGAAAATCGCAAGAAAAATAATCTTGAAAATATTTTAAATACAATAATGTAACATATTAAGTGATTTTATAACTTATTTACCACACCTTATAGCACTGCCTAATGACGATATATTTTCCATAGATAGGATCAATGAACAAAAAAAATCATTAATATATGGGAAAATTGTACAATAAAACCATTCACACAACATATCAAATGAAAAACAACATTAACATACAACATAACAAATCCAAAACAACATAATAAATCAACAATAACACTAACAAATGCAAACCAACTACAACATCCATGCATACAAAATAACAATTTGAAAACAACGTCAACACATCAAATTCCACACCCGAGATCAAACCATCACGCCTTGAATAAGCATGTTGCAACCCAATCCTTCCAATCTCATCATGGAATATTGATTCAATCTTATTTTGCCTTAAAAATATTCCTGATAGCTTCATAACCTCGGAGTTGCCACACAACAATGTAAACCCTAGCTCTCCAAATATTTCACAACAATCAAGAATCAAATA
>Ga0307511_10004256_pt1 | contig 14610 bp, 13 predicted proteins | sample 13_EM_MG_FD_200266 | JGI IMG/M metagenome (GOLD analysis project Ga0307511, IMG submission 200266) | Populus trichocarpa ectomycorrhiza microbial communities from riparian zone in the Pacific Northwest, United States - 13_EM | ecosystem: Host-associated > Plants > Roots > Unclassified | place... | reverse complement strand
GTTTTGCGCTCTTAATCAGCTTTGTGACTGATGATTGTACAGGGAACCATGGGGACGAGACAGGATGACAAATACGAATTGCTTGGTCTTTAATTATCTGGTTTAGCAATGTGTTCATCCACCAAAGGATCACAGGAATCGATATGATTAAGCCTTTCTTGAGCTGCTAACAGAAATTTCATGGAGTTCCTCCTTTTATTCCCTCCATCTAGTGGATTTATGTTCCCTGAGCTCACTTAGCAGAAACATGGTTCTCTTGTTCACCTAGCCTAGAGGCAACCGTGCAAGTGAGCGTTACCAAAATCAAACAAAACATCATATTCGAACTTGTATGCTAAACTCTACTAAATTATGAACTTGATTAACTTCAGCTCAATCGCTACCTACCATATTTAAGCTTATAAACATCATTAAAAAATCATCAAAACTTAACAAAAGGAATGGCCAAGGTCTTTGAAGCCAAGAAGAAGCGAAGAAGAGGAAGCCAAAGAAAGATAAGAGGAAGCTGAAGAAGAGAAGAATGGGGGTCGTAAATTCTTAAATTTTATTCAATTCAACAAAACTTATTAACATTTAGAAAAAAAAAAGATTAGCATACAAATACTAAGATACTAACTAGAATAAAACTTATAATCTACTAAATAAAATATCCAACAATAATTAAATTAAACTCATTAAATAAACCTAAATAAAATCCAATAAACAAGGGTTGAGCTATCCCTTGTCATCATAGATCATACAAACATGTGAAACATGTCTCGAGCCTAATATTCTCATCAACTCTCCCGGGGTTGGAAAAACTTGACCCCATTAAGTATAATTCAAAACTGCTCTAATAATGCTCCCAAAGTAAGGATCAAGCTATTATGATGTCTTTTTAGTAATTCAAGTATAGTATGATTCTGGTCGTCTAGCTTATATACTAAAATTCATTGAAGTTCAACATCCTTGGTAAAAACAACTTATGCATTTAAAGTAGAATTAATGTGTTTTTTTTGTGCCAAAGATAAGGATAATGGGACAAGGATTTCAAAGGAATCATTAGAGATAAGCTATTGTGTTTTATATTTAACAAGGTATTTCATGTCAAAAGTAAAGATAATATCAAAGTTTAGTGGCAATTTAATGACATGACTATTTGATTCAATCATTTGCAACACTTTGAATGATCTAGCACTATTCACTTGCAATTTATGATTGGTTTTCAAAGGACATCGTTTAGGTCTAATATGTAACGAAATAATCTCCAACATTAAACACATCATGATACTTATGTAAATCAGTTCAAAATTTATAATGATAATTACTTGCTTGAATTTGATTTGTGATTTCAACATTAATAATCTCCAAATATTATTGATCATTTATGACTTGTTTTCAAATCACATCGTTCAGGTCTAATATATATCATGAAATAATCTTCAACATTAGGTAAATCATGATACTTATGTAAATTAGCTCGAAATTTATATTGATCATTACTTGTTTGAATTTGTTTTATGATCTCTACATGCAAGTTATAAACTCTACACACACAAAACTTAGTTAAATCAGATATTTTAGAGTGAGGAGACATAGGAAGAAAATCTACAAGCTTCTTATGTTTGTAACTATGAACATACATGACTGGTGGTATGAAGTGGAACAAACACTATTTAAAGCCTTAGTAGATATAGTTTAGACATAACCTAGTAAATTAGGATTATCTTCATCTTTCTCATTATATGTCAGGGGTAAGGGATCAAGAAGCTCAACATATTGCTCTAACATATGATGCGCTGGACATCAAGCATGGTGGGTGAAGAATCAATAAGCTTGGAAGGCTGCTCAAAATTTATGACAAGCTGGGTGTCAAGTATAGAGGTCAAGGAATTAGGGAACTCATAATGAAAATTATCTTTAAACTCTCTCGTCATCGCACTTACCTCTTCAAGCAACTCTACTAGAGAGTCTCCAAAAGCTCCTACAACTAAATAAGACACAACTGACTCATTTACAACTAAAGAGTTGTTAACCATGTTATGAGACACAACTAAATGAGACAGAACCTTATTTTTAAACTCTTTTGGACCTATTATGTTAATCATATTTACCTTCTTAGGTTGTTCCACTAAAGAGTTTCTTGAAATTTCTTTTACAACCAAACCAAACATAATAGGTTATTCCTTAACCTCATTTTCAAACTCATCTGAACTCATTGTATTAAGTCCTTGTTCATTCACATTCTCCTCTTCCTTGTTGTTATTGCTAGGTATTAGTGGTAATCTAATGAGTTTGATTTTTCTACCTTTAAAAAAAAAACATGAATTTGATCGACTAGAAATGATAATGTCTAAATCATATATCCATGACCTACTCAAAATGATATGTAAACCTCTAGGTAATATCCTTGATAATAATAAAAGTCAATATTATGAAAAATGGGGGAAATGATAAATTAAATTGTAAGAATGATAATAGATTCGAGAATCTGAAATAAAATATTTTGTACAAGTGTTAAAAGAAATAATAATAGTAAAAAAATTAAATAAATAAATACAAAAACGCGAATAAAATTTTAATAAAAGTGAATTGCACGGAATTGAAAGTACCAGTGTGTAACTTAGTAAAATTCAAAATAGCTTAGGTAAAATTTGGTATAAACAGGCTTTAGGATTCAAGAAATTTTACCCGAAAATCATAAAAGTTACTATTAAAGGACATAGAAGGAATTTGTTAAAAGTTTATGTGTATATATGTGTGTGCGTGCGGGAAAGAATATAGAAAAACAAAATACAAAACTTGATTTTTTCAAAAGAGAATGAGAAGCATTCGGCTAAGAGAAGGGAGAAATCAAAGCTAGGAAAAATTTCTCAATTTGAAAGTGTTAAAGCTTTGACTATTGCTTGGTAAGGTTCCCTGACACTTTTAAATAAGATTCTTGAAAAATCTATGTTTTAAATTGATTGAACTTTGTGAAATTAAAATTAGGGTTCTTGATAAATTTTAGAGAAAGTTGAAATTGATTGTGAAATTGTGTTAAGATTATTGAAGTGAGTAGAGAAAGTAAGAAATTATGATAATTGAAGCAAAGTTTTAGGTGATCTTGAAGAAGGAATTTTTGGGAAAATAATAATAATAATAATAATAATAAAATTTAAGAATTTTGATAAGATGATGGGATTGTATAGACAAGAAATAAAATTAATGTTAAAGAGTGAATAGAACATGAAATATTTACAATTTTTTTAGTTTAAATTTCAGCCAAGAACAAATAAAATTAAAGAAATATATATATATATATATATATATATATTATTTGAATGGTGAAATGAATTTTGTTAGAATATGGGAATTTAAAGAATATGAAGAAAATTTACAAAATAAAGAAGGAAATTTTCATGTTTCTCTTTAAATCTAATTTGTTGGCAAATGAAAGGATAAGGGGAAGAATTTCATTTATTGATTGTGTCAATATGGAAAGTAGAATAATGATATTAGTTAAAGTTTGATATAAATAAATAAACTTGATTAAGGAATGAGAAAGAATACACACACACTTGATCATTAAGGAGTGAGAAAGAATATATATCCTTAATGTTCTTAGGTTGACCTTGATTTATTGAACCTTGAGCGTGTTTTGTTAAATATTATTTAAAAACAAATGCACGCATGATGGGTTATCCCGAGTACGGGGTTGTAAAGTTAACCTGAGTTAGCTTGTATTTTCATTCTAAGTTTTTTTTTATTTAACTTTGGTAATTTTTGCCAATTTCTTCTTTTGAAAGTCTGATTTTTTTTTCTTGATTTTTTTATGGTTTTTTTTTTCAATTTCATTATTTTGCATGGAATAATTTACCCTTGAACTTTGTTATTTTTTTTTGTTTTCTTTCTATTTGATTATTACGGTGACGGGTTAGTAAAGTTAACTCAGGATTTTTTAAAAGTTTTTTTTTTGTTGTTTGTTTTGTTTGCTAATGAATTTTTTTTTTATCCTCATCTGATATTGTAGATTGTGAGTTTATAAAATTAGATCGAGTTGACTTGAATTTGCTTCTTTAGCATTATATTTTTAGATTGTTTTTTCATCTTGAATATTAATTTTATTAGATCTTGAATTTTATGATTTTTTTTATGTATTATTTCAGTTTTATATCATGAGTTATGCTTTGATAAATTTAACGGGTTATCATGCTCTGAATATTAATTTTTTACCCTGAGAAAATTTAGAAAGGCCGCAGCATACGGGTCAACTGTCTAGTTACAACTAAAACCTGACTGAAAAGTAAAAACAATAAAGAAGACTCTCTCGGCCAAATCTGGATGTTGCGGATTTTCCAGCATCTGATCTGCTGTGATGGATGCTGAACTGGTCGGTTGATCTTGCTGGTGGTGAAGAAGGGTCGTGGCTGTCTGTGATGAGACTGGTGGTTGAATGGGTATCTCTGGTTGAAGGGATAGATAGAAGGCTTCTTTCAAGTTGAAAGCTTGTAGCAGTGCGCTGTATAGCTCTGTATCCCAGCACTTTGTACCTTGCAGAATAACACCTGTAATTTATATTCATAACTGTGATTCCTATATCATTTGGAGGTACTGCTCGTCTTCTATGCAGTGTTTGAGGTAGCACTTGCATATTGCTGCATAAAAGGCTTTACATCTTTGCAGTGGATTTGGAAATTCTCATTTTGTATGTCAGAATCATTGGTCATACTCGATCAAGTTTTTCAACTGTCTTAGATTGCCTCATGTTGTAATTTAATATAAGAGATTCTTCTTTCGATGGGATTTTGCTGCAAATCCCTCTACCAATGAACACGTGAAGAAGGAAGGATAGTCAGGAATGTGATCATTCCTTTGTCATGAGGGATGATAATGGTTATGTTTGTCGCATTTGTGGAATTATTCATAGGAGCATTTGTGGAATTATGTTTGTCGCATTTGAAAGGATCTTATGCTCGTGAGCCTAAAAATATCCAAGACAGAGAGCCTGCTGATCTTACTCCATTTGGTGCTAAACTTCCTGGAAATAAGTTGATGGAGACTGAAATTTCTGCTCATCCGAAGCATAGGAAAAAAATGAAAGCCCATCAAGTGGAGGTCTTTAAGTTTCTCTGCAGCAATCTCTTGGCTGATGATCCAGGGGGCTGCATTTTAGCCCATGCTCCAGGTTCAGGGAAGACATTCATCGTCATCAGCTTTATAAAAAGCTTCCTAGCCAAGAATCCTGATGGCAGACCACTAGTCGTAATGCCTAAAGGAATCTTAGATACCTGGAAGAAGGAATTTGCGACATGGCAAGTTGAGGATATCCCGTTAATTGATTTTTACTCATCAAAAGCAGATAAACGGTCTCGGCAACTGGATGTTTTGGAACAATGGGTAAAACAAAGGAGCATCTTGTTTTTAGGTTATAAGCAGTTCTCCGTCATAGTTTCTGAAGTTTAAAACTTGCCGAGAAATTGTTAATCGCATCATGAGCAGAGTGCAGATACCTAAAATGAGGAGTCATACTGGTACAGATTCAGCTTTCTTTGACTTGGTAGAGTACACACTACAGAATGATGAAGATCTCAGAACAAGAAAGGCTGCCATACAAAATCTCCGTGAGATAACCTGCAAAGTCCTCCATTTCTATAAAGGAGATTTCCATGATGAGCTACCCGGGCTTGTTGATTTCACTGTTGTGCTAAATCTCAGTGCAAGACAGAAAAATGAAGTTCTGGGGTTAAAGAAGTTGAGTAAATTCAAGCAAACTTCTGTAGGAAGTGCTCTGTATATGCACCCAAAGCTAAAATGCTTTTTAGAGAAATATCCAGCAAGTGGAGAAAGAGGTTTAGCTGGTGATGATGTAAAGATAGATAATTAGATACAGTTCTGGATGAGTTGGGCTTGGAGCAAAACCGAAGTTTTTTCTCAATTTACTGGGCCTCTGCGAGTCAACTGGTGAGAAGCTACTGGTTTTCAGTCAGTATATCGTGCCTCTGAGACTTTTGGAGAGATTGTCGGCAAAGATAAAGGGCTGGAGTCCTGGAAGAGCTCTTTATAATTACAGGTGACTCAAATGCGGAGAACAGGGAGAGGTGCATGGAGCGCTTTAATGGTTCCCCAGATGCCAAGGTCTTCTTTGGATCAATCAAAGCATGCGGAGAGGAATCTCCTTGGTTGGTGCATCACGAATTATAATATTAGATGTTCATCCCAACCCACCGGTAACCCGTCAGGCAATAGGGCGTGCATTCCGGCCAGGTCGGGAGAAGAAAGTTTATGCGTATTGATTCGTAACTTAGATTCACCTGAGGAGCAAGACCGCTTATCATGCTGCAAAAAGGAGTTGATTTCGTAAATGTGGTTTGAGTGGAATGACTATTGTGGAGATCAAGAGTTTGAAGCAAAGACTGTCGATTTGAATGAGTATGACGATGTGTTCTTTGAGAGTCCAGGACTCACGGAAGATTTGAAGGTTTTGTACAAAAGGTCGGTGTATTTATATTCTCTTCATCAAGATTCATCATATTATAACACTTCATTTTGTACCAATATTGATGCATGCAATAATAATTTCAGGTAAGTACGCAAAAACCACTGGTATAGATGTAAACAGCTCTTTTTCCATCTCACACATTCAAGTTCCTTCCTTGAGAGTTCAATTACCAATCCTGATTCTACCTAGGAAACTAATGTGGAGAGTGGGAAACATGGTGAGTTGGTGGAAGACGCGGTAGATTTGATTACCATGAAGTCACCGTGGCTCAGAATGATCTGCCTTCTATGCACATTAGTTTCCTCGAAAGACAGCACATTAGTTTCCTCGAAAGACAGAGGACTGGTAATTGAACTCCCTAGTAAAGGAATTTGATGTCCGACGTGAAAATTATTTTTCTGACTGATTCTGGCCGGTCTTATTTTGTTCCAAGAAGCTGTAAAACAGTGCGGTAGAGCCAGGATCTTTAACTTTGTATATTTTGCTCACTGAAACTCGTAGTGCCGCGGATAATTACTTTCTCTTTGCTGTTGCTATACCAACCAAGTTTATGGGAACACCTATTTTAAATAGAAAAAAGTAAAGAATATGTACTGGATTTCACAAGGCCAGGTGATGAATTTGTTGCTTTATGAATATATTGCACTCGCAACGGCACCAAGGAAATGCAGGAATTTCCTTGATCAGCTTTGTTTGCGGATGCGTACCTGATAGTTTGAAGATGTTTCCAAACCATGGAACAATCTCAGAATTGTATTAATGGTTGTAGTTCGTTACCAAATTCAGAACAACCAGCCATTTCCTAACTCTTTATTTCAAACCAGAACTTTCTTTTCCAATACCAAATTTGCCACTAATTATACATTTTCCTTCCACATATTAGACAAAAAAAAATAAGCATCTTTACAATATGCTAACCTGCCAATCAATTCTTTTGATATGCTACAACAGCTCTGTTATACACAACCTTCCCTTTCACCATATGAAAGTGAGATGAATGCTCCTACTGGAACAAAGTCTGGCTGCTACTGTTTCAAAAGTGATATATTCACCCCATGTAAATCCTCAACCAATTATTTCAAGCTACGAAATCATGAAATACGTGGGAGGAACTGAACCTGTGCTGCCTGTTCCCAGGATTTAAGCACTCAAAATCTGTGGCCCCAGCCCCCACCGAAGATGCTGCATTGTAGATATCATCATCCCCTCTCATGGAAACAAAACCATGATGAGTTGTGCCTGGCATTGGAAGGTTGCCACCCTCGCAGTGCTGCAAACCCAATGTAAGAGACACCCCACTTCCATTTCCAAACCTTCCCACCTCAGACATTTGGTACGCAGCGGCAGCAGCCGCCATAAACCTATCACCACCCCCCTCGGAGTGAGCCATAGCATCAGAGAAGAGACCACAGTCATCCATACTAGGCCTTTGGTCCTCCCTCAGCTTTAGCAAGCCATACTCAGTAAAAGCCTCACCACGTGTGCCATTTTGGAAGTTGCTTCTTGTAGTTGATCCTGCCATTTCCATATCAGGAACGTGGTCAGATTTGGGATCCATCAACTGTCCTGCACTGCATCTTTCAGTGGCTGTGGAACTAGCACTTTGTTGGAATTCTTCCCCTCTGTCTTCAGAGGTTCCCATATCACCTTTTGTTGCTTTGGCTGCATTTTCAGAAGAAGAATTAGAGTCCATCTCTGCATCACCAAGCTCTTCTTTGTACATCTCTTCAACCATGGGCTTCCAGAGACGCACTCGTGCATTAATGAACCAGTTTGATACCTGAGCAAGGCAAATGAAGTGTCAAGAAACAAGTGGCACATATTGATCGAAGGCAAGTTGACCAGCAAGAGGTTTTGAATCGAAGTTTTAGTATATTCAACAACTCAATAACAGTTTCAGTAACTAACAACTAATTTAGAGATATAGCTCATATTGGAAAGATGGGTATAGAGAGGACTGGTTCCCCCAATGATTTTGTTGGCAACTCAAAATCTTCCCCGCCAGTCTATTTCTTGAAGTCCCATTATATATGCAAAATTGGTCTATATCTTTAGAAGAAGACGTCGGCAAACAGTATAGTAACTTTTGAATCCAACAAAATGAGAGTATATGCTGTTTTTTCACTTAGTTCACCTTCACCATACTTAACAAGGCCCACTCTCTCTCAACATCTCCCCATTTGCCACATCCATAGCCTTTAGGTTTCAGCAACATTTAAATTGCAGGACCCAAAACCCTGCCAAAAGGAGGTGTTCTATTTTGACTCTTGTTTGTTTTTTTAGAGAGACTTGTGTATTTCAGCTCTCTTATGATAAAGACTCTCAAGTCTGACTGAAGACTAATTTCTAGATGAAAAACAAGTTTTAGTTAGTTTTTACCTGACTTCTAGTCAAGCCTGTCTGCCTTGCCAGCATGATCTTATCAGAATCCTTTGGATAACTGGTGAGCAATAAAAAGACAATTAACTATGGTTGAAGTGGTAATGTTTTCCAAAATACCAGAAAAAAGTATGAAACCATGAAAAGAAGAGAAAAGACTATAGTTAGTGGATTTACGGGTGGAGAAAATGCTCAAACAGCCAAGCACGAAGAATTGAAACAGAGCTTTCAGGCAGACCCCTTTGTGGCCTCCACGCATGCTGTTGCATCATACCAAGTTGATGAAGAGCCCTCTGTTGTCTAAGGTGCTGGTCCACATACCGGAGTCGTGTAATTCCAACTCCTTTACTGTTTTCTGAAGTTTCTTGTTCCCCGAGGCTTTTACGGGTTGCATGAATTTGGCCAGTTATTGCATCACGCAAGCACCGAAAGTGACGGGAAATAGTCTGGAGGGCAAGCGCTGTGTATGGTTTAGCTGCTCCACATCCTGATATCACATCAAATGAGGACACCACAATTTGCATCTGATGATAATACTGTTTGTATCGTCTATCAACCTGTGACAACAGAATAATCGTCATCAGACCTCATAGAAAAGGAAGTTGGAGCAATAGTATGAATAGAATCACAAGCAAGGTTTCTACAATAATCAGATAGACTGACAATGAAATCATTTACATGCATGTGGAACTGATGCCAATGCTGGAACTTGCAGCCTTGTGGTAGCAAGTCCAAGACTTTTACCATTACACTGAGAAGTGGCCCTAAAAACGATATAACCTCTTCTATCGCACAATAAAAGACACACAAAAAGACTTGGTGAGGTAGTCTGTAAAACTACATTGAAGATTGATATCTCCACAACTTTTTTAAGGTGATACTATGATTGTATACAGTGCCGAAAGGCACAGCATAGAAGGTTGGGATCTCTACCAAATATGGTTCTTTTGAATGTCAACTAAAATCTGAAGAATAGCAGTCTTAGAACATATGCATCAATCCCAAATGTTCTTGGAAGATGAGGAAAATTTTATGTCAGGCACAAGGCTTTAATGCAGCGTGAATTGTAATGTTATTAAATATTATGAACAATAATCGCTACCATAAGAGAATTAATGCCCAAGGCTCTCCAGAAACTTCTGTTATGAAGCTCAGTAAAAGCTCTTTACCAATTCTACTCAATGCGGGTATCCGCAAGAGTAAAAAGCAAAAGTTGTAACACTATGATCTTCCTAAAACTGCCCATGGGACACCTTGAGGATTATACTGTAGTATGAACAATGACATTCATTGTAGTATGAACAATGACATTCATTTACGCCTCTGGCTGGAACCCACAATTATCAAAGCAAAGATTGTCCCAGTGTGAAAGCTCGTAACTATCAAACCAGAGTGTTATTGTACTATCATTCTTAAGAATCTCAGAGACATCTGCAGAATCATGCTTCAGTTACTAGTAGTATCCCTTCTAGACATTAGCAAATAACAGGTTATATAGCCAAACAAGATCCTCAAGTTCTTTTATTTGAATCAGTACATTGCCTCCATAACACAGAAAAATAGAAAAAGTCTGCACTCATCGAATTAACAAAATGAAACTGCTCAAAGGACTTGTATCTCTGCTACCAGTATCATGCAACAAGTTGGCATAGGTAGATAGATGGTTTCAGAGAAAAATGAAAACAAGAATTTAACAAAAAAAAATTATAGTGATTAGTCAAGGTACTGGACAAGGAGAAGAAAGAAAATGATTCTTCAGGACGAGGCTCAGGGAAACAATAATGTTTGGTGTTACCTCGTCTAGCATGGATAAAAGCTTTGTCAACTTGTTCTGTAATTCTTGTCTTTCAGCATGTGAAAGCTCACTTGGCGAGTTGGTGGATTCTTGAAGGTTTGAAGCACCATTCTTTGATCCACTATCACCATCCTTTGCACTGTTCAGTCCATGTTCACTTGTGGTCTGGTTTTTCTCTTTATCAGGTTGCTTTATCGCTTTTCGAACATTGACAACTTCATCAAGTAGTTGTTGTGCTGCCTTCAGGTACTTGGAATTGGGAATTGTTCTTGCAATGCTATTCATTCCATATGGAGATAAATCACCTTTATTCATATCGTGATTACCCCCAGAAAAACCAGGTGTCAAATAATCAATATTTCTTGACTGGTCATCCCTGGAAGAGCCATTCCTGCCACCACCATCACCTGTAATTGAAGAATTAGGACTCAAGAACGAAGTAAGGCCTGGATTGGTATTCCGGTAGGAAATCGAGGGCATTTGAATTCCAGATTGGATTTGGGTGCCAAGACTGAGAGATAAACCCTGGCCCTGCAAGCTCTGTGCCCCATGAAGAACGCTGGAAGCACCACTCACTGAATGCATGACTAGCATCTCATTTCTACCATCCCTCCATGCACCAAAACCATGCTCCCCTATTCGTGATCCACCCAGATTTGACAGGATTTCTTGTTGCTGTGGGGTTGAATCAGAATTCTCCACGGACTGAAATTCAATACAGTTGTTTTGCTGGTGAGAATTCCCAGCCAAATTGTCCGAGTATGATCCAGAATTCATGTACATCATCATATTGCCAGGAAGAACTGGCGCCTCTGGATATGAACCAGGCAGATATACCATTGCAGCACCATCTCTTTGATTATTTGAACTAGTATAATAGGTAGCCATATGTATTAGCCTTGAAACTTTCCTGCCTGGTTATGCAAGTTCAATCACATACCGCCCAGGGAACTGAAATGAACATAGAAAACGAGCTTCCATTACCATCAACTGTAATAAGTATACTTAATACCAGGAGGGTGCTTAACCACTCTTATCATTAGAGTTGGAATTCCAAATTCGCAATTTTGTGTTCACGCGTAGATATTGCACCCACACTTAAGTATAAGCTCAAAACGAGAATAAAAAATTACAGGAGAAATTGACCAATACAACAAGGGAAAGAAATAATCCACAGAAAGAATACACTTTAAGCTGAAATGAAATCCATAGTATTTCAGTATCATGAGCTAAAAGGGGAGCTTACAAGTTCTTGGCTACGATAATCAACAGTTAACACCACAGGTGGTTTGGACATAAAGAACAAAAGAATCAAAAATCAAAAGATCCTTGTATGCAAAAAACCAAAGCTTTTTAAGGGGTTTGACAGTTTCAAAGAGATAAAAAAAGAAAATGGATGTAAACAATAGCAGTTAGTGAATTCTAGAACCGAAATGATTAAAAAAAACCTCTTTGAATCGATCCAGTATAGACGTACTAAAGAAACAACAAAATCCATAACCTAAATCCAAAAATTCCCCTAAAACAAAAAAATTCTGGATTTTTCAAAGTTTACAGACAATTTAAACCCATGAGAATTATTTAAAAACAAAAGTTTTGATGCCCATCAAGCAAAAGAAAAGAGGGGAAAAAAAGAACATGATCCTGAGCAGGAAGCAGGACAAGACCAATAGATATCCAATATTTTTTTAGGAAAAAAGGTCCGTAGATTATAATCATATAATCACCATCATCGTCTTCTCTATCTCCAGCAACAAAAGAGATAGCAGACAGAGACACACATGAAGGAGAAATAATAATAATAAAATACTAGTAAAGATTGAGAACAAAAAAATAATCCAAGAAACCAATCAAGCAATAAAAAATTACCTGGAAACCAGTAACACTTGTGGGTGTTTTAGGGAACAGAAAATCTCAAAGACAACTTGATCTGCTGATACACAAATCTGATGATCCCAATACAACAAAACAACAGCAGCACAACCCTTCACTTTTCATTACACAGACCTATGTATGTACGCATAATACATACACATACACGCCATGAGAAGAAAAGCTTCAAATTTTTTTCTTTTTTTTTTCTTTGCCCTGAAAAAGAAAAAGAAAAGAAGGTGCTAATAATAATAATTGAAAGCAGGAACAGCAATGAATCTTCTCACTTTTTTCATCTTTTTTCTCTCATCATATATTCTCTCTATCCATCATTCCATTAAAACCCCACGTGAGCATCTCTCTCTTTCTCTCTCTCAAAAGAAATGATTTCTTGGTGTGTATCGTTTTGTTGTCTCTTGAAATAGTTCTCTCTTCGTGGAAAAAGCTTTGGCTTTTGGGGTTCTCTCTTTGCTTGATAATTCAGCTGTACAAGATGTAGTAGTAGTTGGTGCTTGACTTGTTCTTGTTGTGGCTGTTGTTGCTTCTAGTTCTAGTTCTTGTTTGTTGTTGTAAAATCTTGAGGGTTCTTTGTTTGGCTGTTGAAGACTGAGGAGTTTGGTTAAGGAGTTCAATCTCTAACTACCAGTTGGTAGACCTAAAACCCTCTCTTAAACCTCCTTAAAAAAACACCACAACCATTTCTTTCTCTTTCTAGCTACTCTCTCTCTCTAACAGCTTTCAAGCTGGCTGTCTTTCTCATCCTTAGCATGGAAGGTCTGGTTTTGCTGCAATATCCACCATATAAGCATATTCTATTCTTTTTTAATTGGTTTTTAATTTGACAACTTATTCTATTCTACATTGTTTATATTTATTTATTTATTTTAATTTGTGAGGAGCACCATTAGGTGCCTATATCACTATATTTGTCCTCTTGTTCTTACAAATGTTGAGGATTTTGTATTGGACCCTCTCTTTTTTCTTGTATTATACTTCTTCCCCTGCAGTCTGCGTTATTCTATGATCTGCCATGATAATGAAACTAGAACAAGAGAAACAACATTTGCTTGTGAATCCAACATTGCCATGTTGGTTGTTAACAATTACCAGCTAGCTCTTTCAATTTAAAGAGTTTTTGCAACCCCACTCTGTGATTGAGTGCTTGCATCTTTTTACGGTTTTACCTCTCTAATGAAATGCTCGCCCCAGATGAGGAATGATGTAGTGTTTTACAAGGTATTTATCCTTGCTATAAGTATATTCTAGGATAGGAGCAGGACGAAAAATAGTCCATCGTAGTACTTTTCTATCCTTCGATTGTTTGTTATGTAATCACCATTATCGTTTTTATCACACGGATCATCAAACGAAAGGCAAAAGGGATTATCTCAAAATTCAGAAAGGATATGCTGATAAATTATATAAATGTATGTGTGTGCAAGCAAAAGCATTGTCTCGTGGGAACAGGCAACCAGGCATAGCTCTTTCATGCCAGGGCCTCAAGAGACCTGGTTCGTTTCTGTACGCAAGACAGCTACATATATTACTACTTGTAAAAGAGAAGAAACAGTCAGTTGTTTAAGAGCTTGGCGAGTTAACGAGTGAAGATATACTAATCAGCGTCAGTGTAGGGGGAAACAGCTTGATGTAATACTTGACAAATGATACCGGATCGATTCAACAATGGATCATTGAAATAAGATTAATCAAACATAAGTTTGGGACAGTGTGGGGTTGCTGTCTTAATTGACAAAGAAAGATATTCCATATGTGATGCGGTCTGAGTGAATAGAATGTGCTCGAGATTGTGTTTTCATGGAAAAGTTCCAAAAATCCCTTTGATCTTTTCGTTTTCCTATCATCATAGGGTATTGACCGTTCCATGGTCGTAAAATCAAGGGTCATTTTCTCCTCGGTGGTATAAAGTTGCAGAACTAAAAGGGACTCCTCCTCTTTGGCCAATGGACCCCTGCATTTATACAAATGTTAGGCAGTTTGGACGATGATGGTGGGTCCAATGACATGTTTTGGCTGGCAATTTCCAAAATTGTTTTTCTTTTTTTCTTTCTTCTTTCTTTTTTTTTTTTTTTTTTTTGGTGCTGTG
>Ga0307511_10004255_pt1 | contig 14612 bp, 19 predicted proteins | sample 13_EM_MG_FD_200266 | JGI IMG/M metagenome (GOLD analysis project Ga0307511, IMG submission 200266) | Populus trichocarpa ectomycorrhiza microbial communities from riparian zone in the Pacific Northwest, United States - 13_EM | ecosystem: Host-associated > Plants > Roots > Unclassified | place... | reverse complement strand
AACGACAGCTACGCGGCCTTGTTGGCCTTTATGGAAGGTTTCCAGGAGAGGGGGAATGAATTGGCGGACTTTGAGGAGAAGGTCTTTCTGCGAGAGAGTGTGGAGGGCCATTGTGAGGCTAGTGATAGTTCCAATTGGAGGATGTCTTGGGAGTGTTGAAAGCACAAAATGCTAGATTGGTGAGCTTTGCGGAATTATATATATACGAGTAACGATGGATTTGCTGAATTGTAGATATTTATTGGTGTTGATGTTTGGGCTTATCGATAAGCGAATCGAGTGACGTCGCTGTGACATCCTGCGATACCCATGCGGATGCGCTAGGCCGAGAGAGGCAGCATGTTGCCTGTTCTTGAGAAGCGCCAGTCGAACTGCGCTATAAAAGTTCTTCAACTACAATAAGATAAGTAAACACTAAGTAGATACTACGGTATTCCATGCTTTACAAATCAACCAAACCAAATAGAAAATAGAAAAACAAGCCAAAACAAAACCAAAGCAGCCTATAAATCTACCTTTGGCCCACTCATCCCCAACCTCTCCATCTCACTCCTCAACATCTTCCTCCCCCGTCCCTCCTCCCACCTCCTCGCCAGCTTATCGTGATTCTCATCGTCATCATCCTCATTCGGGTTATACGCCATCCCATCCTGCTCCTTCGGCCGCATATTCGCCCATTTTATAAACTCTCCATTAAACGCCGTCATGATCCATGTAGAAAGCTTATCATAGACTATCCTGTTCGCATTATCTATTCGACCCAAATCAGTTAGCCCCCAATCTCCATTTCCACCCACGCATACGCATAGGGATACCTACGGAAGTAAATCGAATGATCACTATCTGGAAATACATGGACATCGTAATTCTCCACATCCCCCATATCGAGTTTGTCTAGGAGGGTGAGCGTGTTCTGCATATGGACGTTATCGTCCGCGACACCGTGCATGATTAGGAAGCGGATGTTCTGCTGTAGCGCCGAGACGTTGCTAATTGCCGAGTCCGCGTATCCCTTGGGGTTGGATTGCGGGGTATGCATGTATCGCTCGGTGTAGATTGAATCTAGACAGACATAAAGCACCCCAATTAGCATTGACCTAACCTAGAGATCTTCGGTGATGGTGGGTGAAATCTACCGTAAAACCTCCAATCCGTAACCGGTGCAACCGCCATCCCATACTTAAACACATTCCCTCCATCCTGTTCCAAAGTCTTCAATGTCATAAACCCCCCATAACTCCACCCCCAAATCGCCATCCTCTCCGCATCCACATACTCCTTCTCGCTCCACTGCTTCGCAGTCTCAATCTGGTCTCTACTCTCCCACTTCCCAATATTTCCTCTAACAATACACCTCGCCTTCCTCCCAATAAACCCCGTCCCACGCCCATCCACACTCACAACTATATACCCAAAATTCCCCGCAACATACGCTTGGAAATCTATATTAAAGGCCTTTGACACCGTCTGGGATCCTGGCCCACCGTAGACGTGGAATAACACGGGGTATTTTTTCTTCGGGTCAAAATCCGGAGGACGCCGTTCCACTACATTAAGCTCAAACTTATCGATGGTGACAGTGGAATAATGGAATGTAGGCATGGCATGCTTCGCCATCATAGTCTTGATCTCGGAGTTATCTTCAATCATCTTCTCAAACCCCTTTCCTTCCTCGCCAGCAGACTCTGTAGCGATGACTTTCTGCCACGGAATATTTGGGCCATTATAAGAAAGCAATGCATACCCACCTTTCTTCGAGAAAGAGACAGAGTATTTCCCCTCCTCAGTAGTGTTAGTGATAGGCTGGAGAGATGTACCATCAAGGTGGACAGAGTAGACATGTCGCTGGATACTCGATTCCTTCGTAGCGAGGAAATAGACAATGCCCCGGTCTAGATCCACCGCAGAGGGTGCAGAGTCGACTTCCCACTCGCCAGAGGTGAGCATGATAGGTTCGCTTGAGTCGAGAGTAGGGAAGTATGCAAGGTGGTTAAAGCCCTCGTGGATCACAGTGTCAATATATCCATGGTGCCCTCTGCCTTTAGAGGGGTCCGCAGGGACGTAGACTGTATCTTGAGTGACCTCAAACCAACCCCCATCCAACGCAGCTACATCCTGCTCCCTAACCACCTTCCCCTTCCTCTCCTTGACATCAATCAATACCATCTTCAAAACATCACTCTCCCTATTCGTTTCCCTAACAAGTACTTTCTCTCCCCCAGCCCAAAGCACCTCAGTAATCAACCTCTGGTTATCATTAAAGTCCTTGTCGATCTTGACACCAAATGACTCAAGCTTGGTCATATCCCAAAACAGCAACTCTACCACCGGATTTGGGGCTCCCGCCTTGGGATATTTAATCAGTTCCACCTCTGGATAGCTTTCCAGCCCCGGCTTTGGCTTGTCCCCACTTGGCCTGCTCACAAAAAACTGCACCGGGTATTCCGGAACCTCAGACTCATTTGTCCTCAAATATGCCAGATACGAGCCGTCATTCGACCACCACATGGCCGTATTCCCCCCAAACACTTCCTCCTCATACACCCAGTCGGGAATTCCATAGAATAAATCCTTTCCGCCATCTTTCGTGACCGTGAGGACAATTTCCTCTGGAAAGCGTCTGATATAGACATTATTCCCCCTCACATATGCAACCGCATCACTCGTAGGGCCCCATATGGCAAGGTTAACCCTTGCATCTCCATCCTTCGGAATCAGCGGTACCGCCTCCTGGCTCTCAACATCGTAAATCCAGTATTTCGCCGTAAAGCTATGTCTGAACTTCGACTCCGCATCCGTCGCCACAAGCACCTTCTTCAAATCAGGGCTAGGCCACACCTTCGTCGCAAATAACGTTTTCTCTCCTGCACTGAAACTCCTCGATTTCATAAGCACCAGTGGTTGGGCATATTTATCCGCTCTGAGATCCTCAACCACCAACCACCCCTTCCCCCCAACTTCGTAGGTCTGTGTAAGCATCAGCCCATCCCTCCTCCCATCCGCCCCAGATACCCACTCAATCTCATGCTTATACGGCCGCCATTCCCCGCCCATAACCTGCCCCAGCTTAATTAATTTCCCAGTACTATGCTTCTGTAGCGTATCCCTCAGATCATGAGGTAGGTTGTATTCACTCGCCAAGTAAATAATCAAGGCCAGGACCCACGCTCCGACCAACAACGACCCGATAATATACACCATCTTCTTGACATTTATCCCGCCCTGTCTTGGCTGTACTTTCTCGTTCGCCAGCCCCGCCTCGAGGTCATCTTCATCCTCATCATCATCATCGTGGGTAGGTCTGTGATCTGGGTCATCGTATGGGGCTCGTTCTCGTCGTGGTAGGGCATTCTCGCTATCGGTGGCAGTTTGGTTGATCCGCTCAAGGATCAGGGAGGTAGTGGAAGTGGATTCGGTGCTTTCCCGCCGGCTGCTGCCTCCTTCATCCTCAATGTGCTGCTCGACAGGGTGGTAGCTCGAAGAGGAAGCCATTGCCTTATTTTTAGATTCGAAGCGATGTAACGTAATCCGTGGTACGGAACGACCAAATAGATACTATCGTCCGTCCAAAGAACGTGGCTCGCAAAAATGTTGATTTGCCTTCTGTCTCGGTGTAGATGTTGTTGCTACAATTACAATCCGTCTTGTGCCCACCATCAAGGGACTCGTAAGGGGCAGCTCTGACTTGCATGCGATGTTGAAACACGAACAGCTCAACGCCCAACCACAGATGATCCATACACGACGACTAAACTTGAAACAGGTCCGTAGGCTGCTCCGATTGGTCTAGTTATGCAGCACTCTCACTCATGGATACGACTTTGTGTGGATACCCGCTGCACACAGTTCTGGCCCCTACCAAAGATCTAACCCATAAACACCCCCTTCCGTATATAAACAAAGTACTCATGTATCTAACTAACTTCATTGCCCGCCCTCCACGCAACTCTTTCAATCGCATGCAATCCTGACCAATCTTCTGTCACAACATCATATTTTTTTTCATCGAGGAATACACATAGGGAATACTAGATAAGAATTATGAAGACACAAATGACGGGTTCACGTCTAGGCTAAGCTAAGGCTAGGGGGTAGAGGTAGAGGATGATGGTGAAGAGGAAGGTTGGGTGAAGGTGGTGGAGGATCTATACATGGCGCGCAACATTTACAGGAAGGACTTGACGAAGTCAGTAGTAACTTGCCTCATCTTGGTGTCGAGCTCCTTGCTAATGGAGCCTTCCTTGCTGATGGTAGCCAACACGCCGGGCTCGTTGCTCTTGAGGTGGGCAAGGAAGTCTGGCGATCGAGTTAGCATAACGTGCATTCTAACAATATTGTTGCGCTATAGATGTACGCACCAACTTCAAATTGACCAATCTTGCCGACCGGAACGTTGTCCAAGAAACCATTGACACCAGCGACTGGTTCTATATTAGCTTAATTCTTAATGGCGGAATGGTATGACCAGGGCTTACAGATCAAAGGAACCTGCTCCTCAACGGCCATTGGAGAGTACTGCTTCTGCTTCAAAAGCTCAGTCAATCGCTCACCACGAGCCAAGGTCTGCTTGGTGGAGGCATCGAGATCAGAACCGAATTGGGCGAAGGCAGCGACTTCACGGTATTGGGCCAAGAACAGCTTCAAGGAACTATCTATGGGTTAGAATCACATTAAAAGTCAATGGTGGTGTGTGACCTACCCAGCGACTTGCTTCATGGCCTTGACCTGAGCAGCGGATCCGACACGAGAGACGGAAAGACCGACGTTAATGGCAGGACGGATACCCTTGTAGAACAGCTCAGCCTCCAAGAAGATCTGACCATCGGTGATGGAAATGACGTTGGTTGGGATATAGGCAGACACATCACCACCCTGGGTCTCAATGATGGGAAGGGCAGTGAGGGAACCACCTCCGTGTTTGTCGTTCATCTTGGCGGCACGCTCGAGGAGACGAGAGTGGAGGTAGAAGACACTGGGGACATGTTAGCATGCACATAACAGTAGCATAATTCAAGATTTCTTACTCTCCGGGATAAGCCTCACGTCCTGGGGGACGACGTAGCAAAAGAGACATTTGGCGATATGCAACAGCCTGCTTGGACAAGTCGTCGTAGATGATGACGGCGTGCTTTCCGTTGTCACGGAACCACTCTCCCATAGCACAACCAGTGAAAGGAGCCAAGAACTGGAGGGGAGCTGCCTCGGAGGCAGTGGCGGCAACGACGATGGAGTACTTCATGGCATCGTTCTCCTCAAGGGTCTTGACGAGCTGGGCGACGGTAGAACGCTTCTGACCGACGGCAACGTACACACAGTACAACTTCTTGACCTCGTCATTGCCGTCGTTCCACCTCTTCTGGTTGAGCATAGTGTCAAGGGCAACGGCAGTCTTTCCAGTTTGACGGTCACCAATAATCAACTCACGCTGACCACGCCCGATGGGAACCATGGCATCGACAGACTTGAGACCGGTCTGGACGGGCTGGTTGACGGACTTTCGGGGAAGAATACCTTGGAAATGTCAGCATTCAGGCCTCCGGATGCCAATATCAAAATTCCTTCTCACCAGGGGCCTTGACTTCAGTTCGCCTCCTCTCCTTGGTCTTGATTGGTCCCTTGCCATCGATGGGGTTACCGAGGGCATCAACGACACGGCCGAGTAGCTCAGGTCCGACTGGGACATCGACCTATCAAATAATGGTCAATATCTCATTCTGCGGCCAAGGTGCTGAATGCCATGCATACAATCTCTCCAGTACGCTTGACAGTCTCTCCTTCCTTGACAAGACGGTCGGAACCGAACAACACAACACCGACTTGGCCAGCCTCCAAGTTCAAACACATACCCTTGACACCAGATGTGAATCTAATCCCATTATCAGCATTGGTGCCCCACCAATCCTAACCATTCGGGAACACTTACTCAACGAGCTCTTCAGCCTGGACATTTTGCAAACCGTGAACACGGGCAATACCGTCTCTGTAAAGAATCGAATATCAGTTCCCGAATTGTAGATATTGTAGTCGGGATCCTGCTCTGGCAGGTCTAGGTCCGACATACCCGATGGACAAGACTCGCCCGGTCTCGGCCAAAGAAGCCTCCTCAGCAACACCACGGATCCTCTGCTCGAGGATGGAGGAAACCTCGGTTGGGGAAGCCTTAGCCTCGTTGGCATAAGACCTGATTTGGGCGTTGACGACCGCCGCAGCTGGGGCTACGGTGCGGGCCTGTAAAGATTAGATGAAAATTTCGTCAGCTCCCATCCGGCATCGTCAATAGGCAATTCAGTTGATAAAATCCTCTCCAATTGATATCCTCATCCATCCTGAGGCAATATCAATCGCCAATTGACATCGTATACATGGTGTGAGGCAAGGCGTTTTTTCATCCGAGGTATTAACGGGGCCAGGTGGACAGTGAGGGGACATACCGCAGCGATCCTGCTAGTAGACAGCGCCGCAACGCGGGTAGACGTGCGGAGAGCGTTTTTGAACATTGTGATGTTTTGACGAACAAAAGGAAGGAGGGAATCTGCCAGAAGAGGGAGAGGGGAGAGGGGAGGTTTTCAATTCGGGGGGGGGGTATGATGGAAGTAGAGTGGGATAAAGGTATACCGCAATCCTGCTTAGTGGAGGTTCGGAAGCGGAGAGTATTTTGCAGCACGGGGGCGACCGGGGGGGAATATTCGGTTGGGGGGTTAGGGTTGGCACTTGAGGGGAATACAAGTCGGCGGGCGGACGGCTGCGCTGCAAATTCTATATATTCTACCTCACCAATGCATGGCTAATTTGCCCATTTAGCAGCATTGGCATCGGTCGCCGCGTACGTCTCAGCACTCCTGTTCAGAAATTGCAATGGGTGATTGTGGATTTATTACGCTACGATTTCTGCGGAACCGGAATTGGCCCAGCAATTTTTTTGGCTCGTACCGGTAGCTGTGTTGGTACTTGCCAAAGTTTGGAGGGGTACATACACGGATAAGACATGAAGGGAGCGAACGTTCACGGGCATGCAGCCGCCCAGCATTAGGGCACAGACATCCGTGCAATTGGCCAACCATACATATATATGGCAGAGATAGCAGAGTGGATATACGGATTAAAACAGCAACCCCATATAGTGTAATAAAAAAGAGCAGGATAATGAGGCTGCAAGTAAACACAAATAAGTAAATAAATAGATAGATAGAACGCAGATAAGAAGCTGTCGCTGCTGATCAGGGCCCGGGTATACACAAAGTTGACGTGCCTTGACTCCCACTCCCACTTGCGCCGAAAAACACCCTGAAATGTTTGATACAGGAATCTCTATCATCCTCGCCACTCCTTCCCTCTATCGTTCAACTTGAGATTACGAAAAATCACACCTCCAAAATCCAGTAACTTCGCATCATTATTTAATCCACAATCAAGTCCGCACGCGCACCACCACCACCACCACCCACTACCTTTGGTCCTTATGAGCACGGTATTACTTTGCCTTTCCATTCTTTTGCTCTGCCCTATACTTATTAATGGCAGCTACAGCTTGTCTCTCGATCCTTTCGTAGAGCTCAGGGCGGTATCCGCAGCTGAAGAGAAGCTTCACCAAGAATATGTCAGCCCAAAAACCCATGACGTGAAAGCTCGGGAATTACATACCTCGAACCACACGAAGAACGGTGCCAGGAGGAACGCTTGGACAAGATTATCCTTGGAGCTGTCAGTCCCAGTTGCACATGCGAAAGCCACTGCGACAAAGCTCTCACCTTCAATGCCGGGGCCCGTTTCTCAAACACACCATGTCCAATGAACTGTGCAATCCACGACAATACGTTCACGATGCTAAAGCACATCAGCATTCCGATCCACACACCCACGCACTTGTCTCCTACCCTGCTACCAAGATTGCTTGTGCCCCATACTCGGCGTGAAGCTTGTTCAAGTACCACAGCATTGCCCCAACAACTGGGACCATCGAGGTCCCTGCCACGGGCTCCATCAAGAAGTATGTAAGCAAGTATGTCCCTGCAATCAGTGAAGCACCATTAATTGGTATGTATGGAAGCTGGATGAAGTCTCCGGTAGTCGTTGCCTGGATCCACCGATGTGGTCAGTCAGCAAAGCTGATCCTCCAGATAATAGTAGCGAAGCTATCGGGAGCTCTAGCTTTGGGTGCATCGTACCAGGAGTAGCGAGGTAAAGGTAAGAACTGGTATGAAAATGAGATGGATAACGACATTTTTCTGTGGCTTTGGTAAGTGAAGAGGTTCAAATGGAAGGGTCGTGTCGAGGCATCATACGGGATCATGGTGGTATGACCGATACTGCACACCAGAAGAGCTATTAGCTAGAAGCTTCAGTAGGAAGAAACGGAGGTCATGCGCACAAACGCCAGCTGCGACTCCAACTCTAGAATACCCATGATTAAAGGAGTAACTTATAAATGTGGCCTAAAAGGGATAGAAAACACTGCAACGAAGAGAGTTGAATCCTCAGAAGTTTGGAGTAGAATCAACGCAGAGCTTTGAGCTGGCTTTGTGTGGGAAATAGTTTGTTGAGAATGTCGGGGATTAATAAAATGTGAATACCGATGAGCGTGGGGATGATCATGAGCCCACTCGGTTCACCGACTTCTGCATGTTTGCCGAACTTGGTACTTACAGTATGGTACGGCTTGGCAAATACATTGAGGAAGCTCTCATTACTTATGTAAGCATGCGGCTCATCTCGTTGTCAGCGAATCTCCGCAAAGCCAAATTCCCAACGTGCCTCGCATACACATTCATTAGTGAATCCTTCAACGATCAACCGCGCCTGAGGAACCCGTGGAGCGCCATAAGATATACTACCAATCCATATCCCAGTGGCCTGATCCCCCCCGCCGATCAGGAAGCCGGAAGTTCAACTCAGCGCGCACGCCGTAAAGGCAGAGCAGCCAACAGCTTTTCAGCAGGAGATACTATTAGCCAATCTCGACTCCCCCAACGCACCCCAGACACCTCCAAACATGTTCTTCATCCATGACCTCGAACGCGTCCTGATCCTCCACCCCTCCTTCTTCGGCGCCAACATGCGCGAGCACCTAGTCACAGCCCTCCTCGATCAGGTTGAGGGCCTCTGCACAGGACGTTACTACATCATTTGCGTTATGGAAACCACACACATCTCCAAGGGACGAATCATACCCGGTAGTGGAATTGCAGAGTTCACAATCCAGTACAAGGCGTTAGTGTGGAAACCATTCAAAGGCGAGACCGTGAGTATTGCCTTGGGCCTCTTTCCTTTAGCCCACACAACCCTGCCCTTCCACTCTGCCACCCTTCTTTAGTCCAATTGCTGGGGCTCTCAATTGACAGCTGGAGGGCGGCGTGATCGGGTAGGTTGATGGCATTGTGATAAGTGTCAACAAGATGGGGTTCTTTGCGGAGGTAGGGCCGCTGTCCGTCTTTGTCTCCAGTCATGTGAGTCCTACCACTGCCACTGTAGGCTTTCTACCTCAGAGCGCAGTTTAATTTACCATTTTCCCGTTAAAAGTTGATTCCGGGGGACATCAAATTCGACCCAACGGCAAATCCACCACAGTTCACCGATAATGGCGACCAGGTAATCGAGAAGGGGACACATATACGGATCAAGTTGATAGGTACACGAATGGACGTCAACAGGTTATATGCTATTGGGAGCGTGAAAGAGGATTTCTTGGGGTATGTGGCTATAATGGATGAGCCACATTTTCTGCCCGTGGATGTACTGACCGGAGTTTTAGCGTTTTGTAAATTCACGGAGTCCCTATTGCAAACCTCTTTCTTTTTTCACTCTTTTTTTACGACAACAGAACACTCTGAAACTGGCCACGACCGAAATACCAACAAATCTAGATATACAGATCTGGTGGAGGGGAGAAAAGTGATCTTGAATATGCAAGAAATTATGATCCCTAAAAGAAGATACTACTCACTATCTCGACATTACCACAACTAATATCGATTATGATGCACACCCCCCATGCGAGGAAGGCAGAAGATCCGATTGCATAAGGACGGGGGATATGTAGGTGAGGGGTAGCTGGTCCCCAAGTCTACCATCAAGCATGGCCGAGGCCCCGAGTTCAAGCGTCCATCATCTGCGGGGGCTTTGTCCTGATTCACTGAATACTGGGATAAAAAACCTCTAAAAAACTTCTGAACGGCGTTTTATAGGAATTGGGTTAGATACATTTTTTTATCTTTTGCTTCTGCTTTATGCATGTGTTGAATTTTTTTCTGCTTTCAGCTTTTTTGTTAATCGCTTTGCAGCGCTGTTTGTGCGATTGATATCTAGTGAAGTGTGCTGTGTGGAGAGACAAGACTTGTGTCACGATTTGTATAGGAGAAGAGGGGATGGGTGTGAACCGTGTATAGTGTACTTTTATACAACTGCCGCTGTATGATTCCATATGGTGTACTATGGACCACTTAGCGGATGACATCGCTTTTCTTCGCACGTGCCCAGACTACATTATACTGACTTTCGATATGGCTTGCCATACGGAGCCTCCAATTACCAAAGTAACTGCCTTACCTATATTTCTCAGGGTAACCTTGATTTACTCATTTGTTCCTGTTTACGTAATACACCGTACAGTGACATGCAAGCCTAAAATATACTCCATACATACCATACCTCAGACTGTGCGAACCTACCATCAAGTCCATTTCCCCTCCTCCGAGCCCCACCAAATGACTGACCTTCATAATTATATCCCCCGTACCAACTCGATTAATGCTTCATCCAAGTAGCGTTTTTCAACGATCAAATATTTTGTGTGCAGTGTTGGAAAGCCTCAAAAACGAGTTCCTTATAATACACATAATATTCCATCGACTTATTACCCACACATCTTCTATCTTCTCCAAGCTAAAAGGAAAACAAACAGAAAGCGCAATGGCAGTATATCGCACAAAAAACACCAGTCAAGAGTAGTAGCCCAAGAAAAGTTCCCATCCTATGCCTTCTCCAACCAACCCACCAACCTATTTTATGCCCACCTACCTAGAAACAAACCTTTACTTATACCCACGCTCAAACAACCCCGTTTAGTAGACACGCTTGAATGGTGGCACGGGAGCACACTCGTTGGGGTCCAAAGTGCTGCCTTGCACAGCACGATAGCCAAGCTTAACAGGCTCGCTAGTGCCCTTCTGCCAAGTGAGAGAGTGCTTCATCCAGTTCTATATTTCATGTAATTAGCAAGTATTCCACGATGCAGAACTGTGAGTATTCGGGTTATAGCGGAAGATACCTCGTCATCCCGCTCAGGGTAATCCTCTCGGGCATGGGCACCACGAGACTCCTTTCTTGCCGAGGCGGAGACGGCAGTCTGCCTAGCGCAGGTCAAAAGATTCGCCAGCTCCATAGTCTCAACAAGGTCAGAATTCCAGATCATAGACCTGTCCTTAATTCCAACCTGGTCATAGGTAGCGTCAATGGCGGAAACCTTCGCCACACCCTCATCGAGATATTCTTGTGTCCTAAAGACTGACACATCGACCTGCATAGCCTTCTGCATTGCCAAACGAATCTCGTGTGTAGTTTTGGGCCCGTCGGAGGTACGGATCTTGTCAAGGTTGGCGATAGACTCGGCACCGATGTCGGCACGGACGGGCTTGAGTGGAGTGCCGGGGGTGAGAGTGTCGCGGATGGTGTGTGCAACGGCACGTCCGAAGACGATCAAGTCGAGAAGGGAGTTGGCTCCAAGACGGTTGGCACCATGGACGGAGACACAGGCAGCCTCACCACAAGCGAAGAGACCAGGGACGACCTTGTCGCTTCCGTTCTCATCGACTGTGAGGACCTCTCCGGTGTACCTAGTTGGGATACCACCCATGTTGTAGTGGACGGTAGGAAGAATAGGAATGGGTTGCTTGGTAACATCGACACCAGAGAAAATTGAAGCAGTCTCCGAGATACCAGGCAGCCTCTCATGGAGGACCTCTGCGGGCAAGTGAGACAATTGCAGGTACATGTGATCCTTGTCTGGTCCGACACCACGTCCCTCCCTGATCTCCAAGGTGATAGATCGAGAAACGACGTCACGAGATGCCAAATCCTTAGCAGTTGGAGCATATCGCTCCATGAATCGCTCTCCCTCAGAGTTCAGCAAGTATCCACCCTCACCACGGGCACCCTCAGTGATTAAGCATCCAGCCCCATAGATACCGGTAGGGTGGAATTGGACAAACTCAAGATCTTGGTTGGGAAGACCAGCACGAGCAACCATGGCCATGCCGTCACCAGTACAAGTGTGGGCACTGGTGCAGGAGAAGTATGTACGCCCATAGCCTCCAGTTGCAAGAACGGTCTTGTGGGCCCTGAATCGATGTAGGGTCCCGTCCTCCTGGTTGTACGCAATTACACCAACACACTCTCCATCCTCCATCAACAAGTCCAAGGCAAAGTACTCAATAAAGTAGTTGGTGTTATGGCGGAGAGACTGCCCATAGAGAGTGTGCAACAGTGCGTGACCAGTTCTGTCAGCGGCAGCACAGCATCGGTATGCCTGTCCTCCCTTGCCGTAGTTCTGGGATTGGCCTCCGAATGCACGTTGATAGCTTCACTACTGTCAGCCGTAATTTTAGAAAAATGGCTCAAGGGGCTAACATCTTTCCATCTTCCGTTCTCGAAAATGGGCAACCATAGTTCTCCAACTCAATGACAGACGCTGGTGCCTCTCGGGTCATGTAGTGGATGGCATCTTGGTCTCCTAACCAATCTGAACCTTTCACAGTGTCGTACATGCTATCCTAAGCCTTGGTATAATGTCCCTTTGCATAAAGCTGATGAGTTAGGACACTTACTGCCATCTCCAGTCATCCTCGTGCATACTAGAAATTCGTTAGCTCTGGTTCTTGTGATATGCAACCGACTGAGATACTCACTTTCCCAAAGCTGCATTGATGCCACCCTGGGCCGCAACAGTATGACTTCTTGTTGGGAAGAGCTTAGAGATACAAGCAGTCTTGAACCCAGCCTCCGCCAATCCAAAGGCCGCACGCAGACCGGCTCCTCCGGCTCCGACTACTATCGCATCGTATTCATGATCCTACGATTCATCAGCCAGTGTCCTCGGTACCTCAATCGAGTACGCGAGCACCAACAATGACTGGGTACTTGTTCGAAACATGCGGTGAGGCCTCCTTCACCCGCAGCGGCTGGCTAGCCCATATCCGTGCTGTATCGAGAGGCCAGGCAAATGTTAAAATTGTATTGTGGTGTGGAATTCATTGGATTCTTTACCTGCTGGCTTGGTAGAGCTAAAGAGACGGGATTGTTGAAATCGTGAGGTGCTCGAAATCTATGTGGTCAATGTTAGCCTGAACCTAAGCAGTAGGACCGTTATGTTCCTTACTCGAGAGCCCGAGGAGAGAAACCTCCGTAGGGCGAGAGAACTCATGACTGTATATGTGGAGGTGTGAACAGAATATAACAAGATTATGGACCGACCCTTCGGTGGCTATGGCCTCAATGCAATTGTGAATGAAATATATAAGTAGGTGTGTTCAACACTGGGTAAGGTCACAGGCGAATGATATTTTGACCGGGAATGAAGGATATGCTTTGGGAGCTTACAAGTGCACGCAAATACCTACTAGGGATGAGGAATTCTACGAGCCTGGAATTCACTCCTCGGTTCAAGACCGCGACTACCCCTCCACGTGACGGCAACCTTCGGCCCCGCCAATGAGAAGTTGAATTAAACTGAATAAAACTCGATATTCGGAATCTACACACCAAGGACTACAGATACAATTTTTTTCCGACCGAAAAAAGTTCAAATTACAGAATCCCCCAAAAGGCGTCCGTTTCTGAGGTCGACTTCAGAAAGTGGGAATCCGTGGCGTGGCAACAGACGATTGGGCAATGGCCCCAACGGACCAATCACAACACGGAATGGAGGAAAACCAAGGCGGATGGGAATGGACGGTGAGAATTATCAAGGAATGGACAGAGGTCCTGACGGGAGAGCACTTTTTCTTCCTAGGAGCTGAAGGTACTCTAGCAAGGCTGGTACACGGGGTAATGAGCGGCGAAAACCATCAAGAAAGGTGGGAAGCGGCAGTGAGTCTGATCGCAGCAGGAGCAGGAACAGAAATGGGTGCGACAATCAGGAACCTCGCACAAACCTTCAAGTGGGGAGCGAAGGACATAGGGTCCGTCACCGTGACACCCAAAGACACACTCCAGGCCCAGGTGGTCACCTTACAGGAATTCTGGGAGATGAGCCAACAGGCGTTCCAGAACCAGGCCGGGAAATTCGGCTTCTTATACTGCGAATGGGAGCCCGCCGACCCCAGGGTCCAGGAAGAGCCCAGCGAGCCACCTCCCCCCCCCCTCTCTCCGGTACCGGGCCCATGCCCCAAGTCACCAAGGAGACCAACCCGGAACCCCTCACAGAGCCTCCTCAAACGGAGGAGGACCTCGACATGACCAGCGCTCCGGCAGAATCTGTCAGGAGCTAGAGTGACGAAGACGAAGAGGAAGGGGGAGAGGAAGAGGAGGAAGAGGAACTAATGGGAAAGAATGGGAAAGGGAAGGGTCCACTGGTCGATTTTGAAACGGACCTGGAAGACACTGACGCTGAAAAGGCCAGG
>Ga0307511_10004254_pt1 | contig 14615 bp, 9 predicted proteins | sample 13_EM_MG_FD_200266 | JGI IMG/M metagenome (GOLD analysis project Ga0307511, IMG submission 200266) | Populus trichocarpa ectomycorrhiza microbial communities from riparian zone in the Pacific Northwest, United States - 13_EM | ecosystem: Host-associated > Plants > Roots > Unclassified | place... | reverse complement strand
GCGGCATACGAAGGGCCTTTATTGCATATTCTGGGCATCGGCATGCATGTCTCATGCATGTCTGAGATGCGTAGTAACTTTCCCCCACGCACTGTAGCTCCAGAATTGTGCCAGAAGCCAAGGTCCTGTGATTCTGGGATCTCTCTGTGCCAATTTCCCAGTCTCATCCTCGGCTGGCCACCATGCCTGTGAATGGAAGGTGTAAAATTTCCTGGGTTTCTGCGTCTCGACAGGCATAGGCACCGGGTATGCCACTGTGATTGTCATGGCAGTGGTACAGCTGCATGAGTGTATTAACTTGTGCCCCTGAATTGCTCTCCCTTGCGGACAGTGCCAGTACTGAACCGTATTTGGGGTACTGTGCGGCAACTTTGCAATTCAGGTACAAATAAGGTTTCCTGGTACTCTTCAAGATATATTCCCCGGTTGGGACAGTACTCTATACCGAGAAGATCATTCAGCATCGTACAGACACCTTGTGCCTTGAAGCGCACATCCTTATATTCCTCGTGAATGCTCGTGAAATGTCATCAATAAAATTACGCGTCTGTTGATCTCCCTTGCATGTGCTGACTTAACCTGGTAGCAGGAAATATTCTATCTAGAGTATGAACCCCCTGTCAGTTTCGATTTCCCGAAGCAGCCAGTACCTGGGGGGAGTCTCATGGAGTACCTTGTCACACCGACAGAAATGCCACAAATCTGCACACCCGAGTGGCGATCCAACCTAGCAAATTGTTCGGGAATAATTATGTGGGGCTTTTTTTTTGGAACTGTTAGCACGGCGCCCGTCTCGTTTTAAATATAGTGTAGAAAGGGAACATATCATGTACAGTAACGGCAACAATACACGGGTTGCTTACCAAAAGGAAATAGGTTCTATTAACTCTAAAGGAGAGAATGATACCAACAAATAAACCAAGACGCCCAATGCACAAAGCATGTATAAATGTACTGATCAATGAAAGAAAAAGAAAAAAAGAATAAAGTACGCCTTATAGCTGTTATGAGCGAGGCTGAATTCTGATATGTGGGCGTGATATCTCGCTTATACCCAACACAGTCGATTAAGTCGGGAACCTGCATACCCCTTCCGCCCGACATCAGTGGTGGTGGTCAGTTATGCCCACCCATCTGTCGTTACTCATCCCATGGCCAATACACACCCCCAACCCCACCTCCACCCCCACCATCGCCCCCATTGCCACCTCCAAATGGTCCATTCTGGTCTCCGAACGGTCCTATCTGATTCTCCGGGCTCTGAGGTGGGAACATGCTAGTATCTTCGCCAACCCGCCTTGTTTGACCTGATGGGTCTGTGTATTCCCCTCCTATTGGAAAGAACGGGAAGAATCCAGATCCCCCTCCATGCCCTGAATGTCTACTGAAGTAATCAAAATCGATTGTCACCGCTGCTCCCATCATCACTGCTCGTTCATCTAGTGTCATGCCCCTCCCACCACCACTTTCGACCACCGCATTCTCTCCATCACGAAGTGCCCTGCCCTGGTGTGTATTGGAAATCAGATGTCCAGGCTCACTAGCCGCTGAAGCCGAGTCCATTCTCAAGGCATAGACGCCCGTATCTGTGAATATTTCACGGCCAAATCCAGCAAAATTACGATTGACGGAACCAATCAGTTGATCGTCTGCGGAAAGGAGTGAAAAGTCCCAGCTGAGAAATGGCTCATCTATGTATGCAAATTGTGTGAACACCCCATGATCTCCAGCTGGCCCACCAATCTGCTCTCCTGCCTTACTTGCATAGCTTCCCGTGATAGGATCATGATGCAAAAATAGATTGTATTTTCTCCGGAGTAGGTGCCATTGCTGTTGACATTCCCCAATCATCCTTAGGGCCGAGGGCTCAACTGTAGTGGATGTGGATGTGGATGTGGGGTTGATGGGATCGAAAACACGGATGCGGGAGTTGATGAAGGAGAAAGGCCGGTGGAACTGCGGCCCCAGTCAGCCATGAAATGGAGAGTAGGCCTTGAAAAATAATGGAAAAGTTACTCTCAACACTTCCCTCTCATCCCTATCGAACACATGTGTTGTAAAAGCTCGGTGCGTCCGAAACCATTGCCTTGCGACTATCTTGGCGATTCCGGATTCCTCTTCGGCAATGAACCCCACATGATTGCCGTTCGGGTCCATAATGACATACTTATTTGCCTGCTCGAAACCACTGTTCCCAGTTAGTCGAAGTTCAAGAATATCTCCAATGACACGTCAAAGCTTTGGTGGCTTACAGCAGCAAATTCCCAACTTCGAGCTGTCTCTGGATTACCAAAGCCGAGTTATCCAGTAGCCCCGCAGCGGGGTGTGAGCTCTTCAACACACCATTTGGGTCTTCCGGAATATGAACTGGAGCGAGTAGAGAGTTGCTGATAGGTTCGGAAGCCTTCTGGGTCTCTGTAGCATAGTCTGGGAGCTCGTCTCGGAATACGACTCTTTCGGGCGGGGGTTTTCGGCGGGATACCGAGCGGAGACTGGCATTACCTCCGGTTCGTCTGATTGTTGAGTAAGCGTAGGCTGATGTCCTGGCCCTCGTTATTAAAGGAAAGACGGTTTTTGCGAACGCAAACATCCTTGTATTGGATGTACGAGAAGGGCTGTCGAAGTTGAAGTTCTTGATGTGAACCGCCGAGGCGCTAAACCGTTCCCAAGCTTGCGACGCAACTCTTTGTTAAGCTATTTGTTTCGCAGGGCCTTTCAGCTAAGCGAAAACGAAGGAAAAACCATTAGTTAGCAGATTGAACTCAAAGCGAATAGACAGCCTTGAATTATATTTTTCGTCTTTTGCATTTCATATGGAAGCCTCTATGCGATAAAATGTTCCCACCAGCACAGAACTTGAACCTCGATGCACGGGCTCTCAGCGGCATTACTGGGTTCGTTAAGCCCCTCCCATTACCTGTTCCGAGTGCTAACGGCGGCTTAATTTTGTGTGTAGATCAATCTCAATTGCCTGCTGGGTGATTGTGTTCTCGCCCCAAATCATTGTCAATGTGCGTTGCCTACCTTGGTAGCTTGGAGTTTGTACTGGAATAAGACTTACAGTTACCCTCAGTTCCGCCGGGGTTCTGCAGATGGCCTCTCCTTGACCTTCCTCGTCATATGGCTTCTCGGAGATGTCTTCAATGTCCTCGGGGCCGTCCTCCAGGGCGTTTTGCCTACGATGGTCATCCTTGCCATCTACTATACCTTTGCAGATATAGTACTCCTCGGCCAATGTCTCTATTACAAGTGGAAGGCAGCTAGATACCAGCTTCCAGCTCCTGTCACCTCTTCACACGCACACGAGCATCAGCACCACTCTGAAATTGTTCACTTGTCGCCAGCCACTCCCTTGTTGGATCCACCAAAGACCGCTGAAGAGGCAATGACCCCCACCTCTGAAGGTGGAAACTGGGGGGTATGGAGCACGATCCTCTTCAACACTATCGCCGTTGTCATGGTGTGCCTTGCTGGTATTGTTGGGTGGTTGCTGACACCAGCTCCACCTCAGTCGTCAATGCCAGATGAGTCACACATCGAATTTGACGTTTTAGGCCAGGTGTTTGGGTATCTTTGCGCAGTGCTCTACCTAGCCTCCCGTATTCCACAGATATACCTCAATTACCAGAGGAAGACGGTGGACGGACTCTCACTCTTATTCTTCCTGTTTGCTTGCCTTGGGAATTTGACATATGTGATTAGCATCATCACATATGTCCCCAATGATGCAGACAATAGAAGGTGGACTCCAGAAATGAGCCGGAGGTATTGGAGGTATATTGCTATCAACGCTAGTTGGTTGTTGGGAAGCGTGGGAACATTGTTTCTGGATATGATAGTGGGTTGTCCCGGTACATACCCTAAGTGTGCAATAGCTGATGTGTAGCAGATCTTCGTCCAGTTTTTCCAGTATCGTGATATAGAGGATGCGTACGAGTACGGAAGTCAAAGTGATTCGGACTCTATCGTAGAAGATGACTATCATTATTAAAGATTATGAATGAGTGCCTGACGATTTGGACGAAAGGTGGTAGTTAGCTCAGTACATAGCCCAAAGGTGTTCCTTGACTTGATACGTTTGGCATTACTTTCGATAAAAGCGCTGTATTTTTAGGTATCTCGTACTAGAGCCATTGCTAAATATAGACTTTGGAAACTGTTTAATTTACTTTTACTAATCTACTTGTGATAGGCAACTCTGATTAAGTGCACTTATACAAAAACCTAGTCTAGTTGCACATAAAAACCATAGAACATGAGTGAGAACTCGGAAAACACCAATTAAGACCAAAAAGAAAGTCATGATATACCTGCTAACTCGCTGTTCATTCCAAAGTTGCTGAAATGCAGCACACCCGAGCACACGCCATCCTCACTCTATGCCTGGTCACTGACAACCCTACGAATGATATCGAACTCGTTCACGTATTCCTCCCCACTGGTCACACCAGCCGTTGTAGCCCTAACTGTAGCATCCACCGCAATTTGGTCTACTGCCTCTTCATCCATATCATCAATGTCTTCCAGAGTATTCATTTCTTTGCTGGGATCCAGTATCCAGAGTGCCTGAGCAGTGCCAATCACACAAATGCCTGCATTGATCCACCAGGCCAAGCCAACATAACCAATATCCAGTCCATATGAGTAGAGCATTCCAGATATCGTAGGTCCAAAGGACCTCGCCAAGCTAGCGACTGAAGCAGCAATGCCATTGATGGTACCCAGAACAAGAAGAGATGGTGCCGAGTTCGTCGTAAGAATCATGTTGCAAGGGTAGGAAAGACACGCCAAGAGGATCTTGATGACCAGGGTTCCGTAGATACCGGCATACTTATAGTCGTCCGGAATGAAGTCGAGGTATGGAACAATAATGTAAGAGATAGGATAAAGTACCATTGTGGCCCTATAGACATTGAAAGCCCCAAATTTGCCAGCCACTGGAGGAAAAAGGATAAACTGTATCAACATAGCCAAAACGCCTTGAACCGTCAGAATAAGACCTATTTCCCGGGTAGATAAACCGTAACCCCCAACAAATTTGAACCAAGACGACGGCGCTTCAGCAGCCTTAGGCGTAGATAGGAACACCGGAAGCAATTGCTCGAATGCAATTGTGTGGAATGCTAAAATACCGTAAGATATAATGAGGTGAATGATCTGTGGAGTGAAAGTTTTTTTGAGAGGAAGCGGCTTCGGCCGTGTGCATAAGGGCTCGCCTTCAACACTTGCTGTCGTTGATGAAGGCTCAGAGAATGTGTTATATGCTGCACCGGTGACTGGGCCATCGGGCTCAAGTAACTTTCGCCTGTCCTCACTACCCTCATTGGGTCGAGAGAATGGGTAGCTGACCAGCGCAACTAATTTCTTGCCCAGCTCCCTTCCGTAGTCCCTCTCATGTTTCAGTTCAGCGTGTGTCTCTTCAAGGAACAAAACCCCAACACAAACACCAATAACAAGAACCGCTGAGGCGAAGAGGTTGGGAAGGGCATATGGATACTCTTCGAGGAAACCGCCAGGTTTGAATATATCTGGGTATTGCCTGATGGGGTCGGCAAGGGCTCCTCCGACTGCCGGGCCGATGATGGAGCCGATGCACCAGACAAAAGGCATAATTGCATACGCCCGAGCTATTTACAGTGTTAGTGGCTGTATTCCATGCTTGCTCTGTGCAAACTCACGTTGATGCTCCTTCCGGGGTACCATCTCTGCCACAGTTGTTTGGATAACTCCGATATTGCCGTTGAGAAAGCCACCTGCTGCTCTGGCTAGCAGAGCAACGGGGAATGATTTGGCGAACCCGAAGAGGATCATGCTGACCAAAGTCCCAGCTAAGCCTCCTATGAGAACAGGTTTCCGCCCAATTTTATCAGATATCCGGCCCCACCACATCCCAGTCAGGAACTCTGCGAACGCAAACTAAGCGGCATCATGTAAGGTCTACCTTTCAAAGATGAGGGAGAGGATACTAACGGCAGAGGTCACCATTCCTGCGTAAATAGCGATTTCATTGTTATTTTTCTGGTAACCGCCATGTTAGAATCCTCCCTACGAACTCCGTAGGGTATTCTTACAGCAATCCCAAAGGAATCTATCATGTAATAGATGTACGGAAAGATTGAGCAAAACGCTATGGGCTCGCAGAGTCTACAGATTGCTATATTAGAGACTGATTAGCTTCCCGAGCCAACTGACACGCATTTTTTGGAGCAGTAAAGGGAGTACTAACAAAGTATGACCAACTGACGCACGGGGAAATCATTCGAGGGAGAAGTTGGGCGAGCTCGTGACATCTCTCGTGTTTCTGGGGAGGTCTTGGGGCCCTGGCCGGAATGCCTCGAGAACACGACTGCTTGATGCTTCAAAAGACGAACCAGCTTTCGAAGATTCAGAAGTCTTTTGTACCAGCCAACAAGCAAAAACGTCTGCAAGCTTACCACAAGAAGTAGCGGCAGTAAAAGGCAGACGGTAAAGGAGTGACTTTGTTGACGAATGGAAGAAGCCGTGGCCAAACCGGGAGACGGTGTGAAAATACAAAAAGGATAGGAGGAAAGGAATATAGAGATACCCCCAGGCCGACTTGGACCCTGGATGCAGCAAGGGCTAAGTCCCTATCATCCCCAATATAAGTACCCCATACCACCAGCCCGGGTATCCTAAGGCGCCCTGCTAGCAGCAGTTCCACCGAGCCATCATGACTAAACGTAGTACACTATAGTGTGTCATCGTGGGGGAGGATGCGGGCTGGTGGGGGGGGCAGAAAAGAGGAAGGAAAGCATTTGGGTATCAATTGATAGTTCGTTAACTGTCTGACACCCTGACGGATTGGTAACTTGGTACCTATGTGGGTGAGCAGCTCTGAGCCAGCGTGCGTTAGATGGGCTGCCACCGGATGCCGGACCGCGACTCCCAGCCCCAGACCCCACTCTCGACATCTATTCGCAGTCTTGACTCCACGCATCTCGAGCTACATGAACGATCGGGGTCGGCTGCAGCTACATACATGTACTATTTCAAACAGCAAAAATGGAAGACACTGTACTCCGAAAATTGTGTGGGTAGGTATAGATGTTCAATTCTTTTTTACGGTGAAGCATGGGCTAACCTTGGAGACTATATAATATCTCATAGGCTGGTAGCTAAGGTTTGCACTGGCAGCGCTGAGGCTTAAGCTTCATAAAAACGATATCCCCTCCGTTTACAATATTTTTTCTGTTCGCTTCGGCTGAGTTAGCGCAGTCGAGGCGAGAGTCAAGGTGAAGCCAAAACAGAGTTAGCTGGTCTCACTAGCCCAAGCGAAACAGCTTTAGTATTGCCTACACTCCCCGATGTCGAGACCTACGTGGTGATGCATTGAAGAGAGCCGGATATCGGCTTCCTCGACGGACGACTGAGATTGACATTGTGAGAGCACAGCACCGGCTTTATCCATATATCACTAATCCATGTGCAATGCAGTTCCATGTAAGCTTATCTAAATCCAATGTAATGTAGTCTCGTATCCGTATAGACTGGTCGTTGATGAAACTAGGTAGTGCTTACCGTTACAGGTAAGTGTAGGCGAGTTACCAGGTTGTCTGGTTGGTTGCCAGGTTTCCATTCGCAACCGCGGCCCAAAGGAAAACTGGATACAGATATTTCGAAACAAAAACGCGCTATATTTCGGATTGCTTTACAAACACTATTGTTTGAAGGATGGTTACCATAGGAATGGCCAAAAGATATAGATAGTCTCCTTCAAAGAGGGAAAAAGATACCTACAACCTGCTCCCTTGCTGAGCAAGTACCTGCATCTGAGGGTATTTTGATCCCTTTTTGTAACATGCACTAGATGCCGCTCTGCGGAGTAACAAGTATTTATGATGTACCGGGATTAGTCTTGCACCATTATGGCATTGAACCAATCTGAACTGATATGGTAGGGATGGTTGGACAATACATCTTTGGTCGAAGATCGATCGTGGTTGCAAGTCATGAGCATAACCTATTGCTGTGCTTGCATAAGATATGTATGAGCATGTCGCACATTAATGACCAACTGTGGGGACTGTAATATTATTACCCTGAAACCAGTATTCACTGGGTTTTGCTAACGGCTACCTAGGTAGCTTGGGTTCGCCATGGGGTGAAGCTAGGCCCCGGAGTACCAAACAGTTCTTACATATTTGGTGGTATCATGATCATAGGAGGGGTGTATGGTGAACACAGTTGGGTTTGTGGCTTAATACGCACGACTCATGTTGGCTTAAACACGAGAGCTTGTGCCAACCAGACTAGGCTTAAACATCCGATGCTGTATCCCATTTAGGTAATATCTACTGGAAAGAGAACAATGAATAGATGGGCTCGGCGCCTCGCTTGTTGAGGTTGGAGTATGGTCGAGCTGTATTTCCTCCTGTGATTTACTCATGTATTCGTGTTTATGTAATACTTGCCGAAAGCACTATCAAATAGTTAATATAACGGCATATACATTGGTATCGTCTCGAATTTGCCGTTGCTACCAGCTAGATCTGCAGTCACGTTACTTAGTAGTCTGGTTGGCACATTCGTTTCTGGCAGTCTCTCGGGTTGACTGATTGGTTTCAGATAGAACGCTAATCTTCAAACCAGACTCAGAACCGTTGGAAACAAGAAACAAGCGACGGCCTGTAGGCCAATAAACCACGCGAGATTAGAGGCGTCTTGGCATAGGCTGATCCGATAAAGCTCTTGGCGCAGCATATAGGTACTTACGGCTGAAGGATGTAACTGTAAGCGACTTACATCTAAGTATTTGTGCGACAACCCATCTGCAGTGTTATCTGCAGTGCTTCCACAGCTTTTATCAGTTATCGCCAGCCACAGCTAACATTGGCCTTCAGCAACGCTCAATTGAACTGAAACAAAACCTCAGAATTTCACTCAAGACAATAAAATGGAGGGGGGACACACCAAAGGCGGTAGGAAGAAGAAGGTTTTGCTGATGGTATGCATGAAACACTTATGAGGGAGCTTAGCTAATATATCTGTAGGGTAAATCTGGCTCTGGGAAGTCGTCTATGCGATCTATCGTCTTTAGCAATTATGTAGCCAAAGATACTCGTCGTCTCGGGGCTACCATCGACGTTGAGCACTCACACGTACGCTTTCTCGGAAACCTGACACTAAATCTGTGGGATTGTGGGGGACAAGATGCATTCATGGAGAATTACCTTGCCCAGCAGCGGGATCATGTCTTCAAGAACGTCGAGGTTTTGATATACGTGTTCGATATCGAGAGCAGGGAGTTTGAGAGAGACCTTATCACCTATACGACCTGTCTGGAAGCTCTGCGGGATAATAGCTCTAATGCAAGAATATTTTGCTTGATCCACAAGATGGATTTGGTGCAAACGGAGCTGAGAGATAGACTCTTCCGGGAGCGGGAGGCAATTATGAAGGAGAAGAGTGCGGGGATGGAAGTCACATGTTTCGCCACGAGTATATGGGATGAGACGTTGTACAAGGTAAACCCCTCACCATGCGCTCTGTATTGTTACAAATGACTAATCAATTCTGTGTGATGTCTCCAGGCGTGGGCATCGATTGTCTACACCCTAATTCCTAATCTACCTACCCTAGAACGACATCTGAATGCATTTGCCGAGATTGCAGAGGCAGAAGAGGTCATACTATTCGAACGAACGACTTTCTTGGTGATAAGTTACGTCACCCGAGCAGAGGTGGAAAACCCGTTCCCAGACCGGTTTGAGAAAATAAGTAATATCGTCAAGCAGTTCAAGCAAAGCTGCAGGTGGGTGCGCTGTTTTCCTCTGCTATTACGCCTTACTAACGGAGCCTATACAGTAAAATGGCATCTAATTTTACAGCCTTCGAGCTTCGTGCACACACGTTTTCAGCATTCATTGATGTTCTCACACCAAATACCTACATCTTGGTGGTGATGCCGGCGAACGCTGCTGAGCCAGCCACCACCCTGATGAATATTGCTGTGGCAAGAAAACACTTTGAGAAACTGGAGCTTGTGGATAGGGGCAGTGGTGGGCGAGAGAGGGAGCGTGAAAGGGAGAGGGAGAGGGAAAGAGAGAGAGAAAGAGGAATGCTGAATGGGCATCATTAATTGGAGCAGACAATGCGTGGCGACTGCAGCTGACTTCTCAACCAGCCTACATGACGACAGTTCATATCACTTCATGCATCTAATGATATACCGGACACACCCCATTTCCCTATTACGGTGGAGCTATGGGGGTTTGTGAATCGGTGTCCCTCCTTTCCCATGTTTTATTCTCGGTTTTAGTGTGTGGCCGTGGGGAGCACCGGGCTGAGTCTCGGTTGGCTTGTCATTCGTTGGTTTCTTTCGCACGGAGTTGGGCAGTTTTGTTTTTGATACCTCTATGTTGGGACACATTACGAATCGAGATCCTTAGAGTGGCCAGAAGCCTTATGAGCGTGGCAGATGAATGGGCCAATGCAGACCGTCCTCTGTACATTGTTCTACCAAGTAGGTAGTAGGTGATCTACCTATCATTGCCCAAAGCATTCTGCAACAACCTGTGCCAAGCCTTAATCAAGCGCGAGGTCGGAGGTATGTACTTCAACCCATGCTATGCACGAGTCAGGCGTCCAAAACATCCGCTGCCATCCCAACGGTACGGTATTGTATCGTGAGGTTTCCCCAGATCCCGGGCAGTACAGTAACTTGTGTAACCCCGGTTTCGCGTCGTTGAGTTGAACCAACCCTGTGGTTTTCTGCTCTTGTAGCAGATTTCCTTACCTGTCATGCCCCCACCCCCAGCTTCATTCCATCGTTCTGGGGTGCCCATGGCCGCGAATACTGAGTCTCTCGACTTTCGAGAGCTACGGAGTGTTTTTACTGTGAGAACTGAAATCCCTGCAGTTGGCTTATCTAGGAAGAATCACACTGAGGCCTGCTTTAGCTTGCAGACGATCCTGCGGATGACGATTTACCACCTACACAAGTGATTTCTTCGCCTCCAAAAGCAATCTCTCCAGTCCCGAGTGTACCCTCCAACCGCACGGGTGGGACTGGCGCCGACAATACTGGAACCTTAAAATTACTGTACCCTTCCCAGAATTATGTTGGAGATACTCAGAAAGATCCAGAAACCTCGATGGATGGATCGCAGCACCAGGAGGCGGGTGACTCACCATGGAGCAATGTGCCTGCGATTGCCAACCGCCCAGCCTCCGCAGGTCTGGATGCCTTGGTGGCGGAGCTCGAATCCCAGGAGAGGACAAATTACTTTGATGAAAGTCGCCGATTTGGATCACCGGAGAAAACGCAAACACCAGCCAAACCAATAGGACCTTTGGCTGGATTGACAAGTGCCATGAGGGGAGCGGTTCCTATGGGTTTGACTCAGCTATTCAATAACACTCAGGATTCCCCCCTCCAGCCAACCAGAACTGTTGGAGTTACTGCTCTACCAAAGCCCACGGTAGCGACTAGCCCATCGAGAGCTCCACGAGAGAAGCCATTGGTCCAGATGCATGCACCCACGAAGATACCTGCTCCCCAAGAGGACGTTTACTACTCGATTGCCGAGTCACAGGAGGCACGAGAGAGGCGGGTGGGAAAAGGGAAGAAACGAAGGGTTTCGTCACGGCCGGCAAATTCCAGTGACGATGAAGAGCTAAATATAATCTTTGATGATGAAGTCGCCAACCGGAGGACCCGCAAGGCTGTTCATGCGAAACGGAAGAATGAGGAGGAGGTTAACAAGGCTTTCGACACTATGAAAGCATCTAGAGCTGCAAAAAAGGATGGGGTCCAAGCCACTGGGAAGAAACGGAATACCAGCCCTGAACAGGCCCTTAGGAGCATTACCAGAGAGAGCAAGGAGACAAATGTTCGGGCAGGCCGGGGGGATAAAAAGAAAAAGCAGACTCCCAGTCAGAAAAAGGCAGAGGAAAGGGCACAGGTCATTGCAGAGAAACGGATGAGGAACAGAAATATTTTAGCATCAACTGGTGATGATACAACCACTGATGATGAGGACTCTCCACCACTCCCACGTAACTTCCCCCGACAAACTTCAGAACCACAAAGGACCTCCAAACGAAGTAGCAATGTCCAGACAATGAAACCACCGAATGAAGCACCCGGTACGACGACTGGTGCCAAACCTCCTGAACCCTTCGGGCCCATGGATTGGGAATCCATGCATGACGTCCCACGCCCACCATCAGAAAGACATAGTTCATTCCTCCGAAGAAAACGAAGTTCTATGGTCTCCGCATCTGATGCACTCGCAAATGAGGTTCCCTCAGCTCCTCCAGCGCAACTAAAGACAGTGAAGTCCTCTATTAAAAATATGCCTCCTTTTAATATACCCAAGATACCCCCATTGTTAACTGAGAAATCCACATTCTCCCTTATCCCTTTTGAAAATATATACCAGGGATCAAGCTCTCTCCCAATGCCACCTGCAATGGGGACGTATGATGGTTTACTGGCAACGTCGAGCCCGCCTCCATTCTCACTGATAGGGGATGCTACTACAACCCAGGTTCAGAGGAGCCCCCCAACCGGGGAACATGATTCACGAAGCGGGGTGGAGGTGGCTGCGTCACAGCCACAATTATGCACCCCACAGCTTCGCAGGGCAGCGGGTTTGGACAGAGCAAGCACTATACCGGAAACGAGTCCGATTGTAGGTGGGAGTGTGGTTACACCAGTTCGATGTCCGCCATTTTATAGAGTGCAGACTGAGAGCACGGGGGTTACTGAGACGGACATAGATATTGATAAGACTCCCAGGGCTACCCCCGCAAAAAATACACCACCTAGTAAGCGGAAGAGGGATACTATGCATTCGAAGCCTCCGGCCCAGGAATCACGTGGAGTGAGTGTTGTACCAAGCTCGTTACCCCGGGAGGATCAAGCCCCAGTCACGGATAGGGAGGGGGACACGGCCATGAGCGAAGCAAGGACTGCAGCAGGAACGGAACTTGGCGGGGCCCGGCCTCGAGCTAACTCATTAGATACGAATCCGAGGAAGAGACGCAGGACCGAGAGACTTGACCCCGAACTCCAAACTCCAGACCATAAGGAGAATAGGAAAAACCTGAAAGGCACGGAATTCGGGCCAGATAATGTTGGGGGTGTTAAATCAAGAACATCAACATCGGCAGTCAAGAAGAACAAGGTTACCAATACCTCATCATCAAAGAAGGCTAGACAGTCACGTTTGGCGACCTCAACCACGACGGCAGTTACTCCGGAAGACGTTGTCACACCTGTGACTCCGGCACCAGGCATTGATGTACAGGCTCTTGAGGCTTCTGATAACCACGCCGCGCATCGCGTATTTGCCCTCTTTAGAGACAAGGAGTTGTACTACCACCCAGCCACTGTTCTTCCAAACCCCACTGTGGCCCGATCACATCTCAGAGTCATATTTGATGATGGGACTGAAGTCCTGACTGACAGATGCCACGTCCGACGGCTGATCCTCCAGGTGGGGGATGTTATTAAATGTAGTATGGTTAGCATGAAAGCAAAGCTCTGGGTTGTTACTGGATTTCCGGAGAATCAGGGACTAGTTCCGGCAGGATCGGAGTGGGAAAGCAAACTAGTCGATACTAATGGCCATCGGACCGTGCTCCTGAAGGAGAAAAAAAGGGGGGCGAAACTGGGAACTAGCATGCAAAATACACCGGTAGCTATAAAGAGGGATGGTATTGAAGAAGGGACAGTAGGAGAGCCGGTAGAAGTGCCTATCACCAAGATTTATGTGGTAAAGTCTCTGTGGCCACAATTTAGGGAACGATTGTATAATTTTGGGGTGGGATTCCTAGAAGGTGTGGACAGTCCTTCGAGCCGGCTTTCTGTTGTTTCTGCAGCAGAGAGTCCGCCGCCAAAGGATAGGAGAGCCTCGCCGTTGTTTCCGCCAGGGGCAAATTCGTCGAAGTTACTGTTGTCCGGAATACCAGCCGGGGCGCATACGAAGAAAGTAATTGATGGGGTCTTTTCAGGGATGATATTCGCCATTAGTTTTGGAGATAATGAGTCTGAGAAGAAGGGGGTTACAGCGAGGATTTTGGCGAATGGGGGAAGGATTTTGGAACAGGGGTTTGATGAGATGTTCAAGCCGGCTTCTGGGGCTAAACCCAAGCCCATCCCAGCAGCATCTACCACCACTTCAATCGCATCGGATACGGAGAAAGAGGGGGAGAGTGTGGATGGAGACTGTGCCTCTAGCGGTGCCTTGGGCTGGGACGTCCGTAACGGGACAGACAAAGTGGGATTTGCGTGTGTGATTGCGGATAAGTACTCGCGCAGAGTCAAGTTCTTGCAAGCTCTTGCGCTGGGTATCCCTTGCCTTGCGGGGAGGTGGGTCGAGGACTGTATCAAGAAGAATATGGTTGTGGATTGGGAGATGTATCTCCTTCCTGCGGGAGAGTCGGCTTACCTCTCTGGGGCCATTCGATCACGTATACTACCACCATTTTCGGCAGCTACGAGTAAGTTTTTGGGGATCGTGGAGCAAAGGAGGAAGTTGCTTGATGGGTATAACGTGTTGCTGGTTATGGGGAAGGGGAAAGTGGGGGAGAAGAGGAAGCCGTATAGGTTTTTGGTTTGGGCGATGGGGGCCAGAGTTGTGAGAGGG
>Ga0307511_10004253_pt1 | contig 14615 bp, 8 predicted proteins | sample 13_EM_MG_FD_200266 | JGI IMG/M metagenome (GOLD analysis project Ga0307511, IMG submission 200266) | Populus trichocarpa ectomycorrhiza microbial communities from riparian zone in the Pacific Northwest, United States - 13_EM | ecosystem: Host-associated > Plants > Roots > Unclassified | place... | reverse complement strand
CTATCCTAAGGGAAAAGGTCCTGGAATGGGCACCCATCTTTCTCTGTACTTGGCTCTGGATTTGGCAACGCTCCCTGCTGGTTGCAGAGTATATGCGGAATACACCTTGCGCCTTGTGGATCAATTATATGACAGAAAGTTCGACATGTATGGTAAAGGTAAGTTAGAACACAGATGATCTTTTTGCCGGTTTAACATGTCAATGAGAGAGGAAAAAAAAAAGGTTGAGATTGTTTCTTCTTCCTGCAGCTAAAAGCTGGTTTGGTGCGTCAAGCTCAGAAAATGGATGGTCAAGATATGGTCTCCTGAGTTTATATCAGTCAAACAATTACCTTTTTGCCAAGGACATTTGCATGATTGAAGCAGAGGTCATAGTACTTGGAATTGGTTCTCCCTTTTAGTTATGATTTTATTTTATTTTATTTTCAATGAGAAATATAATGGATATCATGTAAAGAATTTCATCGACTTTACTAATGGGAAGGGACTTATGCTATTGTTTGTTGACAGTACTATTTAGCATAGTTTGGTATAAAGTAGGTATACACATAAGGTTTTTTTTATATATATATATACATATACATATACACACACCCAAATCCTCGCACCAAAAGACCCATCAAATTTTTGTTTTTTTTTTTTTTTTTGTGTAAACTCCAGACAAAATTTCCAACCAGAAAAACTCAAAATTTAACTCAATCACTTACTTAACCCATTGTTTTACGATTTTATAGATACAAAAAAATATCATAGATATACAATCTTATAAAATATGTTTTTATATTAAATTCATTAAATAATTTTTGAATTTCTAAAATTCTAAGATAAAATCTTTTATTCTAAAAAGTCCAAATGTATTCACGGTGTTAAGATGACATGGAGAGTTTGTTTTTAGGTTAGAGTAGATCTTTAATCCTAGGATATGATAAAAAATTTCTTGGAAGAAAAAAAAATTTTAGATGTTGCTAATATTTTTTTAGTGAAAAAAATATAAATCATGTGGGAGTTGATTTTACGGGTCTAAAAATAACACGAACAACCTGTAAAAATATAATTTGACTCAAAAAAAATTTCAAATGACATCTTTTTTTAATATTAAGATAACAACATATAAGATTGAATTGGGTTAACCCGAGTTAGAATTGTCAAATTCACAACCCGAGTTATGAGACTATAATAACCCTATAAAAAGTAAATCAAAATAACTTATGAAGTCTAATTCTCAATCAACCCAATGTTGAAGGATGAAATTAAAAAAAATCAATTAAAAAATGGATCTAAAAAAAACAACTCAAGTTAACATGTCATACCCGCAACTCGAGTTATAAGATCGAGATAATCTCATAAAAATAAAATCAAAATAAATTACGAATTAACCCAGTATTAAATGATGAGATTAACAAAAAAACAATTAAAAAAGAACATGAAAAATCAACTCGAGTCAATTTGTCAAACTCATGATCCGGGTCATTAGACCGAGATAATCTCATAGAAAAACATTTAAAAAAAGACCTGATTTAACTCGGGTTAACCTGTTAAATTTACAACTCTGGTCATAAGACTGAGATAACCCCTTAAAGAACAAATCAAAACAAAATTATGAAACTCTATTCTCAATCGAACTTGTTGGGTCTAATGATGAACAATGAAATTTCTAAAAATTCTAATTAAAAAATGAGTCAAGAAAACTTGGGTTAATCAGTTAAGCATTATTCTCAGGTTATGAAATTAGAATAACCTAATAAAAAAAATCAAAACAAATAATAAAACCTAATTCTGAATCAAACACAATATTAAATGATAAAATTAGGAGAAAAGTCAATTAAAAAAAACTGAATCAATTGAGTTAATTCGTCAAACACGTGCCTCGGGTGATGAGACGAGGATGACCCAGTAAAAAAAAATCCAATGTTGAAGAACTTGTGATCCAGATTCCAGGTCATAAGACCAAGATAACTTTTTAGGGAAAAAAACAACCTGATTTAACCAAGATAAAAATATCAAAATCTATGATCTTGATCATGAGATTAAGATATCCCTCTAGAAAGCAAATTAAAATATATTATAAAACTCAATTGTCAACTGATCTAATGTTGAGTAATGAAATTAGAAGAACAAAAAATTAAAAGAAGACATAAAAAAACTCAAGTCAACTCGAATTAACCTGTTAAGCATTATTCTTGGATCATTAGGCTAGAATAACCTAATATATAAAGCAAACAAAACAAATAATGAAACTTAATTCTCATTCAAATCAATATTAAATGATAAAATTAAAAAAAAATTAATTATGAAAAAATCCTGAATCAACTGGGTTAACCTATCAAACTCGTTATTCATGTAATGAGAGTGAGATAACCCAAAAAATAATTAAAATTAAAAAAAATCATTGATTGAAAAAAAATACACTAATCAACCAATATTCTCTATTTTTTGTGGTTTTCAACTACTTTCTATTTCCTCTCCGGAATCCAAAGACCTAAAAAATAAGAAAAATAGTGTTTATTTTTTATCAAAACCAAAATTTTAAAAAGGGACTGTAAGAGAATGAAAAGGAAAATAGATGGAACAAAAGGTATTTTTTCACGTGAATTAGAAATTGGCCATACGATTTTCCTCTATTTTTAGCTTGGTCCATTCTCTTTCAATTGTTCCTCTCTACTACAAATTTAATCTCTATCTAATTAAATTAACCTGCTATTAAGTTTTGAAATCTGATTAAAACCTTTAAATCTCAAAATAATACAAAGATAAGGGATCTTCAACTCGCAAACACAAAAAAAAAAAACAGCACAAAAAATGATACAATCAAGAAAAAAAAGGTTTAATGATCAAATAAAAAAAAACATTATTGAAATTTATAGTGAAGTGTGAGTGGGCACTGCAATGATGGTAACTACAGTGAAATACTTAGGAGAATTAGTTTTTTGTAATATTATTTTTGAATCAAATCATTTAATTTATTAAAAAAATTAAATTTAATAAATAACTTATTACAATTTTTATATTTTAAATAAAACATTAAACAAAAAAATTGTAATAAAATACTAAGTTATATAATTAAATTCAATTATATTATTTAAAATGCATGCGGAAATGGATTAAATTACCAGCCTTAACTATTTTGCTATTAATTTAAAAATACTTTTCATTATATAAATTATTTATTTATTATAAATGACAAAATAAAACTCAATTCAGTCTATGAAAATGATTGTTTTTTCAAAGTGTTTTTTATTTGAAAATATATTAAAAATATTATTAATTTTTGTAATTTTATTTTAGATATAAACACAACAAAAATACTAAAATTTTAATTAAAAAAATCAAAAGTTTTTAAAAACTCCAAAACGCGGGGCAAACACCCCTTGATAGACAAAAGACTCAAACAACTTGTGAAATACATTCAGTAAACTATTTGCGGGATACACTACTGCTTGGCATGGAGGAAAAATATTAAGACTTGTAGAAAGACAGTAAGAAAAAGAATCATATGAGCAATGGAGTCAATAAAAATTTCATCATATACCTTGTATTGAATGGTTAAAGAACCCAGTAAGCAGCTTCTGATGGCGCCTTGACAGGCATGGAAAAAAGACCGGTAAATTTAAAAAGGCACCATTTGAAACCCAGATGATCATAGGAGCAGCATGCGATAAATTAGTTTATCGCATGGAAACCAACATATACTCATATCTGTATTAATTATGGCTCTGTGACAGGTTCTCCAAACCAACGGCCAAGTGAGTTCACTGAAGGCAAGGAACTCCTAGAGAACATGCATGTAATTCTTATCATAATCAAGTAAAGATGGTGAAAAATCTGGCAACCATCAAAGCAATAACCCAAAAGAGATTAGAACTCACAAAATGTCAAGTGTGCTGACTGTGATGTTCGCAGAGAAGACGAAATGAATCCCGTAATTCCCAGGAATCAATGCATTTTGATGATTTCGACCAGTACAAGATAGATGATGAAGGCATTGCGTGGGCTTTCTTTTACAGCTTGTGAGTTTGAGAATGGAGGAAGTAAAGGCTGCCGTGAGGAGTTTATAAGTGTTGCAGATCTGACCAGTCATTTGTTTGCCCATCCATGCTTAGAGATGGGGATATGGTTGGTGTTCATTAATTGTTTTAATATTCAAGATCCACCAGACACTGAGGACAGTTTGAACATTGCCGGCACAAGGAACACTCGAGGCGCGAGCAGCCTGAGCCTGGACAGTAATGCAACCACGCTCCACTCTGTGAATCTGAACTTTAAACCAAAACTAAATGGGTTTAGACCCGACCTTAATCGTGGAGTAGTATCCAAAAACCAAAAGCAGGGTTGATCATCATATATTTCTCCACCATTTATATAATTTGACAACGCGCAATGTAAACTAGATATCAAGTTAATATAAATATGAAATCTTATCATAACTCAGACGCACAGTTTAATATAAAAAATTAAATTAGAAATGTAAACTTAACAAATAATTTTATTTTAAATAAGTAATTGTTGAAAAAATATATTTGATAAAATATCAACACAATATATCTAATTGGATTGGAGTTTCTTGAAGGACAGAAAAATGTTTTATTTTTTTTCCCCTTGTTTATGTATTGGGAAAAAGAAGAATGTTCATCACACGCATCTTAAATCAAATGGGTATCCATCAAAATGGATAATTTTATCACATGTTTACGTTTTAAAAAAAACATATAGCAACGGGATGAAGGCAAGAACAAGAAATCATTACTTATTTATTTTTATTTTTTTTGAAAATGGCTAGAAATTATCATGGTTGAAATTTGCTAGATTCCCAAGTTTTCTCAAGGGCATGGGGAGTGGCACATGCACCACCGGCAAAACCAAGACTTTTTTTAATGGACAAATCAGAAAGGCAGAGTCTTTTTCCAAGTCAAGCAATAATTAGGCAAATAGTCAAGCACTCTTCATCCCAAGTAACAAGCCTCCTTGTCTTTGGAGACCCACTTCAGAAAGGCAGAGTCTCTTTCCAAGTCAAGCAATAATTAGGCAAATAGTCAAGCACTCTTCATCGCAAGTCACAAGTCTCCTTGTCTTTGGAGACCCACTTCAGTTTCTGTTCAGTTGAGGTGAGCAAGAATTCAGAGAGAGGCAGAGAATGGCAGAAACAAAAACTGTTCATTCGCCACTGGTTACTTATGCTTCAGTGCTCTCGCTTCTCACTCTCTGCCCTCCTTTTGTTATTCTACTGTAAGCCCTTTTCATTTGCTTCTGCATTTGAATATGATAATTCTTGGTTTCTTTACTTTCTCTTTTGTTTTGGTTATCGGCTATTGTTTGGAAAAGAAAGCACCACAGATATATGTTACGGGTGACACAATTACAGAACCAATTTGTATAGTGTGTTGCAACAGAGGAAGCTACTATCTTTTTAAACTTTATCCGGGGTGTTTTAGATCTTAATAAACCTTTAGATTATTGCTTGTCAAAGTTCGATCTTTTTTAATGCAAGTTTATTAGTCTGCTTAAGAAATCCCAAGATTGCTGCTTTTTCTTTCTTCAGCGAAATTCAGAGAAAAGACCGTTTTTACTACTGCAGTATTAAAAGCTATAAATCTTGATATGTCTCAAGACGATAATGTATTGATTTTTTTTAGCATCGTGCTATTTTGATTAGTGTATGAGAAAATGCATGGAAGAAGAACGAGGGATGGATTCATCGATAGAATAAGTGGTTATTAAAATTAGAATCTTCAACTAATGCAGATGGTACACGATGGTGCATGCTGATGGGTCCGTATGTCAAACTTGGGATTTCTTGAAGCAACATGGCTTGCAAGGATTTATAAATATTTGGCCAGGGCCCACTGCAATTTCCTGGAAAATTATTGCTTGTTATGCAGCATTTGAGGCTGCACTGCAGCTTCTTTTACCTGGAAAGACGGTTGAGGGTCCAGTTTCTCCTGAAGGAAACCGACCTGTTTACAAGGTACTTTTCACATGATACTGTCTTTATCGAACTGCTACACTGTTCCTTGTGTTGTTTGATTATAACAGCTGGAGATTGAAAACAGAAGTTTATGCTACTTAATACATACTGAATGGCTCCAGTCATGAGCTTTCTTTCTGTGGTTGTTGCAGGCGAATGGCATGGCAGCGTACACAGTGACTTTGGTTACCTATCTCAGCCTTTGGTGGTGAGAACTTTCTCCATCAACATCCTTTTGTTTAAGAATTCCAATAAGCTTACACTCATTTATAAGGTTATAATCAGTAAAAAGTTCTTTTAGATTCTACCATGGTATTCTTTGCACTTAAGGTTTTGGAGAGTAAGACAAGCTGCTTCTGACTGGTACTGATTAATTTCACCTGAGTGACAAATGATTATAGAGTGCACCTAATACTTCTTCCGTTTTAATTCTTCAGGTTTGGTATATTCAACCCCTCGATTGTTTATGATCATTTGGGAGAAATATTTTCTGCTCTCATTTTCGGAAGCTTAGTCTTCTGTATTTTCTTATACATAAAAGTAAGGATTTGTAATTACGCAACCTTCCTCGGTTCACATATATTTTGCTATAACTCTACTGATTTTCTTATTTTTTATTATAATTTGGAAGGGCCATTTGGCTCCATCGTCTACTGATTCTGGTTCATCCGGGAACATAATAATCGACTTCTATTGGGTGAGTTCATAACTATACAATACCTTTCATTTTTCTCATGTGACTATCGTTATTTGTCATTAAGCAACATGATTGATGGGGGGAAAGGGAGATTGAGCCAGATATATAACCGAGGGGAAGAAGCTTAAATTAAAAATCCATCAATGTTTTTTCTTTTAGCCAGCAACTCAAATTTAAGCTTCTTCTTTCCAAATTTGTGAACCACGACAATGAGTTTGTAGACTGGCATCTGAAGGTTTTGGTAAAACAATTATTAAACTGTTGTTTTGCCTTCCCACTTGATATGGTGCTTTTTGTTTAGTCACTCAAATTCCTATATGGCTCTATTGTAGTCTAGGCCTTGCTATTATAAAGGTCTCCTTTTCTGTTCGCAGGGTATGGAGCTGTATCCTCGAATTGGAAAGAGCTTCGACATCAAAGTTTTCACAAACTGCAGATTTGGGATGATGTCTTGGGCTGTTCTGGCATTGACCTATTGCATTAAGCAGGTAAATGATGTTCTTGTTTCTTTTTAGTACAATACTGATATTGTAAGCTTGGGATTGTATACATGCTGATTATAAGATGAATCAAATTCTACAGTGAAGAGGTTAAATCCTGTCTTTTGGTTGATAGAAGCATCCTTTTTTTTGTATCAAGTCATGATTAAAATTTAGTTAGACATTACTTCTCCTTTGATGCATTGCTCAAATGTTCTTTCTTGATGAAATACTCATTCTGATAGGGGTAGCAACTAGCAATTTTCCTATCTCTTAGCTATAAGCTTATTCCTTGTTGACAAGTGGATTTAAGAATGTAATAATTATTGGATAGCCAACCCCAAACCTAAATGCTATATAATGGGGTGTGTTTTGAGTGCAAGTTCCTTTCTGGAGAAATGGATTAGCTCCCAACTTCCGAAAAAATTGTGTTTAACCCTTCTATTATGCCTCGTGGAACCAGTGCTACATGTCGAATATGTGGTTGTCAATTCATTATTTTGGTGGCCTGAGGCTACTATCATAAAAATGCTTTTGTGCTTTTCTCGTCACTGAAGGTTGTTTTTACTTTATACATGCAATATGTGTAATTCAACTCATTTGTTATAAAGTTTCTAATTCAAGTTTTGCATGTATAATCGCATGAATAAATCTTAAAATGCACTTTTTTTGTATTCTATCAGTATGAGCAGAATGGGAAAGTAGCTGATTCCATGCTTGTAAATACAATATTGATGCTGGTGTACGTCACAAAGTTTTTTTGGTGGGAAGTTGGCTACTGGAACACAATGGACATTGCACATGATCGAGGTTTACTTATTCTCTAGTTCGTCCGTTTATTTTTTTGAAATGTATTTTTATTTGCAATTTTAAGGTGTTTTTCTTTTCCTTTTTTTTTTTTTTGAAAATTCTAGTGTTTGTCACTGTCAAAGTAGCTTTTTAATTTTTTTCCAGATCTTTCGTTTTGATGGTTATTTTCATTATGCTTATTCCTCTTCTGGGATTTGGCAGCTGGATTTTATATTTGTTGGGGATGCTTAGTATGGGTTCCATCTGTGTATACTTCTCCGGGCATGTACCTTGTTAACCATCCTGTGAACCTTGGACTTCAGGTGCTTTGCTGTTTTCATCTATTTGATTTCCAATTTAACTGCCCTGTTTTCAGCCATTCTCTTTGCTTTAAGCTCCGTGTTTTGAATTGGAGTGGAAGTTTTTAGGAAAAACTTGGAGTTGAAATTCAATAGTGAAAGATATCGATTTATGGTCCTTCTGCCCAAGAAAAAAGTGTTGCGGATTTAAATTTCAGGCCAAAAGTAGGAAAATAAAAGCACCCATCAATTTACAATTGAAGTGCTACCCTAAGGCAATATTCAAATCCAATTAGGAGCATAAATGCTTGATTGTTAGTCTTGAAATAGAAAAACAATCAAAGTCCTATATCCCTTGATATACTGTATTCTAACCATTTCCCTTCTATTTCTCCAGCTTGCACTCTGTATACTAGCAGCAGGCGTTCTCTCCATATATGTCAATTATGACTGTGACAGGCAAAGGCAGGAATTTCGCAGAACAGATGGCAAATGTTTGGTCTGGGGAAAGGCTCCATCAAAGGTGATCTGGTGATATATCCTTTATATTTACATGGTCTATAATTTTCAACCATGAGTAAGAGGCATAATACATTCTAATTTTTAACAGATTGTGGCCTCATACACTACAACATCCGGGGAGACAAAGACAAGCCTCCTTTTGACTTCAGGATGGTAACTGTTGTTGGACACAGTTGCTGTCAAGTTTATTTTAACCCGGCATTCGTTCCATCTTGCTGTATCAACAAAGCTATATGCTTGTGGTTATGTCTTCTGCTGAGATTTTGTATCCTGGATTTTGCAGGTGGGGCTTATCTCGTCATTTCCATTATGTACCTGAAATATTAGCTGCTTTTTTCTGGACTGTCCCGGCTCTTTTTAATCACGTAAGCATTTGAATATAGGAGTAATTTCTCAATTCATGAAGTCCTGTGGACACGCTACTGATATCTTTGTTTGCTTCTGCAGTTTCTACCCTATTTCTATGTGATATTTCTAACCATCCTTCTGTTTGACCGAGCTAAAAGGGATGATGATCGATGTGGATCCAAGTAAGCACAGTTTCTTGACTTGTATTCTTAGTTGGATGGCCTACTGATAGAATTGCTGAACATAATCTTAAAAAATGTCATCTGTACTGCTAGACACATAGTTGGATTCTGATATGTTTGAGAGATGAAATAAAATTTGACGACCACCTGGTTGCAGATACGGGAAGTACTGGAAGTTGTACTGTGAGAGGGTCCGCTACCGGATTGTTCCGGGAATCTACTAAGACATCTCTTCTAGTTGCACCACAATTCGCATTGAATCGATCTACTGTGCCTGTTTATATCTGGTGGTGAACTCAAGAATGCAACGCACGATTATTCCGCTTAAACTGTATAACTCTTGTTTAAGTGATTTTAATGTTTTGGCAAGGTGTGAGTCTTGCTGTTTAATGTACACTGTATTTTTGGTTCTCATTGTCCATGTCTCTTCTTTCTGCGAGATTGAAAGGGAGGATTGCTCTCTGAGGGGATGTCATAAAATGTAATGTGTTTCCTTGCAAACTGGTGGGATGATAGCCTTTTCCTTTTGGTTTCTTCAAGTGATTGGGTTGGTAGCCATTGCTTTTTTGGAGTGGTTGAATTATTGCTACTATCATGTAACTGTGCCCTGGCATGGCGAAATCATCAACACCTCACTCATTTGCCAGTATTTTTGTTCTCCAGATAAGGGTTTGAAAGATTGTTTCCATATTCTCGGGGTGTAAATCCTTTTTCACACACACACGTGTGTGTGTGTGTGTGTGTCTATATATATCTTAGTAACCCAAACCCTAAACTGGATCAGAACTCAGATTGAGTCTGAAAACTTTACAAGTTGTTTTTACCCTGAACAAGTTGCTATTGTAACTTCTGGTACAGGGAGGGATCTAGGCGAAATATGTGTAAAGTATCTTTGTCTCCCTTGCCGCATCATAAATAAACACGAACTCAATCCTCAAACACATTAAAGCAATGGCTTCAAAGCTTCTAGCTTCCTCCCTCCATCGCGGCGGCAACAGCAACCGCTCCCCCAACACAAAATGACGAAGCTATGACAATAGAAGGCTTGAAAATCTCAGCACGGCCACTCTACCTCGACATGCAAGCAACATCACCGGTGGGCCCCAGTGTGTGTTGGACTCTTGCCGGCATCTTCAGGAAGAGGCTTTTGAGGTTGCGTGTTTACCGGTTGGGAATGATGGGATTGTTGATTTGGAGAAGTTGAGAGAGGGGGTCGATAAGGCCGGATACTCCATTAGTGGTGGGGATGGGGGTTGGCGAAAGAGGAGATGGGGTATGATGATGAGAGGATTGGGGGTTCGCAGGAGAGGAGGTTGGATGGAGTTAGGGCTAAGCTTGATGGTGGTCGTGGTGAATGGGAGTGTTGAGAGGAGGAAAGCAGGGAATTTGAATCTTTCGTTTGCGTGCGTGGAAGGGGAGAGTTTGTTGATGGGGTTGAAGGAAGTGGCTGTGTCGAGTGGGAGCGCGTGTACATGTGCTAGTTTAGAAGAGCCTTAGTATGTGTTGAGGGCATTGGGGGTGGATGAGGCCATGGCGCATACTTCAATTAGGTTTGGGATTGACAGGAGGGCAATTGAGCTTACTGTGCGGGAAATGAGCCCCCTTTATGAGATGATGAAGGAAGGGATTGATATTAATGGGCACAACACTGATTGGTTAATACACTGATGCTACAATGACCATGGAGTAAGCAAGGAGGCAGCTGCTGGTTATATGGATTTTCTGTCAAATGAGAGTGTAGCTCCTCGTTGGGTTCTGACTGCTCGAGTGAGTGTATGGATTACAGATGGAATATCATCACCCAGGCTCTTACTCTCGGATGTCCTTGTAAATGCACATGACAGAGTTCTGGAATCTTAGATTGTATATAGCATGACTCTTTTTGTCCAGGCACCCCTTTTTTTAGGGGAAAAAGAGAGAGAGCGAGTGTGTTTCCAGACGTTATGAATTCACGCAGAAATAGAGTGTGTTTCCGGATGTTCCAAAATGTCAATGAATTCACGCATTGGTGAAGATTCCCTCTATCCAGAGAGTCTTATTTCGTCGTTGGCTTGCCGACATAAATCCAGTTTATTAGACGACGAGCTTTGGTCTAAGGTTAGAAAAGCAGCAGCGTGCGCTCCTCGTTTTTCATGGGTGGTTGATAGATGGAAGGGGGATTTTGCGGGGATGAAACGGAATGTCCTGACATGTTGTGATTCTCAACTCTTTCAAGAACAAAAAATTAATTCCTCTTCGGATAAGACAAGATTCTTTTATTTATGATAAATTAAATCATACAAATTGAAACTGCCTGAACACAAACAAGCCTTATTGCATAAATAAACAAGGCACAGTTTTAGCCTGTCTGTCTCCGCTTTGAATAACAAATTACACTAGCTATCACATCACATCCCAAAAGGCAAGGCAAGCACCGCAAAGTGGGATGAAGGAATGTAACAACACTGATTCTTCACAAGACAAACGAATACGGCTAAGATCAAGTGCTGGTTTTCGAGCTGCCAGACTCCATAAATAAATAACCAAAATCTGGAACACCTAAATCAACGAGTCTCGTCCTCCAAGGCACGGAAACCACCAGTCAAATCTTCATGCAACTTGCTGAATTTTCCCACAAGTGCTGCTTCCCCTTCTGCTGGATCCTCGAATTTTTGAGACCTGCAACATTGACAGATGACAGTATCAGAAAGCAATTATTGTGGATTTCCATAAGGCATTGACTTTGCATAGAGGATTATTGGTAGAACTATGGTACACTTACACTAAACGATAGAAGAGGTCTCCCAACCGATGCTTGATAAGGCTGTATGTTATCTTCTGACCATCCATGCCTGCACCTCTCTCCACAGCCTGTATTGAATTGCAAAAATGTTCATCAAAGATCCATATCAAATCATACAGTCTTCCACAGGTTGTGAAATGAACTTTGAATTTCAAAACTACAGCTATCGACTTAATGAAAATGAAGAGTAACAAAAGAGATAAAAGATGGATGCCCAAGTTGCTCTCTTAAAGACAATGAGCAACTCGTACATGATTCAAGTCCAGCCAACACCTGCCAGAGATTCACAGCCCTCCCTAGTAAATTCCCTGGACAGGACATAGAATAACAGAGGGGAGGGGGGTTAAATTACCTGATTGGCCAAATTGTAGAAATGAATTATGTTGCGCATCATCCAAACAGACTTGTAGAAAGGACAGAACTTGTCATATCTGCAAGCCACACAAACATACACTCGAGGATGAGGACTGCAGAACTACGAGTTTAATCAAAATCTTCAAGGCCAAAAAAGATAGATTATAGAAAAGATCAAGTAAAGAGGTTGGGGCATACGGAGTAAATGCATTCTGAGCAAGATAGTCCTCCCTCAAAAGCTTTGCTGTCTCCAGGGTAATCTTATCTCCTTCAGCTAAAGCATCCTTTCCAACAAGCTGCAATGATCCAGAAAGCCATGGATATTTACTCACAGGCAGGCAAAAACACCAATTTTACTTTCAACTTCACAACTAGTTAAAAGACAAAAGCAAGGTAGAAACGATCATAGTGTTGCACAAAATGCACCTCAAAGGGTGGGGTAGAGAAACAAATAACAGTTCAATGATAGTGAAAGTCAAGATAATTCCACGGGAATCTACAGTATCATAAAAGCCAAAGGTGATCAATCTCCACCAAATTCTTTTATGCCAAATTAAAATTTGCGATATCAACCAATCAAGGACAGGAGATGACGAGTACTCTTACAATTAAGGTTCAAGAGCAAATGTAAAGCTGAAACAACAAACCCGTCATATAGCTCGCAGAATTCATCCATATATTTCTTCAACAGTTACCAGGTAAATCGCATATTCTATATTTCTAGGACCTAAGGGAACCAGGAGGAAATTTTTGAAATAAGAAAACATACTTGGACAATCTCGTTCAAGTCGTCTTCTCTTTGGAGTACTTCACGTGCCTTTGTCCTGATGTTGATAAAATCTGGATCAAATCGCTCATAGAATGACTCCAATGCCTGACAACAAAAGCAGAACAGCCTAATAAAACACGAACAGGTTGCATAGAATATACGACGCAATGAAGGATCCAATAAGCATCCAACAATTTTTCTTTCAAAAGAAAAACAAAAGAAGTTTGTAGAAAAATTGCAAACATACCCCTGAGTACTTAGAGTAGGAAATAAGCCAGTTTACAGAAGGGAAATGTTTCCTTTGTGCAAGTTTCTTGTCCAAACCCCAGAAGACCTGCAAAAGTACAAATGAATCACACCTCATTTTAACCAAAATATAACATTCGGGGAAAAAGAACTCAAAATGACATCAAGATAGAACAGATTCATTTTCCTAACTGCTTGACTTACGTTACACCTGCTTGGACTTAAAATTTACCCTGATTACTGAAGCAGAATCATTTTTGGGCCAAGGATATGCTTTCCAGCTTGTTGATCAGTAATTTTGCCACCATCAAGTTGGCTTAATTAATTAAACATTAGTATTTCTATGGCTTTTCCTTTTAGTGTAGAAATTTATTTTTCTTGTCCTATTATTAATCAGGAACAATTAAGAAAAAAAAGTCTGCTTACTGTAACAGGTTATTTCAAACTTCTAAAAACAAATTCAAAAATTTTAGCTTGTGGTCTCAGGCTGTGGAAGAGCGCTCTCTAGGCAAAAAAGACTTGACTCTCTGTTTTGTCTCAGCAATCTATGTTGCTAATTGCTTCTAGTATGAAAGGTAGTAAACATAGTCTATAATTACCTGGACAATGCTGAGGGTAGCAGAAGTAACAGGATCTGAGAAATCACCTCCTGGTGGGGAAACTGCACCAACAATTGTAACACTACCTGTACGCTCTGGTGAACCAAGGCATTTTACTTTTCCAGCACGTTCATAAAATGAGGCCAAACGTGCTGCCAGATAAGCAGGATACCCACTATCAGCAGGCATTTCTGCCTGCAAATATAATTAAGAACATGCAATTAGAGTTCATCTGAGTGGGAAACAAATAAATTTCACAGTATGCACGAAAGAATTAACATAATAGATCATAATTAACAATGCTAATCCATTTGTCTAATAAAAACATCATCTAAAGAAAAACATCATCCAAAGAATCAATAATGAGGACCAACTGTCAAGCACTCTAATTATATCTAGTCAATATCAACAGTAACTGATGATGTCACCAATCTTTTTGGAAGCCGGTGCCTGATAAGATATTAGAACCAACTGTCAAGTACTCCAACTATATCTAGTTTCTACAAATCTAGCAAACAGAAAAATAATATTTTGGGTATTGATGGTTGCAGATGATAGGCAAGCTAAGGCATCCTAGCAAGAAAAGA
>Ga0307511_10004252_pt1 | contig 14618 bp, 15 predicted proteins | sample 13_EM_MG_FD_200266 | JGI IMG/M metagenome (GOLD analysis project Ga0307511, IMG submission 200266) | Populus trichocarpa ectomycorrhiza microbial communities from riparian zone in the Pacific Northwest, United States - 13_EM | ecosystem: Host-associated > Plants > Roots > Unclassified | place... | reverse complement strand
GGGGTTGTGAATGTAGTGATCTGCTTTGAATGAGTAACGATATCCGTTGCCGTATAGTTCACAGAGAAGGGAACGTGCTCTCTGCAAGCTGCCACGCGAGAGGTTGGCGTTAGCTGAAGGTACTGAAATCCCTCACCCCTAGAACATCGATATTCCCAGTCGACATAGCTCACCTGCACGGCTGAATTTCAATATTGCAAGATATTCCCTGCCAAACCCTAGACATTATTCATGACAAAACGTATCCGTCCCCCCCATCTCAATATTAGATGGGGCCAGCGAATTGGTCGCAGAGTCCGTTGTGAATACCCATCATCTTCATTATTCCCCGACGTCCAGACATACGAGCTTCACTTCACGGGGAGCTGTCCGCCAAAGGCATCTCTGCTGGCTCGAGGGGCTACTGCAGGAACGGCAAGGGTGCGCTGGCGGTGGTGATGACGACAAGGAATGTGGAGAAGAGTGAAGAGTGTATGTATTTACATATTAGCTACCTTGTCGATTGCACACCGGAACCCCAGACAAACCGCAGCACTTGAAGCGGTGGAGGATGCAAGCAAGACAGAAGCGAGAACGAGTCTGGGGAAGGGGAGGGTATTAACATAACAGCACCTTCCAACCCGCAATCCCACGGCCCCGCAATTTTTAGCCAATTGCAAGCAATCCTCATTCTTATCCCAAACCCGGTCGACATGTTTCTATTCCCGCAGGCTTGGCAACGGCTGCACCGGGCCGCGGCTGCCGCATTGGGAAGGTTCCGTGTGTAACGACGTTGCCAAGAGATTGTTTTGGGCATGCGGCTCATAGCGGTTTCCTAAAGCGGTAGTTGCACAAATAATTCAAGTTAGTCTGACCTTATGAGGTGGTGAGGCGGTGTCGATGGCCAACCAGACACGGGCTTGGCGCCCCGTCCTGCTCAGTGGCTGGCTATATTGTTCCATATGCACCTGGCCTGCATGCAGCCTAGCCTAGTTTATGCGTCCCGGACACTTTCTGAACCCTCCACAGGAGCGGTCGTGCCAACCAGAGCAGCTACAAGCAAGCGGACAGCACCACGAGATGGTCCTCGCTGCCCATAGCAAGAATATCTACTCGAGCCTCGGGGGAACATCCATCCCGACCCCTTTCCAATCGTTTGCAGTTTTGGAGCTCTTGTGAGGGCGGTTGGCACCGGATCTGTTGGAAGCAGCGGCCGCAAGTATGTACCCCTCAGAGCGGCACAATCCACAGCCAATCAAACAACCTTACCTAGCAGACACACGATATTTAAGAGCGGCAAAGAAAGGAATCACCGGCGATGGCACGATGTGATTTTGTCACTATGCCGAACAGTGCTGGCATCGGCAAAAGGCACCAGCAATACGATGGGTGAACTACGTCCAGAAAGGGGCCTACGGCTGGCTAGCTAGTAGGTGTTATGTACGGAGCAAGCGAAAACACAAAGAATGTTTTACGCTTCTAATTTCCTACTATTCCCCGATGCTACAGCCCCCGCTACTACAACTCTCCGCAAGCTGCAACTGCCGCAAACTGCAACAACGACAACAACTCCTAAATCCTCTGCTTGTTGTACCTCTGGCTCAGGACTTTAAGAGATACACCTACGGTATGTCGATCGCAGAGATATCCTCTTTTAAAATCTATCTAGAGATGTTGTTGGCGGGGAAGGCGAATAGAAGCAGTATAAGTGGGTTAAAGAACAAAGAAGGCAAGTATGGTAATAGTATATTTATAGAATTATACTAACTGTTATAGATGTTATGGTTATGATCAAGAGTCCTTCAATCGGGACTTGTCCAGCGACTAAGGCTTGCCCAATCGAGACTCCCCCATTCGCGACTCCCCCAACTGAGACTCCCCAAACCGAGACTGCCCCAACCGAGGCTCCCCCAACCGAGAGTCCCAACCAAGACCCCCTCAACTAAGACTGTCCCAAGGAAGGCTCTTCCAACTAAGACTTCTTCAACCGAGACTACCTTAAGCAAGACTTCCCAAAACATACGATTTACAACATTTGATGAGGCGAATATGTTTCTCTTAGATGTACTTTCAGGGTATCTAGTTAAACTATCACCATCACAGATAGAAAATGCTAGATCTATGGTCATACGGGAAGGCTTGCAAAAGGAATCAGCCTCCGTTAGATAAATTTATGATAAACTTTACGATTAGCAAATCAAAAGGGTTTCTTAAAGCGAATGGGAGTTGTGGATCCACAACCAATGCCTATACGAACAGTATATCTGTCAAAATTATAGGCAGCATACTCTCCAATGGGCACTGGGTTGCAGGTAGTGAAGATATTGGTATGGACCAGGCCTGTCAGGCATGATATTCCGTTATTTGCATATACACATGTACAAGACTAGATAGCATAGCATAGCCGCACTAGGTCGCATAGCATAGCCGCACTAGGTTAGTGTCATAGTTACCTAGCGTAGATTAGAGCTGCTTAGTACACCCGAAGGAAGCTTTAAGCTCCCAGGATAGAGAATCAACATTCATACATCACATATCACAGGCTTCGTCCGTCAGGCTTCGTCCACTTGGCTTTGTCCACCACTTTGACTTCGTTCATCCCCTCACAAGGCCAGAGATGATTCGGATGACCATGAGGAGGAGTTGGCCGCAATTTCCCCCCAAGCTCTTTGCGAGGGCCCTGTTTTATGTGCATCAGAGGGCTTGAACAATTTTGCACCGAGAGGCAACCCAGACTGCACTACCAGCACGTAGTGTTACCGACGCCGCAGTCCAAGCACTAATGCCAGGTACACCTACAAGAGATGTTGCCACCATTAGGTGTGAGCTGGAATTTACCTGCGCGAACTGGATTTTGGTTTGTCTACCTGCGTTGAGTGATTGATGTCATCGAAGTTTTCTTTTCGTAACTGCTTTTTGAGGGGTGGGTATCTGGCCTTGTACGTAAATACGGGGTAGGGAAATAGCCTAGGGGCTGGTTAACCCACCTGGCTCACGGCTGGAGATGCGGCCCCTCGTCATAGACTAAGTAGTTTAAATACGAGTACTGAATTATTTAATGAAAAAAAAAAAAAAAAACTATTGTGAATCACGCAATATACAACGGCTGCTTAAACTAAGAAGCATATTCTATTCTCTGTCAAGGTTCTAAATCTCAACCAACTACTGTAGTACCTCTCCGCGCGTGTGCCACATTCTGTATTGGCATACACCGTCTTTCATCATATGACTGTGGGGCTGGTACGAAGGGCATCCCCGATTGTGATAAGTTATCGAGGGCATGCTAACATTAGCTGCGCAAGAAAAGATTGAAAAGATCCCCCAATACAGACATGTCTTATGTCAGTTCCATGCGAGATACCAAAAACTGGGATGGTGTTTTTTTTTATTTATTTAAAGATTTACGTTGCCATAAGTCTCCGTACTGTACAGGGGTCGCCTTTTCCAGCCAAATTCTGCAAAAAATTGCCCTTCTTCACCGCTTTGCTAGAATCACTTGTTAGTCTTCCTAGCCTTTTATCTTTATTAAAGACCTTTCTACTCTTATTAAGTCATGATAAATTTTATTCGGCTTGGCTTGGCTACACTGAGGTAGATAGATATAGCTTTTACCATACCATACCTGTTTGGATTTTGTGATTTTTTTTGGCAAAATAGGGCAATTTTGCCCCTTATGACGGCTACGTACGGAAAGGATATTGGAATTCAGCTATTCAGCTAGGAGAAGTAAGTACCTAACAGTGTAGTTTTCGCAGAATTACCCTGAAACAGGCTACTCCTCTCGATGAGCATAATTGATTGACCTGCCATTGCCGAGGTGGTCTGTATGATACATATTGATATGTACGATTTTCCGAGGTTTTGTAGTGCACAGTGCATGCACGTGTGCTGTAAGCCTCGGCTGGAATCTGCTAATCAATGTAATAACATACTATTTGAACAGTTAAATTTCGGAAGGCCACGTATTTGTCAAGTACAATATCAGACGAGGTAATGTAACATTACCGGGAAGTGCAGTAAAGCGCTTTTTTGCAGAACACGATGGGTATTCACTGGAAATAGACGGTTTCTAGGGGCTCAAAAGCAGTGAACAGGTAGGTATAGAGAATGATTTCTGATGTGCCCAATAGACTCGAACCACTGTGTCAATAGGGGCGCCCTGGTATATGGATATATCGCAAGCTGTATAATTTAAATAATCGCATAATGAGGTGTCTCAATCTATCCCTCCACGTACTATACAAGCACCGAAGTGAGATCCATGCCTCTAGCTATGATGCAGTACCTAAGGTATGATCTAATAGTATATAGTGGGGCAGGTGAGATGTTTTGGGGAATAGGTCTGTCTAAAAAAATCTGAATAAAGTGTTCAATAGGTCAAAGAATATAGGCAGGATGGGGTAAGCTTTATTCTAGGTAATGGCGAGGGATGGCATTCCCGATGTTCGCCCGGAAAATTATCCGACCCCTGAACCGGTCCCTGCTACTTCGACCCCTTCTGTATAAAGAAAATAACCACGCAAGATCACGGTTACAAACAAACAACGTAGAGAAATCAGAACTTCACTGCCTTTGCAAACACTCCACACTCTGAATCTTCATATGTCTCTTCCATGCTCCACCATTTCCTGTCCCCTATGTGCGAGCACTCTAGCAGGTGCTCTGTGTTCGGCGCAACCCCGCAAGCTTTTCCAACAATTCTGCAAAGCTAGGGTGATCCTGTGGTGTTGCCGCCACCGCTTCCTCTGTGTAATTGATAGCAGCCACTAAATCCTGAAAATCCCCAGTTCGTTCATACCGGCTGCGCAAATAGCTACTAAGATTGTCTAGCTGTCTCGCTCGGTTAGGGTGACCCTCTGGTGTTGTCTCTACTGCTGCATCTAATTTGGCGATAGCGGCCTCTAAGTCCTCCAGAGTTCCAGTTCGCTCATATCGCCTGCTCAAACAGACCCCAAGATTGTTCAACAGTCCTGCTCGGCTAGGGTGGTTCTGTGGTATTGCTTCCACTGCTCGCTCTGATCGGGCGATGGCAGCCTCTAGGTCCTGCATATTCCCAAGTAGTTCATACCGCCTGCTCAAAGAGACCCCAAGATTGTTTAACAATCCTGCTCGGCTGGGGTGGTTCTCCAGTGTTGCTTCCATTGCTGCCTCTGATTGGGCGATGGCAGCATCTAGGTCCTGCAGATTTCCAAGTCGTTCATATCGGCTGCGCAAATAGTTTCCAAGGTCGTTCATGTATGCTGCTCGGGTAGGGTGATGCTCTGGTGTTGCTGCCATCGCTTCCTCTGCGTAATTGATGGCAGCCTCTAAGTCTAGCAGATTCCCAGTTCGTTCGTATCGGCGGCTCAAATGGCTATCAAGATTGTGCAACTGTCTTGCGCGGTCAGGGTGATCCTCTGGCGTTGCCTCTACTGCTGCCTCTGATGAGGCGATGGCAGCATCTAGGTCTTTCAGATTTCCAGTCCGATCATAGCGCCTGCTCAAATACAACCCAAGCTTGTTTAGCCATCTTGCACGGTCAGGGTGATCTTCTGGCATTGCTTTTAATGCTGCCTCTGATGAGGCGATGGCAGCCTCTAGATCCTGCAAATTCCCAGCTCGTTCATATCGGCGGCTCAGATGGCTACCAAGATTGTTCAACAATCCTGCTCGGTCAGGTTGTTCCTCTGGTGTTGCCGCCATCGCTTCCTCTGTGTAATTGATAGCAGCCTCTAAATCCTGCAAATTCGCAGTTCTTTCATATCGCCTGCTCAAACAGACCCCAAGATTGTTCAACAATCCTGCTCGGTTGGGGTGATCCTCTGGTGTTGTCTTTACTCCTGCCTCCAATCGAGTAATGGCGGCCTCCAAGTCCCCCAAATACCCAGTTCGTTCATATCGCATGCTCAAACAGACCCCAAGGTTGTTCAACAATCCAGCTCGGCTATGGTGTTCCTCTGGTATTGTCTCCATTACTGCATTTAACCTAGCAATGGCTGCCTCCAAGTCTTGCAGATTCCCAAGTCGTTCATATCGGCTGCGCAAATAGTTTCCAAGGTCGTTCATGTATGCTGCTCTGGCGGGGTGATCCTCTGGTGTTGCCGCCATCGCTTCCTCTGTGTAATTGATGGCAGTCTCTAGATCTTGCATGTATCCAGTTCGTCCGTATCGCCTGCTCAAACAGACCCCAAGATTCTTCAACAATCCTGCTCGGCCATGGTGATCCTCTGGTGTTGCTTCCACTGCTGTCTCTGATCGGGCGATGGCAGCATCTAGGTCCTGCAGATTCCCAAGTCGTTCATACCGGCTGCGCAAATAGTTTCCAAGGTCGTTCATGTATGCTGCTCGGGCAGGGTGATCCTCTGGTGTTGCCGCCATCGCTTCCTCTGCGTAATTGATGGCAGCCTCTAAATCCTGCAAATTTCCAGTTTCTTTATATCGGCTGATCAAATTGACCCCAAGCTTGTTCAATAATCCTGCTCGGTTAGGGTGATCCTCTGGTGTTGCTGCCACCGCTTCCTCTGCGTAATTGATGGCAGCCTCTAAGTCCAGCAGGTTCCCAGTTCGTTCGTATTGGATAGTGATCAAGATGTTATACAAGGATGTAATAATATGGCACATGTCTTTTAGGAGGATTTGAAGCTCACTTGTCTCGGTTTCTTCGGCGAAACTGGTGGCTAGATCGACCACAGGGGGGATCTCCCATTCCGGATGCTCGTCTGAGGGGCTATCCACAATTTCAAGACCTAAATGAAATATGAGTAATTGCGTGCTAGTGAAGCTCAATGATATATCGCTTCACTTCCGGGACAAAAATCATGTAGGATAGCGTACTATTTTCAAGGTTCTCCTGTATCTCTCCAATAAGTTCAGAAACCCGATTATGAACATGCGGTGCTCTACATAGACGGTAATCAAGTGAGACTCTTCCTGATCGATGCGCACCGGCTTGAGCAGCCCAATCACGGAATCTGCCTATCTCCTCCTGGACACTAGATAAGAGTTCATGGCTGTGATCTGTAGACTCTAGACGTTCGTAAAGTTGACCAAAGGTGTATATGCACTTCTCGGATTGCGAGGCAATGGAGGTCTTCGTCGGGATTGCAGAATTCTCATGATCAGGGGATTTTGTGGTATCCATTTCACCGATGTTGAAATATCCGATGAGTATCAGAGCTATACGTCGGGTACGAGACTAATACGTTCGTATATTCTGCTTGGAGAGCTCTTCCGTAAGGGAGATCTCCGGATCCGGATATCGAATCGCTTATCTAATCCTTCACGCTAGTCTAAAGTACCGTGGAACCTTAGAAGATATAAAGTGCGAAGGTCTGCTGCTGTAGTAGGCTCTGATAGTGGATATAATTTCAAGGCTGTTTCTATTGCAGACAACGTAGTTTCTTGCTAAAGTTGGTGAGGCCTGTTGTGCTCAGTTAACCCCGCATTTGCATGCAACCGCAAGGATTAGACGTTCGTATCACCAGCGCACCCTAGCCCTCTAGGCAGAGCTTCTTCGCAGGTATATCCTGTCATCCGTCAAGCTTCTCAACTTACTAGTATATCTCCGTGCGTGCGCTTTATTCTATACGGCATCATCGTTCACACATGGTTACGGGAATAGAGACTGCGGGGCTGGTATTAGCCGCATTCCCAGTTGTTCTCGAAGGCCTGAAGTACTACATCGACTGCACAAAACAGGTTAAAGATATCCGGCGTCACAGAGTTGTCTTGAATCGGTTCATGCGAGATATCAAAACCGAGATGACGATTTTTGAAGATACTTGGAATCGGTTTACGGGATACAAATTGCCTGATGGCGGGGTCCCGAAATTACCCACGCACCTACACACTAATTTGATAGACAGCATTGAGAATGTGTGTCAGGGTATGAAGGATGTATTGGAAATATTACAACAGAAGCTCCAGAAATATGAACAGACAGAGGTTTGTGCCCAGGCTGATTGCGGAGACTGGCGGAATCGATACTAATTCTCCATTTCTCTTAATTAAGGCTGGTTACCTGAAGATGACACAGGTTGCTTTCAGTTTGTCCGACAAGTATCGTTCTGATCAGCTGGCCCTCATAAACCGATATAATCTCCAGTTCCAAAAGCTGTTAATTGGAGCCCAGCATGCAGCCGGCTCGAAGCCAATGAAATCGGTTAATGTAGCTAAATCTTATCATAAAGTTCGTGAAAATGCGATGATACTTTACAATGTTCTGGAAGAAAAGTTGCTCTCAGCAACATGCTCCTGCCAGGTAGGTATTCTTCAACTCATGGGGATCAAGAGTTTGTCTAACAATCACTCGTTCCCCCAATAGGGGCCCCACAGTGCCGGTTTGCAATTACAACTGCGAGTGAGTGGTGTTCCAAAGAAGACCGGGGGTTTGGATCCTGGGTCCCTGCACCGCTTCACGTTTGTGTTTCCCGTACCTGCTGTGCCTGAACACGCCCTGCCATGGCGGGAGCTGGAAATTGAAAATGTAGAGGCAGTGTCGGGTACACCTTTGGTAACGTTGCAATCCCCGGACATGGTAAGGGGGGAATCCGAATCAAATGTTGCCATTCTCGTTGAGGGGGCAGTTGGCATGGCGCAAAGTATGGGAACTAGTCTTTTGCAGAGGTATGACACTCTAAACGTGTATAGCATGTGAACACATGATTAATAACTTCATAATTCAACAGCTCAACCAATCTACGAGGCTGGAGCCCCAATTTACCAGTAACGAAACAGGAGCCGGAAGGACCTGAAGGAGGGCTCACTGTGTCAGTTTTTGTGGAGAAATTCGGTAAAATGAAGTGTTGGGTGCGGGACAATGTTAGTCCAGGTCGATCCAGGCGGGGTTCCAGATCTCGAGGCACGAGCCCTATGCCGGGGGTTTCTGACACACTTCCATTAGGAGTCACACCTGAGATTCAGCAGAGCATGGAAACTGCGTGCAGAGTGCGTAAGGCGAGCCCTTCCACAGACATTATTTCGTGCTTGTGTACCGCTATTCAGAATTCCGGAGCACTTCACAAGTGTCTGGGAGTGCTTGCAAGTACCGACAACAAAAAACATCGACTGTGGATTCCTGAACGACCTGAGTGTATTCACCTTTCATATTCTGTGAAGGCTGTGACATTGGCACAGATGTTATGCTTACCGCCACCTTTGAGGAAAGAAAGACTGAAGCTCGGTGTCAAGCTAGCATCATCAGTCATGCAGCTTCACAAGACGCAATGGCTGGGCGAAAGATGGAGCAACCAGGATATCAGATTCATTATCCCAGCGGAAACTCACACTTCAATAAGTCCGGTGATCGACAGCCCATTTTTACACCGGAGTTTCGCACCACCGAATCCACCACTGCCTGAAAACACCACTCCGGCGGTTATCTTTCCGTGCAATCAAAGCCTCTATTCATTGGGGATAGTCCTTATAGAGCTGTGGCATTGGAAGGACTTGCAGATCCAAGGAAGTGCTTCCACAGGCCTAGGCACAGGACAGGACTCAGATGCTAGAACAGAGTACTTTATTGCGTCCCAACTCGCGAAGGAGCTCCATGATGAAGCTGGTGAAATTTATGGAGAGGCTGTTCGAAGATGTATCCAGGGCTTGGACACCCGGGAGACAAGCCTAGAGAAGGATGAGTTTAAAAATAGGGTTTATTCCGAAATTATACGGCCCCTGGAAGAGCACCTGGAGGGATTTATCGGGAAGCCTATTGGAGATATTTTTGATAAGGGTGCATTATAAAGGGGATCTCGCACTAGGGTTTTTGGGTGTAGGTGTATGACTTCATGTATATATTCTGTGAGGTTGGAGTCTAATGTACAGTGCCTGGGGGAAAATTTCCGCGACCCTCAGACATGCATTAGGCATGGATGCCTATGCTCGGAATATGCAATAAGGGCCATTAATATACCTCCGCATCGCACCTATAGGTCACCCCCAATAGCCCTCAAAAGGTTCAGATATAATCACCTTGATGTGGAGCCCTCCTCCGCAACTTGGTAGCCCTCTAAAGCTTCATTTTTGGGGGTTTATGCAACCTTATGCCTTGGACATCATCCACGCTAGCAGGTTCACCTGAGACAAAAAAAGAAAAAAAATATGGGGTCGCGGAAACTTTCCCCCAGGCACTGTATTTATTTGTTTGACTAATTCTGGACCACTTTGGTCTCATATTTCAATATAGTTTCTGTAACCTCCCGTGGTGGTGGTATCTCTTTAGTATCCGGGATGCATAAAACAGGGCGCGAGGCTGAATGCAGGCCAAGCCTATGCATGCAATAAATTACGCATGCAGCATAAATCTATTGCTAGATCGTTCAACCGAACCAAACGCATGCAGCATAAGTCTATAGCTGAATTGTGCAACCGAACCACCAATGACTATATATAACATAAAAGGAAAGAGACGAATATGTATGTGGAAAAGTGGCATCATTTTATTTTTAGTTTTTATCAGGTCATGGCTAATTAATGTCATAGTGCTGCCCGAACCACTCGTATACATCCTAATACCTGAACTATGATTGTAGATTTATTATATATACATGCTGCCACTCGCTGGCTATAGCTACTCTAGTTATGAGCTTATTAATGTAAACTATGCCAGGACTTAATGAAGGGGGCGACTGGAACGGTCGAGGGGCTAGATCATCCTGCTGGGCCGCCACCTGGGGATGCGTTCCCATGTCATATCCTAGATACTACGCATGCGAGTAATGAGTTGATAAAAACTAAAAATAAAATGATGCCACTTTTCCACATACATATTCGTCTCTTTCCTTTTATGTTATATATAGCCATTGGTGGTTCGGTTGCACAATTCAGCTATAGACTTATGCTGAGGGGCCGGCGTGGCCCAGGGGTTGGACAATCCAGCCGAGTCTTCACTCGGGGATGCACGCCCTCGTCATATACCATAGTATGAATACGAGTAATGATTTACAAAAAAAAAAATAGACTTATGCTGCATGCGTTACTTATCGTAGCCCGGCTACATGCATTTATTGGTGGTTCGGTTGAACGATCTAGCAATAGATTTATGCTGCATGCGTAATTTATTGCATGCATTTATTGGTGAATCGGTCGCGCTAACGACAGTCTGTGCACAATTGGTGGTTCGGTCAACCGAACTGTAAATAGCGCCCGGTTGGCCAATCGGTCGACCGATTGCCAAATCGTCGAGATTGGCGTATCGGTCAGAACACATGATCGATAGGAAAATCCAGACGACCTAGATACCAGGAGGGTTGTAGTAGATGAGGTAGAAGCCAAATCCCGGTACTCTGTACATATCTAAATTTGCAGGTTTATAATTCTTTAGCACTCACTAGTTTGCGAGGCTAAGTTTGCCCCGTTAATATGGTTAATACGCGGATCGAAGCATGCTATATAATCTTGTATCCACTACCCAAGTAGCTCTTCATCCACTTCATACAGTCTCCCCCCGGAGTGTACTACTATTGTTGCACCTGATGATGTCCTGACTTTCGTCACACTATGAGGCATGTTATTACCGATATTAGTCTCGTTGCCTCTCGATACCGTTATTTTATTCAAGCTTCGGCTAGGGAATACATACCTGTGCTCTCTACCTTTAAGACCTGTGCTTAAGATTTTTTCGGAGGCGACTGGGCTAGGAAGAGGTGCCCTTATTGGGGCCTGGTCATGCCAATGGCTGCCGCCTAGAACACCGATGACACGATAGGTGTTGGTATTTTCGCCTGCTTCCGTAGTCGGTGGGTCTGGGTAAAGCTTTTCTGAACCAGGGAGAGCAGCTGATGCAGAGTCCGAAAGATCCGATTCCAACAGGGGCTGAATTACAGAGATAGGGGATGGCGCGGTACGTCCCCCTGGAGGTAGCATTCCCGAGACGTTCTGGCCTTCAGCTCTGCTCTGGAAACCAAACTCACTACCCCCTATAGTGGCTAAGCCTTGTGATGTCAATAGACCACTGGCAATGTTGTCGTTCATATGCGCTTTGCCTGGGGGTTGTGAGGCAACTGGGGAAATATCAGCAACTTGGGGACTACCTTCGCTGTCTTCCGGAATATAAGTCTCGCCGTGATCACTTGCTCTGGTTTCATCCTCTGTACCCACTTGTACTTCAGAAGAATAGGCGTCGTGAAATCCCTCCAAATCACTACCACGATCCGGATTGGAGTTAAACTCCAGTACTGAACTACCTAAAGAACCCCACATTTGGGGGGTGGTTTTGTCTATGGAGGTTCCAGCACCTTCTATCGTAGTGTTCGAATATTTGTCGGCTTCCGGATATGGAAGAGTAAACAGGGCTGCATCCAACATATGTTGGCCGAGATGCTTCCTGACATTCTCTATAGCAAGACCTACCCCGCACATGACACACACCTCTGATGTTTCTTTCTCCCACCCACAACTTTCCAGCATGGTTTTAATCTCTGAGTCGCAGGTTATACCGTGGGCATCTCGAAGGTGGGTCTTAAAACGTCCTTTGTCAAATGGCTTCGAACAGGCATTACAGTACCATTCCCTGCGATGAGCCTGCGCTTCGTGAGCGTACCAGACATATTGACTATCGTAGAGTTTGTCATGCTCCTGGCAATCGGCTTGGGTACAGACATATGGTTGGAGGTCCCTATAGACATGTCTCCTGCAAAAGATAGTCAGCTATGTGGTAGGAGAACACAGGTTGGGGTTCTATAAAAGTAGCTAGTTGTAGATATTTAGGCTGCACTAACCTCCACGAACGCGAATTGCCTATTTTAATGATCTGATAACAGTAAGGGCACTGGAATGGTTCACCGCTAAAAGCTGCTGCTGCGTTCGGCACCTGGGGGGTCTGGACGTCTATGAGCTGATTTGTTGAGGTGGCATAGGAGGTCTGAGATAGATGATCCCCATCGGATTCGACCTCATCAAGGACTATAGCCCCCTTTCTAATTGTTGTTACTGTCGTTTGGGATTGAAGGACGGTTGACACTGTATCAAGACTTTTAGACCTTGCAACTACATTACCCACGTCTGCGGTACCCAGCTGAGAAGTGGCCTTAGCTTTCCTTGAAGCGATAGTCCAACCAACCTCAAATGATGGTAATGGAAGGTCTATGTATCGAGCTATCTTATCATGGTGGTTTTTGTAATACTGAAGGAGCTGCCTCCGCTTGCAGTTTGCTTCCCCTAAGCGTTTGATTAGGTACTCTGGGGCTTGCGGGAATTTATGCCTCATGTGCTCAATATCCCAAGGTTTGAAGTGTGACACATCGATGGCAGCAAATTTGGCAAGCCTCTCCCGCGGAACGGGGTTGCGTATAGCGATCGAGATGTTATACAAGGATGTAATTATATGGTGTATGTCTTTTAAGAGGCTTTGAAGCTCACTGGTCTCGGTTTCTTCGTCAGAACCAGTCGCTGGATCGACCTCGAGGGAAATCTCCCACTCCGGACGACTGTCAGAGAGGTCATCCACAATATCAAAACCTATACGAACAATTTATGAATATTTGCGCGTTAGTGAAGCTCAATAACATATTCACCTCTGAAAAAGGCGTGTAGGAAAGCTAGCCTAATCCCAGGAAATCTCAAAAGCGTACCATTTTCAAGGTCCTCCTGTATCTCTCCAATAAGTTCTGAGACCTGGCTATGAACATGCGGTGCTTCGCGTAGACGATAATCAAGTGAGACTCTCCCGGATCGATGCGCACCGGTTTGAGCAGCCCAAACACGGAATCTGCCTATCTCCTCCTCGACACTGGATAGAACATCATGGTCGTGATCTGTAGACTCTAGTCGTTCATACAGTTGGCTAAAGGTGTATATACACCTCTCATATTGTGAGGCAACGGAGGACTTCGTCGGGTTTGCATCGTTCTCAAGATCAGGGATTTTTGCTCTATCCATTTCACCGATGCTGAAATACTCCAGGATTGTAAAAACTATACGTCGTATATTCTGCGTGTGCTTGCTTGGAGAGCGCCCCACGTAGGAGAGTCTAGATCCCCCGATATATACGAGCATCGCTTATCTAATCCCGATTACCTTGGGTAAGGGAAACTCGCAACCAGACTAGGGAAACTCACAGGAGCTATAATCAGGGCCCTATGTACTTGTTCGAAAGCCTTCACTCTTATCACTCAGTAGGTTCTGGCGGTGACGGTGGATATGTTTTTAAGTCTATCGGTATTTTGTTTCTATACCTTCAAAGTGGTGAGCAATTGTGTACAGTACTAGTGGACCCCGCCGGTACAACAACAGCGGTGCATGCAACCCCGCACTGTGCAAGGATCTATGGACGTTCCACTCGGCGGTATCATGGTACCATCGCACAGCAATATTACGACTCTAAGTACAGCTTCATAGCTAGTAATCCGGTTGTCTATATGCCTCTCAACTTACAAGTAAATCTCCGTGCGTACCTCATATTTCATACCACATACACCATCTTCACACACATGGTTACCGATATAGAGACTATGGGGCTGGTATTGGGGGCATTCCCCATTGTTATCGACTCTACATCAGCTATGCAAGAAAGGTTAAAGAGATCTCCCGTCGCAGAGATGTCTTGTGTCAGTTCATGCAAGATATCAAAACCGATACCTAGTATCAGCTTACGGGATGCGACCCTTTCCAAGTTAAAGCTGGTGAATTGCCTGACAGCTGGGTCCCGATATTACCTGCGCACC
>Ga0307511_10004251_pt1 | contig 14618 bp, 19 predicted proteins | sample 13_EM_MG_FD_200266 | JGI IMG/M metagenome (GOLD analysis project Ga0307511, IMG submission 200266) | Populus trichocarpa ectomycorrhiza microbial communities from riparian zone in the Pacific Northwest, United States - 13_EM | ecosystem: Host-associated > Plants > Roots > Unclassified | place... | reverse complement strand
CGCTTGATTATTTTGTACCCAATGCCGTTTGGTCCTGGTGCAGACTTGTTAGACGTCCCCATTAGGGCTTTCATCACCAGCTCCTCCATTTTTTCCTGACTGATTAGCATCAGTCCTGAGTATCTTTCCCTTTCTTCCTCTTCCTCGTCCACTTTCCTGCCTTCATCTCTCCACCCGAAGTGGTCTCTAATTAGGCCGTTTTTCTTTTTGTTGTCCGTTTCGAGAGATCTTCCAACCGTATCTATCAGGTCTCCCATTGTGGCTTTGAGATGCCACAGGTCTTTGGCCCACTTGATGATTTCCCACGGATCTTTTTCCCCATTTTCTTCACAGAAAGTCTGCCAGCATTCCTTCTTCTTTTCCCTTACTAACATCCTCATCTTATCCTTCTCCGTCTTCCATCTCTTGATTCTTGCCGCTTGGTTTAAGCTCCGGTTTGACCCTTTCCCTCTCCTAACATCTCGAGTGATCTTTAGCTGTTCTGATAGTTCTTCATCCCACCACCTCTTGGATTTTTCCGTGATCCGCATGGTACTGCAACAAGCTTGTCGGAGCAGTTTTAGTTTTTCATATGGGGTATTTCCATCTAATTCGCCATACCAGTGGAAATCCCCCTTTTTCTTATCCTCTTCCGCCATATTAAGTTCTCCACCGAGGATGTCCCAATTAATCTTTTCTCTTATTACTTCCTCCAGCTTTCCGTTCCAATCGATTTCTGCCATGATAGCTCCGTGATCTGAGAGGAATTTGTCCAACTTAACCTTCTGCCAGTTCTTGGGTCCTCTACTGATGAAGAGGTCGATCCGGCTTTGTTGTCTTCGTCCGTTGACTATTCTTTCCCAGGTTGGTCCATCATACTCCCCCCCTATCTCAAAACCTCTTTCCACCATCCACTCTTCCATGTCTTTTCCTCTTGTATCATCCTCATTGACGGGATCCCATGTTTGGTTGTGAGCATTCCAGTCTCCTACTAGGCAATCTGCTTCGTTGAGACCTTCAAGCCACTCCCTCCACTTTCCCCCCAACAATTTCCCATCTGCATAAATTCCTCCTAGCTTGTGGTCCCACACTTCCACCAAGGCTAGTCTCTTGTCTTCTCTGATAACCTTCACCACTCCGTCCATCTTCTTTCTCCAATATACCATCGTCCTTTTTCCTTTTTCCCACTTCGATCCTAATATATATGAGGGGTGGGATTGTGTCCCAGTCCCTTTCTTGTCCACCTAGGCTTCTCCGACAAAAACAATATCAATCCTCCTCTTTTTACACCACTCCAGAAATGTATGAGTACCCTCGCACTGCCCTGCTATGTTCTGGTAAGCCACGCGGAGGCCCTTAGAATTTGTTTTTCTCTAGTCCCAGTTGTTCATCCGGAGACCAGTCTGACTTCTCTGCTGGCTTCTGTGCCTTTGGACCGAAGCGATCTGGGGTCCATTCCTCAACATCGTCGACCAAAACCTCCGATATCCTGGCGTTGAAGGGGCCTGGGGTGGCTCCTCCGGCTGTCTTCAGGGCTGGCTTCTTCCAGACATTCCATCCCTTCTTCCTCTCGACCTTCTCAAAACCGTCCTTGTCCGTCTTCACTTCCTCAACCCTCCTCTTCTGGGTCTGTTGACCATTCTCGTTTGCCCCAACTACCTCTGAGTTTCTCTTCTGTCCTCCGGAAATACGAGCAGACGCAGCCCTGCTGGCGGAGGAACAACTTTCCCTCTTGTGTCCTTTACCATTACAATTATAGCAGATAACATTGGACCAGTACAGTAGTGTCTGCTGCTTTCCTTGTTGACCCTTATTGTTGTTGTTATTGCTGTTGTTGTTGGTGTCGGTGTTGACCTATGCGTAGGTCTTTTTTTCGCCCGTCTTTCACTTCTTCCCTTCCTTCTTTTGTGGTGGTAGGGAGTGTTTGAATTCTCCCATCTTGTTGGTGTCCATCATCTGGACCTGTCTTCGTGCACCTTCCCACATGACTCCTTTTTCGACCAACCTTTTTGCCTCTGTATGGTCTGCTGCGTCGCAGGTTAATCCGGTCGTCCCAGCGACTCTTCACGTCTTTGGGAATTGGTCTCCTGTCTTCATATCCTTATTTTCCTCCCTCAATTTCTTTCTGATATCTTTTCTGCCCCTCGCTACCTTCGATGGTGCCGCTGGCATCAGCATCCTAACGATTTTCTTGTCCTCTATCCACGCATTCAGCATGTCTCCCTTAGCTCCAAAGACAGCTGTCAAGTATTCTGTAATTGTGGTGAGGACTTCTTGTTTAGTGCAGTCCTCCCCAATCTTGCTTACCGTCCATGTCGACTCATCGTCTTGAGATCCTTTTCCGATCTCCACCGTAGTGTGCCATGGGATGGCGTTGTTGGTGATAGCCTTCTCTCAGAGTAAGACGTTGACTTTGTTCACCCTATCTTCCACCTCCGCCCTCCCTCTACTGTCGATTGAATGCATGTGTGCCAGGATAATCTTAGTAACCTTCAGCAACTTGTTTCCCACTACTACTCTCTTCTCCCCCACCCTGTTCTCCAGAATGACTTTTCCTTCAGATTCCAGTTTCTCCTTCATCGACATCGCCACATTCAGTTTTTCCCCAACTAAAACAATCTCCACAGGTGTTACAGCTTGCTTCGCTTTTGCTGTCAAATCCTCAACTGTGTTGTTGGCGCTTTCCCAAGCCGCGCGTCTCCCCTTCCACACCGATTTGACTTGTGCCACCAGCTCCCTGGCCTTCTTATCTTCTTCCTCATCCTTCTTTAAATTCTCCGCTTGTGCTTTCTTATCAAGTTCAATTTTCTTGATCTCCTTGGCTTTCTCCGCATTCTTCTCTGTCTCCGCCTTCTTCTGCGACGCCTGTCTCTTGGCCTGAGCCTGATCTTCCGTCGACCCTGCTCTACTGAGACATGCAAGCATAGCAACCTGCTTAGTTAATTTCTCTAGGTGGGATTCAATTCTTGAGAAATCCCCGGTATTGACCTTGGCAGCTTCGTGAAAGGTCATCGCAGCCTCTGCCAAATCGATGGCATCTACCTCGCTTCTACTGGCTCTAACTTCTTCTTTCAGCCTCTTCCATCCCTTTCCCTCTCCAAATCCTCCAGTATATAATTGCGCCTCGATCATCCACCCGGCTGCCAGCACTTGACCCTTAGCCGTTCTGTAATCCTGTGCCGACTTCAACCACTTTTTTCCTTTTTCCAGCTCACTGATAGCCGTCATCACCCTTCCATTCAACATGATACAGATAATTAAATCTGTTAGGGTTCTGTTCTCACAGGGTCAGTTCCATGCGATTTCCTTCTGTTCCTCATCCTCTCCTTCCATTTCCTCATTTTTCTCTTTGTCTTCCTCGCACCCCGCATTGCCTGTCATCATCTCTTTGACAATCTTCTTGACTTATTCATACGACAGGTTTTTAATCGCGAGCTTGCTGACGTTCAAACCTTCTGGTGCCTTACCATCACCCCTATCCACCTCCATCTTGATGACTGGTACTGCGGGTACCACTTCTACTGTCGCCATTGGTCCATTACCCTTGGTACCTGAGAAGTTGGCCACGAGTGGTTTCTTCCAGTACCTTTCGAGTAGTTGATTTCTCGTGAGGGAGCCATCTGGGATGGACTTATCATCCGAGTCCATATCGTTATCGGAGTCTGGTTTGATAACCTCTGCTGCAGTCTTTACTGACTATTGTTTTGATTCCTGACTCCAACCCCTCTGACTATCCTCCAACTTGAAACTTGGTGGGTAGGTTGCGAACAGATTGGCCCTCACGTTATCGAACTTTCGGGGCCCAGTGGCCTCCTCGGCAACGTCCATCTTCCTTTGCAACATATCGAGAGTTACCTCTCCCCTGGTCAATTTCCCCTTACCCTTCTTCGCTTACTTTTTCCTCATCGCCTTGTTCTCCGACCCCATAGCTTCATCCTTTTCCAAGGCTTCCTCGATCTTTGCTAACTGGACTGCTGGAGTACCTGTATCCTTCCTCATCATCCTCTTCGGGGTTGACAAATTGAGTTTATAACCCATGTTGTCGACCGGTTCACCCGAGGGTTTTAATGGTCGGATCACAATAGACTCTAAGACCTCGTCCATCATTTCTATCGTTTGGTGTTGAACATCTAGACCCTCCATGGCTCCATTCGCCGCTTCGTCTTGGATCAGCAACCCTCTGCTGAGGAGTTCGATAGCCCTTTCTGCCGTGGTGTCGTCCACAACCTCGAAGGTTTCTTCATCTCCTCTTCCGTTCCTCTCGATGCTGGTGACTGCTAATTCGAAGGAGCCTTCACCCGAGAATTCCTTACATTGTCTAACCGAAGTAGACACTGCCGTCCCAAGTGCGACCTCACCTCCAAGTTCCTGGAACTTGGGTATCGTGAGCCAGTTCGTAACATTCTCTAAGGTAAGCTAGCGTCTCACCTTGAGATCTCCTTCTCCGTCCGATTCGAGTAGTAGTTTAGTGCTGCCCTAGCCCCAGTCTTTGACTGGGCCGAAGAGAACACCCCTGGAGTGTGGTGCCATGTCGAAACCCACTAGCGAGACTCAATCTCAGAATAAATATATTCTAAGAGAGTGAGAGTTGATGATTGGTAGATTAGAACAGGGATGAGTGCAAGGTTCTGGGTTAGGTAACAACGGTTGCTATGTAGTGGGCAGAGGCTTATTGAAACTATTGTGGCAGTTGTGCAGCTGAGCCGTAGAAACTGATGGAATCGCAGGGAAGTGGTGTGGGTGGACTGGACCAATGTAAATTGGGGTGGTTGCCACGTAGGTTCGCTAGCAGAAAATCGCCCACTTTTGAGCAGAAAAGTTCAGAAACTTTACTCTCAGGGGGATTTTGTAGTTTCGCAAATGGAGCTAAATAAATTAGATCAAACTGCTTGTGAGAAAGCGTTAAGTAAAATAAGGCAAATGCCGACGTCGGGGTGGTCCTGGTTGTTGAGTTCTCGTAATCGCTCAGTCCTTGGAATTTGATATCGGTAACCATTGTATGCTCTACATTGAATGAGCCGAATAAGAATCAGTCCGAGCCCGAGGGGTATTTCCAAGGTTTTTACCCAATTCTAGGTAGTCTCGTGCCCCTCAATTCTAATTGAATATATTGCTATATATACCTTACGAGCTGCTCCTGAATTGCCTGCATGGTAGATAAACCTTTTTTTTTTTTTTTTTTAGAGTCTATGCGCCTAATCAGCCTAAGCTTCTGCGGTGCCCCCATTCCCTCCCCTTTGAAGGTTCAGTACACCCACGGGAAAACGGGCTACATAAACGTTCAGCCTTCCGAGCCAAAGAAATGTCTAATGAAATACCCCTCTTCCGCTGCAACACCCACGGTCGGTCTATCCCCAATAAAAGTATGCCTCCGCCATCACGCCCCTTCCGGCCTTCCCCATACAAATATGATTCCTTCCACCTCCATGCCCCTACTAGCCCTCCCCTAAAATAGCAAACAAATCAAAACACAAAACAGGAAATTAGTACAGGTCAATCTTAGAGAAAAACGTCTCCACCAAATCAACCATGTAGAATCCCTTCTTATCTTTTTTCTTCCTGGCCCATCTCGCCCTGTCATCCCTGTCTTCCCATGTACTCCACCTCCGCCCTATATCCTCTCCATGCGTACAGACCAAGGCTACGTGCTTGCCTGTCTCTGCATATCTTGCGCATTTCCGGCATTCTGAGTTTTCTTCTTTACCGATCTTGTGGCGCCAGGCTTGAAGATTGCCTTTACTAGTGAGACATGGAACGTATACAACTCTTGCTTTCCTATTCTACTTCACCACTCTCTCTATTTCAGCTCCCTTCACTCTTCTCTGTTCCTGTCTCATTCTCCTCCATTCCTGCTTCAAACCTCCCTCCGTGATCTGAGGCTCTTTGGGGTATAAGTTTGCAGCTTCTTTGGCCAGTCAGTCGGCTTCTTCATTGCTGTGTAGCTTATTATGGGCCTTGACCCAGCCGAATGACACTGCATTGGGACCTAGCCTATATTGCCTTTCTCTTATCCCTTCCATTACAGCCTTAAGGTCGCGGGTCCTTGCTTTTCCTGTATGACCTGGCTTCTTCACTGCCGCAATTGCTGCTTGTGAGTCTGAAAGGATTAATATGTTAGAATCGGTTGGTGTGTCCTCTAATGCCCCTTTTACTCCATATACTTCCCTATCCTACACTGTTCCCAACCTACCTAGTGTAACTCCTCCGAGTCTCTTTCCTCCCTCCACATACTAACCCCCCCCCACCATACCATCTTCATTCATACTGCCGTCCGTATTGACTCTTGTAGCTTTGCAAAATTCCCTGGCTTAGTTGATGGCTTCCATCCATACTTCTGCCTTGAAGTCTGCTTGTACCTGAACCTTAACCTCTGGGACCTCCACTTTCTCCACTCTTCCCCTATAACTTATCCTCGTGTGTTCCTCCTCTTTAAATACTCCTGCCTTGCTTTGGATTGCTGTCAAGATGGAGGTAAATCCGTCTGGACTAATATTGTATTCTTGTGCAAAGTTATCCCACTCCCTTTCTACTTCCACGTTTCTTCCTGTTCCATCATCGAATATCAGGTCTTCTAGTGCAGTGGTATCTCGCATTATTTTGCCTATGAGTCTGCCTTGTGCTACATCCAGTGCCATTCTTGGAGACCACAACCCTACCATCAGGCTAACTAGTTCTATTTTGGATCCATGTGTTGCATTGACACACTTCTTTAGAGCCTGGTATTGCAGTTGTTTAAATTCCTTCTGCCAATCACGCTGTCCTCTCCATTCCAGCTCTGACGCCCATAACAGTATTGTTCGGATCATCCCTGTGTAAATCTGCCTCCAACTAGTGGTACTGATTCCCCACTGAGAATTTCCTAACCCATTGAATTGTGCGAGCATGGCTCATGCCTTCTTGATTTGAGCTTTCCAATATTCCTTAAAGGCTAAGCTTTCATCCATAATTATCTCCAACTACTTCACACACTTCATATCCTTGTTCTTTTTCCTCCATATTTTTTGTAGAATAAGCCATTAGTACTTCGAGTCCTCAAGGGGGAGGTGGTTCTCTGCTGCTATTCTGGTTACTATTTCATCTGCCTTTTTTAATATTCCATCCATTTTTATCCCCCATGTTATTTCCCTTTGCCAAATTGAAAACCCCAGCTGGAGGTCATTCACATATGATGGGAGTTCAAGGTCGAAGCATAGCCATTCAGACTTTAGGGCTTCCTCCATTTTGGGGATTATCGGGGCTATCCAGATTAGAAAGATTACTGGTGAGAGAGGTGATCCTTAGGCTACCCCAATATTCATTTTTTCTATTCCTCGTGATTTCCCATCCCATTCCAGCTCAAACTCTCTTGCTCGGAAGAACTCCTTTACCCATAGTATCCACTTCCTCCCTTCTTCCAATTGTTCCAACTCTTTTATCACGTCCTTTTCTCTGACATTTTGGAAACCTCCTTTTACGTCCCAAAAATTCCACCCAACTGCTTCCTCTGCCACCATACATCTTTGAGCCCTTGTGACCACTCCTAGGGCTGCCTTCATGGCTGATCTGCCTTTGACTAATCCCAATTGGTATCTGTGTAGTAGACCTGACTCTTGTAGCAAGTCTGCTACCACTTTTTCTTCTAATTTGCCAATGCAATTAATTAGGTTGATAGGTCTCCAGCCTTTCATTTTGTTGTAGTTCTTTTCTAGTTTTGAAACCATTACCACTTTGGAGTGTTGCCATTCCTTCGGTATTGTCCCATTTATTAGGTTCTCTACCACTTCATGAATGAACTCTGAGCCTAGCTTGAGGTCAAGTACTCGTTTAATTAATTTGTACCCGATTCTGTCTGGTTCTGGTGCTGACCTGTTAGACCTTCTGGCTAGAGCTTTCCTCACCAGCTCCTCCATCTTTTCTTGTTTGATACCTGTCGTACACGAGTATCTTTCCCTTTCTTCCTCTTCCTCATCCACTTTCCGGCCTTTATTTCTCCACCCGAAGTAGTCTCTAATCAGGCCGGTTTTGTTTTCGTTGTCCGTTTTAAGAGGTACTTCCGTCGTATCTGTCAGGTCTCCCATTGTGACTTTGAGGTGGCACGGGTCTTTAACCCACTTGACAATTTCCCATAGATCTTTTTCTCCATTTTCTTCACAAAAGGTTTACCAATATTCCTTCTTCTTCTCTTTCACTAACGTCCTCATCTTATCCTTCTCCGTCTTCTACCTCTAGATCCTTACCACTTGGTCTAGGCTCCTGTTGGACCCCTTCCCTCTCCTAGCGTTCTTCGTGATCTTTAACTATTGCGATAATTCCTCATCCCACCACCTTTTGAATTTTTCAGTAATTCGCATAGTACTATAACTGCCTTGTCGGAGTAGCTTTAGTTTTTCGTATGGAGTATTCCCTTCCAGTTGGTCGTACCAGTGAAAATCCCCCTTTTCTTCACCTTCTTCCGCCATATTGAGCTCTCCTCCAAGGATATCCTAATCAATCTTTTCCTTTACCACTTCTTCCAACTTCCCATTCTAGTCGATTTCTGCCATGCTGGCTAGGTAACCTAAGTGGAATTTATCTGACTTGACTTTCTACTAGTTCTTGGGTCCTCTGCTAATAAAGAGGTCAATACAACTTTATTGTTTTCGTCCGTTGACAATTCTCTCCCATATTGGTCTATCATATTCCTCCCCAATCTCAAAGCCTATTTCCACCATCCACTCTTCCATATCTTTTCCTTGTATGTCATCTTTATTGAGGGGATCCTATGCCTAGTTGTGTGCATTCCAGTCTCCCACTAGGCAATCAGCTTTGTTTAGACTTTCAAGTCGCTCCCTCCACTTTCCTCCTCACAACTTTCCATCTACATAGGTTTCTCCTACCTTGTGGCCCCACACCTCCACCAAGGCTAGTCTTTTGTCTTCTCTAATAACTTTCACTGCCCCATCTATCTTCTTCCTCCCGTACACTATTGTTCTCTTCCCTTTTTCCACCTTTGTGCCCAAAGTATATAAGGGGTAGGATTATGTCCCAGTCCCTTTTTTATCTACCCACACTTCTCCAATAAAAACAATATCAATCCTCCTCTTTTTGCACCATTCCAGAAATGTATGAGTGCCCTCGCACTGCCCTACTACATTCTGGTAAGCCATACAGAGGCTCTTAGAATAGGTGTTTTCCTAGTCCCAGTTGTTTGTCTGGAGACCAGTCTGACTTCACTGGTAGCTTCTGTATGTTAGGACTGAAACAATCAAGGGTCCATTCTTCTACGTGGTCATCCAACACCTTTGTGATTCTTGCATTAGAAGGTCCCGCGGTGGCTCCTCCAGCTGTTTTCAAGGCTGGCTTCTCCCCCACGTTCCATCCCCTCTTTCTCTCCACCTTCTCAAAACCGTCCTTGTCCCTCTTAACCTCTTCAACCTTCCTCTTCTGAGTCTGTTGACCATTCTCATTAGCTCCGACTACCTCCGAGTTCCTCTTCTGTCCTCCGAAAATACGAGCAGAGGCTGCTCTGCTGGCGGAGAAGCATCTTTCCCTCTTGTGTCCCTTGCCATTATAGTTGTAGCAGGTAACATTGGACTAGTAATGTAGGGCCTGCTGCTTTCCTTGTTGACCTTTGTTGTTGTTGTTGCCATTGGTGTTGGTGCTAGTGTTGACCGACACAGAGATCTTTTTCTTACCAGTCTTTCTCTTCTTCTCCTTCTTCTTTTGGGGTGGTGGGGAGTGTTTGAATTCCCCTATCTTATTATTATCCATCATCTGAACATGTCTCTGTATGCCTTTCCACATGACTCCCTTTTCAACCACCTTCTTTGCCTCCGCATGGTTGGCTGCATCGAAAATTAATCTGATAACGCTGGCTCCTCCCCACGTCTTTAGGAAGCGGTGTCAGGTCTTCATCTCTTTCTTTCATCAACAAAAGTTTTGCTTGCGTTGTGTGCACGGCGAGCCTACCGTGCCAATTCGCAAAACTGCGCGTTACTACAAGATCTCATACACATAACGCCCTCAGCCCCCACCCCGAGTTCCTATGTCACCAACTCTGGACCCTTCTTGTACTACAATCGGACATATGGGTATCCTTTTCGAACGAATACCCTCCTTGTCCTTCCCTTTCCTACTTGTCTAGCCTATCATTCTCCCTCTGAATTCCACCCTTCTGCACCCCGCATTTCCTACATCTTCCGCCTCCTTCTGTCCCTCCCAATCACCCTCATTTAACTCACCTTCCCTCTTAACGTACATACCGCATCAGCTCCCTGTGTAATGTTTACCCCTGAGGTTTCTTCTGTGTCTATGTTCCTCCATCGTCGCCTTCAAGTGAGTACTCGCGTCTTCATTCCGCCTCGATCAGATCTCGACTCTATCCTTTTGCACGCTTCTAACTCTTCCCTTGTGATGTTTTCGGACACCACTTGTCCCCTTGTGTTTCCCTGTTTGCAATGTCCAGCAGAACTTGCCCACCTTTTCAATGTTTCTCTCTCCCCTTCAGAGTCACTACATACAGGTACATATTCCGCACTTCTTATCCATACTTGTTTTGGCTCCAACTTTAATAAAATTACTATGTACTAACATACTATAAGCCCTTAGTCGAATTTACATCCTCCCACCCCTCTGATCAGACGTACACTGTACCAAATCGGACTCACTTCTATGTTCCCAACTGGGGAGGCAAACAAAACAGAATAGCAATGTAGAGCACCAAATGAAGAACGAGCTGACAGTAGCTTAAAAGAAATACCAAAAACAGTGAAAATGACAGATATGAATCCTCGTACCAAATTGACCTATTATATCCTCTGCAATTTACCCACATATAACTAAGTTTTCATACACATACAAAAAAAAAAAAAACTAAATAAGGATAAACAGGAAAAAAAAACCCTCACAACCATAAACCACCCATGTAGGCTATTGGACACACTAGATCCTTTACCCAACCATAGACACAGCGAATCGCACCTGTAATGCCTGCCAATACTGATTCTCATCCACCTCCGTAGCACTCCCTTCATCGTTATCCTTACCTGCCTCCATCACGGTCCCCATGAGTTGTGTGTTAGTAGCTTCCTCCAAGGTCTTGTCCTCACTTAGTGCGTCTGATCCTGCCAAATTTTGACTAGAGATAGTACTCTTCAACTCCTGTTGCAACTCATTCACATACGAATCTTCCTCTACCACTGCATAAGAATCACTCTATTCTACCTCAGCTTTCTTATCCAACCCACCAATTCTTGTCCGTAAGTCGGCCTTGATATTTGCCAATATGAGATTCCGAACTCTGATATAGTACAGGTTCCACGTGTTCCTTAGTCTGTGAAATGAAGCTGCCTTGCGTCAGTTGCCAGACATCAGACATCGGATTCAAAACTTACTTGCGGCCGTCTCGTACTTGAAATCCACGGGTTAACCTGCTTGTTCCCTCTCCTTCAATTCCGGGAGGCAATGCCAAAGTGCAGCTGCGACCAAGCAAATGAAGACTGGGTTGATATTGTTGAAGAACTTTACATCCCGGTTTCTCCGCATCTTCGGCCATTGAAAAAAAGGTTCGTAGATTACCGTTACTATTTCCGAAGCTCGAAATCGATGCCCAAGAGTCTATTTTATCCACCTTAGCGTCTGTTCGCAGCTTGTCCTAGGTTACCTACCTCCCGCTGCTCCTTCCGGCAAACAAATCGATCCTTCTCAAGCAACCACTTGACCTTCATTATGACTTCATCCTTCGTCCGGTAATCCAAGTTGTATAAAAATATAATGTCTGGCGAAACGCATGCACCACATACGACCTATGCCGGGAATGGACGCTCTTCAGCTGCTCCACGTTAGCAATCGGACGTTCTAAGGTTGTGACTTACATACCAGAGCCTCGCAAGCCTTGGTACGTAGGGGGTAGGCCTTTTCCTAGTCCTGTGCCCATTTTCATGCTTCTTGGATCAAATTGATCACGTCCAAGGAATCTAGGAATGGGAGCCTGAAGAACGTGTAGTCTGTAACCCAGTTTTGTGCAATAAAGCATAGACCTTGCAACTTCTGTATAATGGCTGCAAATGACCATGTCCTTTTACCTCCGTCCTATAGTCTTTTTACCTCCACAATGTCCGATTCATCTCTCTCATCATCCCTGAACTTACCATCATCCACATTGCCCTCATCCGACCACCCATCCTTTATTTCCCCTAGTTCCTCTTCCGGCTCTTCATTGATCTTTTACTTTTATCAGTACCTGCGTCAATTTTCATAACAATAATGACATACCTCTACAGTTTCTTGAAATCTCAGGCCCTTGTTACCCTTGAGCTCATGAAGTTGTTCCTTTCGTTTGCGTACAAGACCTCCAGTGGACGTGTTACGTCCTTGCTGCAACACGGGGTTCCGGACTACTCTTGCCATACGAGCCAGCCGAATGCGTAGGATGCGTGAGGGATCGTGTATGAAGGAATATTTATGAGGCAATATGTATGAGCAAACGCGAATAAATAAATGTGTATGAGGGACAAAATCAGGATATGGGTCTGATTGAATTTTGTGTGATCGATCAAGGCCGCTATTGAGAAATCTTAATCGGACGCTAGATAGATGCCATATATATATCCACATCTTGTATTGTTCGGCGAGGTTATCCCCACCAGGCTATGTCTCCATCTGTTTAGCACAAGCCTCTTGTAGAACTGTGTCTTAGATTTCCTTGTCCCTATGACATTCAGCACCAAAGGCCAGAGGTCTGATCCCCGCCTTGTGCTAACCAGACTAGATCTCCGCCTTTTTTTAACCCCGTTTGTCCCACGAGGCTATTACCGGACATCTCGCGGGCACTAATCCGTTGATCGACTTGTGTAACATACTTACTTATCGTAGTCCTCTCTGCAAAATTTCACTTGAACCACGATCTACTCCAAACCGATATCTCCATAAAAGCAACCTCATCTGCATGTTGTCCATGATAGTCCATACGATTTGGATATCCAACCACCGTCTATTGACTTTACTGCAGCTGTTATCGAATGCTCGCAGGCTAATCATTCCTGGCTTCTGTTGTGTAATGACAATCATATAAAATATAAAAATATAAAAAAATCGAGCTAAAATATATAAAACAGAAACATACAAAACGAAAATTTAATCACCAAAAAAAAAAATAATTCCCAAAAAAAAATTCCATACATTATAAAAAGCAACAAAACAGAAATATCAAATACAACTTTTCGATATATCCCCCCTAGCCCCATATTGGACGCCCCACGTCCTGGACCTTACTCCTCCTCCTCATTATCATTCTCATCCTCCCTATCATCCTCTTCCTCCTCCTCCTCCTCTTCGTTCTCCTTCTCATCCTCACTCTCTTCGTCCATTCACACCCAATGATTGAAACCCCACTCCTCCGGTTCTGCCCCAAATTTGGCTACCGCCTTCACTCTCCCTTCTGGGTCTGTCTTGGCACGAACTGCATGGCGGGCTGCAGCTCGTGCCTTAACATACCCCTGGCCTGATTGTGGATTTAAAAACCAAATCCAGCTAAACAGGTCTTCATCATCGGAGTCGATGATCTCAGCCTGTTTGGGTCCCTTGAACGCCCGATGGCATTCTTTTACCTCCTCCAGCTGGTGGCAGAATTCCCCCAATTTCCTTCTGTACCTGGCTTTCTCATGTTCGTAGCCGTAGTCACTCCTGGGCCACGACTTTGCATTCCTTCTTCCCCACTTTATCAGGTACAGGTCGTTATCCGCGTCCTACGCCACCCGGTGTTATGGGTCATCTACTGGAATGAATTTGTTCTCCGCAAAATATGCCTGGTCGTCAGGTGGGGGGCTCTCGTTGCCCCAGTCCACCTTGTGCAACTGTAATTGAAACAAAAGGGGCTTGTAGGCCCCTTCCGCAACTGCGACCAGATTTGCCAGATCTGCGTCCGTTGTCATCCACTCTATGTCCGCCGCATCAGCAAAAAATCTGATCTGCGTCAGGTCCTTCAGGAGCCTCTGACACCCTCTTACAAAACTCCCATTCATGATGCAACTTGGATCTAACGCTGGCATCCTGGCACCACGTGCCAAACCTGCTGGGTTCGTGCAATGTTGATCTGGTCTTGCTCTCCTTCAAGAAGCTAGGTATATAGTCAGGCATCCTAAATGGCCTAGGCCCGACACGCCGCGTTCCACAGGTACATGTTCTCAAAGGCGACCTCACCAATTTCTGCATTTTGCGGTCTATCCTCTTCTACGCCGCACTTACCCTCCCTAGTATCCTTAACGTCAGATTGCTAACCTCTGCCTTCCTGAATGTCTCTAATTGCTACCTTGACTTCTCCGATCCCTGCTCCCATCATCAACTCTTCCATAACGCCACCCTTCCTTTCCTCATTATCCACAATGTCAGATTCCTAACCTCTGCCTTTCTGAATGTCTTTAATTGCTGCGTTAACATCTCTGATGCCTGCTCCCATCATCTCCTCTTCCCCAACACTGACTTTTCTTTCCTTATGACTCGGAACGTCGGATTCCTAACCAGTGCCATCTTGAACGTCTCTAATTGCTGCCTAGACCTCCCTAATGCTTGCTCCTATCATCGCCTCCCTCTCATCGGCATTGTACACACTGTAAATGGGCACCTAAAGTATATAGGGTGGAATATTACCCTGAAGTAATATTCCAGAACTACTAAGTACTTTA
>Ga0307511_10004250_pt1 | contig 14619 bp, 18 predicted proteins | sample 13_EM_MG_FD_200266 | JGI IMG/M metagenome (GOLD analysis project Ga0307511, IMG submission 200266) | Populus trichocarpa ectomycorrhiza microbial communities from riparian zone in the Pacific Northwest, United States - 13_EM | ecosystem: Host-associated > Plants > Roots > Unclassified | place... | reverse complement strand
GATGTTCCTCCGACTCGTAAAGAGACCGAGCGAGTAGCTGAGAGATGTGTAACAAATAAATATTGGGGCGACGAACAGAGCATCACGTTTATACTCCCCCCCGGTGTTGTTGGGTACCTGAGCCGAAATGGGAATGGTCCGGCGCTTGGTGATGGCGCCGGACCCTCGTCCGGACCTATAAGTAGCTGGTGAGCTTGGCGGAGCGTTGATAGGCGACTCCCCCTCTGTTGTCCCCTACCAACAACTTCGCCATGGGTGCCTTCGCAGACGAGATAATCCACTTGGGCAGGGAGCTCACGTCCAGAGCAGCCAAAGAACAGGTGCGTTTTATGTCACGCGCCCCCTCCTCCCGTGGCTGAATCCGGTCAGGGCGGGGTTCTGTCGGGAGACAACCCTACACAGTACCAACCTACGAACCCCATGCGGTTATGGGTCATCCAACTATGTACGCGTTCCGCAATACATTTCACGCATCTCAATTCACTTGTCTCACTTCACTTTTTTTTCTTCGTTCCCAGTGATCATCGTCGGCATGACCCAGTTCCTCGCTTACCCTCTCGGCAAAATCAGGCAACCCCGTGTCATCGCAGAGGTTATTGGTGGAATTGTCCTCGGTCCCACAGGTCCGTGTTCCCACCCCTTCCCGTTGTAAACGCTCGCCGAACACTCTCCTCCTGTAGTGATGGGTCGCATTCCCGGCTTCACCAAGACCATTTTCCCACCTGAGTCTCTTCCTCTTCTCGTCCTTACCAGCAACATCGGTATCACACTGTTCCTGTTCCTCGTCGGTCTAGAGGTCGATGTCCGACTCCTGAAACGGAATAGCAAATCCGCCGCCCTTGTCTCCGTGCTAGGACTCGTTGTACCCCTTGGCCTTGGATCCGCGATCGCCGTGCCTCTCTATCACACCTTCATCCCTGCTACGGTCAATTTTGGATACTTCATCCTCTTCGTTGCCGTTGCGGTCGGAATCACTGCCTTCCCGGTCCTTTGTCGTATTCTCACAGAACTCAAGTTGTTGGACACTGCTGTCGGTCTCGTCGTTCTTGCCGCCGGCGTTGGCAACGACGTCGTCGGTTGGATTCTCCTCGCCTTGACTGTCGCGTTGGTAAATGCTTCCGGTGGCCTTACGGCTCTCTACGTTCTTTTGGTTGGCATTGGTTACGTCATTTTCATGCTGTGGCCTGTCAAGTGGGCCTTCCGATTCTTGCTCAAGAAAACCGGAAGCTTGGCCACCGGCCAACCTACGACTCTGGTCATGACCGTTACACTTTTGATGGTTTTCGTTTCCGCCTTCCTCACCGACATTATCGGCATCCATGCCATCTTTGGTGAGCTTTCCGACAGTTCCATGCTCAATGTCTCAATGTCTGATCCCCTTTTCGCAATCTTAGGTGGATTTGTCGCTGGGTTGGTCATTCCTCACGATAATGGTTTCGCTATTTCAATGGTGGAGAAGTTCGAGGATCTGGTTTCCATTCTTCTCCTCCCGTTGGTACGTATTCGATCGATCCCATTTAGAGCGTCTAACTCCGTATGGTATGGCTAACCTGCCTTTCCAGTATTTCACCCTTTCCGGTCTCAGGACAAACTTGGGCCTCTTGAACAACGGCATCACTTGGGGGTACACGATCTTGCTGTGTGTTGTCTCTTTCCTCGCCAAGTTCCTCCCTTGCGCCATCGTTGCCAAATTCTGCGGCTTCAACATCCGCGAGTCCGGCGCTATCGGTGCCCTCATGAGTTGCAAAGGGTACGTTTCCCCATCCTGATACATGTATGGAGAGAGCGGCTACTGACTCATGACCGATTACTGTGCAGTCTCGTCGAACTCATCGTGTTGAACATTGGCCTCCAAGCCGGTATTCTGGACACCCGAACTTTCTCCATGTTTGTGTTGCATGCTTTGGTCCTGACGTTCATCGTAAGTTCGTACTGTTATGGAATGTCTTGTGTCTGACATTCCGTCACCTCAGACCACTCCCTTGACCATTCTGATCTACCCGGCAAGACACCGTACCCACATCGGCGCTGACCAGGGGGAGAACCGCGATCTCACTGATGTCGAGGACCTCCCCAGTAGGAGCTCCGATGACGAGTTCAAGACTCGCTTCGCCGTCGTGTTGGATAAACTGGAACAACTTCCGGCAGTCATGACCATTACTCAACTCCTATCAAACTCACCCTCCCAGTCCACACTGGCCCTTTCTGAATCCAGCTTAGAAGAAAAGGCGTCCATCCGGGAGTCCGCCTCTTTCCGCCCCGTTTCCATCGATGCATTGAGGTTGATTGAGTTGACCGACCGTGCCTCGGCCGTCATGATGTCCGCCGAGGCTGATTACCTCCTCCAAACTGACCCCGTCGTCTCGGTCTTCCGGACCTTCGGAGCCCTCAACCGCGTACCTGTTAGAGCCAGCATTTCCGTCGTCAACTATGACGAATTCTCCAATAGCGTTGCAAGGCATGTCGACGAGTCATCTTCACAGATGCTGCTGGTTCCATGGAAGGCTGCCGCGAACGAGGACACGTCAGGTTACGCTGGATTCAACCCATTCGACAACTTGTTCAAGACAACCGTCACGACTGGACATTCTACCGAAGTGGTCAACTCGCATTATATCAGGAAGGTCTTCGCTGGATCCAAGGCGGACGTTTGCCTTGTCATTGACCGTGGACTGTCTGCCTCCGGGAGCCCTGGCGATCAACATATCTTCCTCCCATTCTTCGGTGGTCCTGACGATAGGCTTGCCCTCTCTCTTGTCATTCAACTTTGTGCCAGAGGCTCTGGTGTTACGGCTACCGTCGTGAGGATAAGGAAGACGGCCGGTACTGAGACCATTGACGCAACTGACGATATCAAGGCAACCATGCACAACGTACGTGTCTCGCATTTGGGGTGAATCGAAGTACTTATCGCGGTCACTTTTTCTAGACCGTATTCCCTGATACCGTTTACGGCCACCAGTCTACTCAAACCCGCCTCGCATCCGATACCGCCGACGACCTTGCTTGGGGTCGGTACACCTCGTCCAAAATCCCAGATACGACCCTTCGAGAAGCTGTCAGCCGGATCACGTTCAGGGAAGAGCACCTCGATAAGCCCCTACACTTCGTCCGAGACTTCGCCTCTACCCTCCGACCACGATCTGGGGCGTTGCGCTCAAGGCGTTTGCTCATCGTTGCTGGAAGGTCAAGGAGGATGGCAACCGATAGTCACACTGCAGAGTTGAAGGGGCTGTTGGCCGAAAACCGTGCCTCGATCGGAGGCGAAGCCACCAAGACCCTTGGAGACGTTGGTACCGCCATTATCTCCGGAGGTGTCGGAGATGGTGTTCTGGTGGTCCAGGCCAAGCTCACTGCTTGAAGCTCTTGAGTCCTAAGATCTCAGATCTTTGTTCCTGATCGAGTTCATTTAGTCTCTCGCCTCACGTCACCCCTTTGTCTCGTGGTGTTTCTTCTGAATTTTGTATACCACCATTCTGCTTCATTTCTTTCCAGTAATGAATACCTCATGACCGTTTCCTATGTATTTCGTCTCCCACGCTTCTACGTGCGGTTTTGGTGAATGTCATGGAATGCTTGGCCTCGATTATAATCGTCATAGGGCCCGCAGCCACCAAGTCAGATCACAATTAAACAGAGAAACGGGGACTTGATGAAAAATCGCACAAAAAGGATGAGAACAAGACAGGGTCCACACAGTAAAAAAGACACGAGAGGAGCAGGTCAGACAACGATAAGAAGAATCAGGAATCCATAACAGTGGTCCGGGAGAAATGGCTGAAGTGCGTAGGATGGAATATATGTAAGCTTACTGGCGGGCATGGAGTGAGTGAGACGCCAACGGTCGGTTGAGGCGAAGGTGGCACTGCTACGAGCTCTCCGACATATGCCGTAATCCAACCAAAATCAGATCATCAATCATGATGTGGCTGGGGCCAACCTTCCTCCCACGTTGATATTGACGTAGAAGGGCTGGTCAGACGTAGGACGGCAGCAGAAAGGTGCGGTTAGTTGGGAGAGCTAGTGGAATTCCTAAAAAGAGGAGGGTGCAGGAGTACACAGAGTTGTTTGGGGGCGGAGATCCACAAACTTCCAGTAACACCTCGCACTCGGAACTCACGGGGGGATCACAGCACAGGTTTGTGTTGGAAAATGATAAGCAGGAGAGTTGAGTTGAGTGAGAAGTTGTGCACGGGAGGCCATCGTCACCGGGAAGCGGCGAGTTCACTTTGGCAAAGGTGAAGCCAGGGAACTACCAAATGGCGAAACGTAGTCGGCACATTCCTAGGCATGATAAGTAAGTCGAAAGGCGTTTAAAGTGAACGCCTGCCCAGACAGTGGCTTACCTCATCTGTCTGGTTAGAATTGAAACGTTAATCGCATTCTTCCGCAACTTTATGGACCCACGCTGGGATGTCCTGACGGTCATTTGACCGGGCACTCCAAGTGTCTGGGTGATGTTGTGTGTCCTGGGTATCACCGAGGATATCATGTGGGAGGTGGGCACCACGACAACCCCGGCCGACGGTGTAGGAGGGAGTTGTCCCACCGGGGGCGATGACGTCTGAGCGCACGGCACAGACGGTATGACCACCTGGCATTTGCATATCACTTCCACGGGCGTCGGATATTTCACTGGGTGAAGCGGGGAGAGAGGAGGTAGGTTCGTCAGACGTGGGGTCGGACTTTTGGGTTCCTCCGACCGGAGCTGTTAGGTTCCAGATTATCCCCACTAGCCAGAGCGTGAGGTCCGGAACAAACTCATCAGTAGTAAAACAGACCTCCACTTTCATCCACCGTGACGGGTGGTCGCTTCTCAAACAATATGGTGGATATATCCGTTCCGTCTTCAAACTGCATAAAATTCAGTGGCCAGCGTTTTACACGGTCGTAGGACTCGCCTTGCGGAGCGGTTCAATATCTCGGTGGTGGATGAGCACTGACTTGACGTCAAAATCCTAACGGGGTTCTTCCTATAACCGCATTACAAACTCGCCTGGAAAACATAATCCGCAATTACGCCGAAATCATCCCCTCCGTCCTATGAGGAGTAATTAGGATGAGAGGGAAGGGGTGGTGATTACCTTACAGAAGCCACGTTGCGGATAACGATGTCAGATTCAGAGTCGATGCTGGTTGCCAAACTCTCATCATCGTGCCCGTTCTCTTCCACAAATTGGACACTATGTCTGAGCCTGAGTCCGGATCGGATTGTGTTATCACCTCGGGTAGCCCTTCGTCGTCGTGGCTCTCCGGACCGAGGTCGCGTGGACCCGCAGCGGCCCCTATGACCGTGGGGAGCACCAACGCCCTCTTACGCATAGGATAGTACCGGACGAAGACGCATTGGTTGTACTGTATTCGTCCAGGACGGTTTATGTGCCGCCGTTGTCAGGCGATGTAAGGTTTGAGTTTCGTGTCGACGATGGAGTGCAACACAGCCAGGAAACACAGTTCGTGTGGGTCAAACCTCCCGTGTGCCGCCACGTTCCCCACGCAGAAGCGGAGCCAACCGTAGGAACCGAAGTTGTAAACTCGGATGTAAGGCTAACCTTGTCGTTCGAATAAACCGTCATCGCGAAATCTCTAGTCATATCGACACCAGTAACGAGGACAGGCGGGATGTTGTCGCCATGTACCGTCTCGCGGGCGAATGTAACCAAAGAATCGTAATGGCGTTTCGTGTGTGCCTCTAAGATGCATTCTAGTTCCACGTCTTCCCTGTAAGTCATACGCTTGGTTACGATGGCGGCGCCTTGATTCTCGGTGAGTTCGAGCGAGACGCTGATACCTGGCTCTAACATCCTGGGACGCACATCTGAGTATTGGGGAGAGACGGATGCAACGGCTCGAACGCACGGGGTGGCACAAACCGAGGCTCCGGGGCCGACTCCGACCTCCCGAACTGTGCTCGTAGAGAGGCAGCCAGGCTCGCGAGGTTGGCCGTAGATAATGGGTCCAACGCTCGATGGCTTGAATGTTGGAGGGACATCATGGCCCAACTGCCTCTCACCCAATGGGCAACCGGCAGAAAACAGTAGATGGAAACGACCCCTGCGAACGTAGCCCACGTCCCCTAGTTGGACATGTTTGTAACTGTAGATTGGGGCAGGCTCCCTAATGATTCCACGCGTTCAGGCGGGCGAACAAGGAAAACACCGAGCAACGGACCATAAGGCGTCCCCGTGACCGAGTCGAGACAATTCCCTGAGGCAGGTCAACTCCAAGTCTTACTTGGAACGGTGTGTGAACTCACTCGTTGTATATTCTGTGCCCTGAAGGTATGGTGGATTAAATGGGTGGTAGGCGGAGAGGGCGGGACGTTGTGAGGGAAGGCCACCAGCGGACTGGAGGTATAAGTACGTGGTCTGGCTGTCGGTGGTGGGGCTTTTTTCGGCTGGCGGCATCCAAACACCTGGCTTGGGAATCTGGCAGGTGCTGTAACCCGGCAAATGTCCGTGGTTGGGAGGGTATCGCCGGGGGGCGTGGGTTTTTGGATCGAACCGGGGGGAGGACATGTGTGACCCGGGCGAATCGGTATGCCCTGGGCTTGCTCAGGTGCGATACAGCCGTTGTAATTTCGATAGACCGTTTTCCACAGAATAGGCCCAAAATCGTTGTTTATGTACCTTTTGATCGTATTGGGGCTCGGCGCCCGGCATGACGCACAGTGCGAGAATAAGATTCCCCGAATTTGTAGCCCATTCATGCAGCTAAAACACTCGCGAAAGCCACCAATATACCTCCCCACAGATTGCAGGTCACTGACGACCTTACAGAACGAAAGCAAAGAGGAGGTGTGGGTTTGCCAACTGCTCGAGTTTATATGTGTTCCGGCCCCTGTGGCACCAACTCCAAGATGATCGAAATGGATCTCGGCACCCCGTCATGGTGCCGAGCCAAGTTCCCTGCTCGTGGCTCGTGTTTATTGACGAGCCACTCGTGGGAATTGACAGATCAACTCAGCGTCACGGTGAACGGCAACCTGACAGTGTTCCAATGGACCAAAAAGCAGCTTCATGCGGATTACTGGCCTACTTGGCCCAGTGTTGCAAACTGGCTGATGCCGCGAAACCGGGCTGCCGGACTCCAATACGATCAAAAAGTAAACAACAAATTGGGCCTATTCTGTGGAAAGCGGTCTATCGATTTTACAACGGCTGTAAGCGACTGCTGGGGAAGGGGAAAGGGTTCAGGACGAACAAATGGAAGAACAAGAAGACGATCAACATATTCAAATGTGCGGTTTTCGCACCAATTGAGATTTTGAAGGAGCGGGAGTCAAGGGGTTCTCGGTGGTTTCCCCACTGAGCTAACTCCTGAGCGAAAATTACCGCGAACCGCAACCACCGTCTCAACCTACCTACCGAAGGTATATCGTTGTTGCCCCTCGAACGAACGTTCTCTAGATTGTTCCTTGTGTCCTATTGTACTGGGTTGTCATCTATTCAGCCACGTATGCGGTTTTGCGATTTGCAGAGATGAAACAGGTCCCACATCCGGAGATCTCATTTATACTGGATACATCGAAGTCATACATAACAGCAGGGTCAATATTGCATGGCTCCTGTGTAAGATTGGAAGGCCTTGAGGTCGCCATTATCCTAGACATTGCACGGCTTCAAACCAATGATCACCATCCCCAATATCTTCAAAGCTGTAATTTAGCTAGTACCACGAATGCAAGTTAGCAAGGCCATTGCCGAAGTAAAGGAGGGAAGACCTACCCAATGTGCCAAAATACCGGCAATCGCATCAGGCCTTGGAGGCGTGATTACCATAGGCATTCCGGAAAGGATGCAAATCGTTTCAGACCGCCAATATTTCCCCCCGTCGCCATTGGGGTCCATGACGAGGATAACAAAAATCCACGCGTCTCCATTTGTGAGAGCCCCACGGATGACATTCTTCCTATAGCAGGGTGGTCATTCAGGGGCACAAATCGGATAGACAGGGAAACAGCTAACGCGAGGGCCATGGCATAATCGTGCATCTCAAGGACCAGTTCAGGGACATCGTTCTGGAGCGTCATCCAAGGTAACTTGGTTTCTGCCACCACGAGGCCGGATAGTATGGTTGACCGTAGTTGTTCAATGGTCAAACCAGAGAAGAACGCATGCGTTTCTATGGGATAGTTAGCTGGTGAGGAACCGTCGGATGGCAGACTTGCCTTCGGCAGATCCGTCCGTTATCGGGGCAGTGTGGTCGATAATGCCATGAAGTGTTGTGGGCATTGAAGCTTCGATAGTAGGTAGGATGGGTTGCTCCATACTGAACGCCGTCATTTGACTCGGCAGCACCATTTCATGTACGTGAGCAAATAAAGCCCCTATCCAAGCGTGGGTTGGGACTTCATCCTGTGTGAATCGGCGGGCCTGATATACCCAACGTGAGGTCAGTCTCTCGCGATTGAGCAACAGCGACCCACAGGGTTGGAGGTGAGCGCCTGCAGGTGTTCCAGACGTTCATAAAGGTTAGCTGAAGACCGAGCATGGCCCCTGCTGAAAGCCTCAGCCTTCTCCTCCCACCCCCCAAGCGCTCCTCCCTGCTTCAGTAGAAGGAGCCCAGTCCCAGTAATATTCAATCTTTGTAGATCATGGTAGGCCGTGTCAAAGAATGAGGCGCGCTGAAAGGAAAGGTAAGAGGGGCGGCTACCATCAACCTTGAGTCGTACCTCCAGCCGTGCGTTCACCAACTTTAGTAGGCCCGCAATCACAACCGCGCGAGCTGACTTCCCATTCTCTGCGCTCTTGCGATACTGCGATTCCAACTTGCTAAGGCGAGATGTTTCTGACATGATGGCAGTGGGTTCTCTAGAAGGTGATTGATGGCACGATTGGAATAGTTTACACTTGTTTAGAGGGCGTGCGAACGGCGGGGATAAAAGTTCGCGAACTTTTTTCGCGAACCTCCACGCGAACTTTTGATACCCATGGCCCACCCTCCATGAGATCCACAGACTCCTACCATGAGATCCACGATCTACCGGGATCCATGGCATCCGTCCATGTCCACGATCGCCCCCCATTGTCCTTCCCCCACTCCGGACGCCTTATCAAAGTGGCTGCCACGCATCACCAACCCCGCCCAGTCTCTCTGACCCGCCCCCTCGCTAACCTATGTCCTTCTATCGCGCGCTCGCTGCAGACCCCGATCTATTGGGGATTGGGTGGGACCTCTCCGACACCCTGAAGTTCATCAAGCTTGCACTGTACCTCAAACCATACATCGCCAGCACTATGCGCATCGCCAATTTGGATACACCACCCCCCCACCTCCCAGTAAACATTCACGACTTCTTCAAGCTTGCGATCGGTCTTGCGGATGAAGAAGTCAAGATCGCTTGGGACGGGTTTCGGGCTGCCATATGGGAGAGTGCGCTGGGGGGTGATACTGATGACGACCCAATCACTGCTTTTTCAAAAGTCAGTGAGTACACCGAGGATTTCATAGACTTTGGCCTCGCACGATTTGTTGGTACGTCCCCTTGTGTCCTCGCATTTGAACTGAAAAATTGATTGATGGTGTTCTACAGGTGCCATCAACCTCTTCCCGCCGACCCGCATCTGTGAGGATGAAGGCTGTGCTCGCAGTTATAAGACGGGTGGATACCTCCAGGCTCAGGGGCTGACTGATGAGCGAACTTTCCGTGTCACCGTCTTTACTCAGGCATATGGCCCGCTTCCTGGGTTCGCATCATCCTTGGAATGCCCGAGTAAGAATACCTTGACTTGGTTCCCCTTGATTTGTACTGAAAAATTGTGCAGATTGCCGCAGACGCTATTATCATAACTATATCGTACACAAGGGGGATTCATTCAGGACTTACTACGCAGGGTACTCTCTCTCGTTGATTCAGATCAATGAACATGTCTACGTTGAACGGGTTGTTTGTGAATCATTTGCAACGATGATGTCAACGGCATGGTATGCTCTCTCGGTGTGTCTAATCCACCGAAACTGATTTGTCATTCCAGGGTCTCTGCAACTAATTGCGCCCGGAACTACACCCTTTCCACAAAACGTACACCGAACCTCCCGATTGATTGGTCTCACCTGGAGCTTGACGTTGACGACGTGTGGAACGCATTCTTTCTACACACTCTACTTAACCAGCACGAAGAACGCGGACGAACCCTAGTGCTTCCTCACAAGGGACACACTCAACGTGAACGGCTTTTGGTTGCCATACAAGACGAGAATGCACGAACGGTCGGAACTGGGCAAGAGCATTGGAATCATGTCTGCGACAAATGCTGCTGGGTCTATGAGAAGGAGGGATTGCAATGTGAGTTTCTCATCGCCTGAGGCTAATGCACACATGTCTCACCTCATGGTATCCTAGATGAACTTCGTTCAGTTGTTGTCGACGGTGTTACTGTTGGGCACCCATGTTGCAGTGCCCACGACTGCCCCATTCCGCTCGAGTCGTCAAGAGACCGCTACTGTCCAGCCCACACTCACCTCAGTAGCCTCTGTGTGGCCATATCATGCAACGAGACCGCCGAGGCAAACTTCAAGACATGCACCGACCCCGACCACCGTAACCTCGAGACGAGGTACAATATGGCTGCGAAGGCTATGTTCCAGCTTCGTCATCGCCTCGAACGCGTCAACCGACAAACTCACGATTCACTTCCGACTGACTTTGCCTCTGATGGTGACAGCAATGATTTCGAAGGCTCCAGTGGACGGGATGACCAGGAGGTTGAAGTTACCGCTGATGACTGCAACGGAAAACCGTCCAGCGGAAACCGGACGATCCGGGCTCGCTTTGGTCGTCGGAGAACGCACAACGATGAGTTGTGCGTCGCGTCATGTGGCATTATACTCGGACGCAAAACATTCTATGGCTCAGAGGCACCGAGTGCTGTTCGGGTATGCTCATTCTGATCCATTTTGCCCCAGACTCATTTGCAGTGTGCCTGTAGGCTTTCCTAATGGAGTTGTTCCCAACACAGCGATCACTTCCGGGTGTCATTTGGTACGATAACAACTGCAAATTATACTCGATGCTCCAGAATGATGAAGATCCATACCTTCGCCACTACTTTGATCGTTGTGCGCTTCCCGTTGATGTGTTTCACTTCAAGATGAAACATAAGGAATCTGACATCGACTGCGGGAAGAATTGCAACCCGTACAAGTGGCCAGAGCTCCGAATTAACGACAAGGAATGGCGCTTCAACTCCTCCGCGGCGGAACAGGTCAACGCGTGGTATGGGCGGTTTCAGGCAATCGTAAGGGAAATGCAAGTTGACCGGTATAACTTTTTCCTCAATGAGATGGTTAAACGACGGAATCGTCTAGTTGTGGAGGATCTCAGGAGGAAGGGTCTCCAGCCGTGCAGCTACTCGCGCGGCCACCTACTCTCAATTTAAACGCTAGATACGGAACTGGAATGATGAAACTGATGGATTGCCATTTCGGAACATCCTTCAAGATTTCCAAGCTCTCGACCATGACGAAGTCTGATTTTAACGACCGCCTTCCGAGCCGTTGCCGATAATGTGGTCTTAATGTATCGACATCAATGTTCATGGCTGAAAGAGCGACCTGTGAAAGGCTTGCCGACTTGCCTATATATGTGAGCGACGGCCTCGGGCCCGTTCTGACGAAAGGTACAAACTAGAGGTGGCAAGGTGAGCTGTGCAAAACGTGTAGGCACGCTGTGATTTGCCTCGGGCGTGCCATAAGCTAGATTGCTCTTGAAGACTCTAGAAGAACCGAGACTATATCTCTCGGCGAGTCCGAAGTCAACCAGCACGGGGATATCTTGGTCGGAGAGAAGAATGTTCGTGGGTCTGGCGAAAGGAATCAGTACTGTAAGACGCCCAGACGCAAGAGATGCTCACTCAATGTCATTCTGTACGACACCACGGATGTGGAGGAATTCAATACCGCTCAAAAGCGACTTGAGCCACAGAGGGGAATCGTCGCCTCGTTTTCGTTCACATGTCTGGGTATAGGTACCGGGTTTCATCGGGGGTGCAGTGAAAGTCCCGTCGCTGTTGGCCCGGGTCCTGGAGAGGAACGAGGGTGAATTGGCCCCTGGTCAATATAACCGCTACGTGGAGCGCACCAGTACTGGGCGTCGGAGTTACTCCAACCCATGACAACTTTGTCGCTATACGAAGACGGGACGTTGCTCGCTCTTCCATTGACGTACCCACGCTGTGATTTGGGAACCCTCTCGCTGGGTCAAACGGAACGAATGTCCCCCTCCCTGGTCCAGGCGTACTGTCAGCCTGATTGTCCACATCGATACACGGACCCATTCTCGCCGTCCCCACCAAAATTGATGTCGCTCCAGTAATCGCCATCACCCGTGTATCCGTCTTGGTTCACCGGGTCGCTGCTGAAGAAATCCTGAACCGGCGCGGCGCCTTCCATGCCATCATCATCGAAAGGCGCCTCACCTACCATGTCTTATGGCGTGTACCCGGTTGGGTCGTTATCCCCAGCGTCGTCGTCATCGTGGCCCTCTTGAGTCTGGGTAAAGGTATCATCATGGTACATGTTGGTGTGGTCATCGTTGAAAGAGAAGTTGTTGCTTGAGAACAAAAAACCCGTGAGTGGGGGAGTGATAGACTTGTAATCTAGGTCATAGAGGTTGGGGAGGAATTGGGCTGAAGGAAAATGTTCTACGGACCAGGCGAGTCTTAGTGATTATTGTACAAGGTTGACGTTCACAGTGGAAGCTGGAAGGGTTACGCTGAAAGTGGGAAAGGCGTCAATCAGAACGGTACTTCGTAGGGTGTGCTCTGGTGGGAACACGAACCAATTCGGTTTGGAAGTATGGACTGGAACGGGGTTCTGTGTTTGGCACTCAATGTTGCTTGATTGGTCTCCGACTAGGATCTAGACAGAAGGTGCAGCAGACCAGATCAGTTGTCACGAATGAAACGGTGATGGTGGCGGATGAAGTGTGATGGTAGAAACCCGGTCCCGACTGGGACCGCGTTTTTCCTGGAACCCACAGTTACAGTGTGCAAAGCACAACTGACCGAACACTTACTCGCGAGTGGAAAATGATGGCCGGTCAGGACTTTGGGACTCGGGGGAATGCTTTGGGTGGATTCAAAACGGAGGTATGTGTCCCCATCGTAGAGATCCGGAACAACGTATCTCCTGTTACTACTCGTCGGTGGTAGTATATGGATGCTGCGGTAAACGCTGTCCAGTAAAATAATAGTCAAAGGAACCATTTGGCGGACGTGATTCAACACACAAAGGTATTAGACTTACCAGGATCACTGTCACCCGGTCATCGGTTCATCCAGCGCAGGTGGTAGTACGAGGACGTCCTTGGGCTGTTGGGAGTGTCATCAATCAGAATTTGCTGATCTTCCCCTGCTTCGGTCTATCCAGAGTCTCAGTTCACCCTCCACTTGGCCCATCCGGCATCCTGAGTTTTGTTGCTTTCAAGAGATCGGTTCGGGAAAAGGAGTTGCTTCCGGGCGGATGCATCGGATCCCCGATGGACATACCACACGAGTTGATATCGATAACATCGAGAAATTTCCGAAGGTTGTATAGCGGTCAACAGCCGACGGGAATTACCACCGTTTTCGATGAACGCAAGCAGGATACCGTGAACTGTGAAATTATATTATCTCAATGCTTCCGTCTGTCAACATCAGTCCAAAATGTTCAAGTTGCAACGATCGTGGGGGATTGTGATGCGTGAACGTTCTGAACATTGGTATATTGCCGGCCAACTGAAGGCAGCTCGGACTCCGAGTCACCGGGGCCATCACCGAATCCGTGGCCTCTTTGGGATGCATCGCCATCGAGCAACCGCTTGGGCGGGTGCATGCATGGCTCGTCGCTCATTCACGATATAGAGAGATTCCCTGGGACACCGACAAACTTCCCGGTGGATGGGCCCCTGGCATTGTTCAATTGGGTCGGCCCCGTTACAGGGTAGGGTCAAGCTGACCGACTTCATCGCAATTGCAGCTGACAAGGCACCGGTTCCAACTTCGGCTCAATTTCTTCTGGGCAGTCACGAACACAGGGGATTGCCCCTCAATCTTGAGATGTCGAAGAAATAGCTCAGGAATAGGGGTCGCGTCGGTCTAATTGGCCTGGACTGCTATAGTACAATCTACCGTGCGTCGGATCTCTTCTAGGGATCATGTCTATCTAATTCGTTGTCTGGAAAGGCCTGAATACCAAAATCCCTGCTCGCTTTCCAGACTCCCACTGCTTCTTCGTAACAAATGGCCATATCTTCACTGATGAGTAAGCATGCGACTTCCGGGACCAGCACAAACTCAACAAATGTTTTCCATGAGATGTGTGATGGGAGATCGAGTATTGGCTCAGGGAACATACGCAGCAGCTCCCTCAAGAGGTGGCGTACTCCAACCAAACCATAACTAATCATATGTGAGCGATTGGGGTATTAATGGAGAGCGGGTTTAGAACACTTACTATCCGGCAGCTACAATATCTTGAGCGTGCTCACGGCGCTGCCTCTCACTCATCGCCAACACCTCCAAGTAGAATCGCGAGGGTGCTGCGCCTGTCTGGATACCCAGGGTGAATTCATTGATGTACGTCCCCCTTGAACGAACACGGTGTTGAAGATTTTCAAAGTTGGGAGGGTCCGGC
>Ga0307511_10004248_pt1 | contig 14627 bp, 13 predicted proteins | sample 13_EM_MG_FD_200266 | JGI IMG/M metagenome (GOLD analysis project Ga0307511, IMG submission 200266) | Populus trichocarpa ectomycorrhiza microbial communities from riparian zone in the Pacific Northwest, United States - 13_EM | ecosystem: Host-associated > Plants > Roots > Unclassified | place... | reverse complement strand
CACAAGGAACAATTGATTGATGAGCGAACGGGGCGGCATTATGTGAATAATACTATTAGATCTAGTCGATATACCCTGTGGACTTTTCTTCCACGACAGCTTATTGCCCAGTTTTCGAAGCTTGCAAATTTGTGAGTTCCCTGGCCGGATAGAGTTGTGACACCGTGCTAATAGCTTAGTTATTTTTTGTGTGTATCGATATTGCAGATGATACCAAGTAGGTAGCTGTTAGTAGGAAGTGTTGGGATCTATGGCTAATATTATTTTGATAGCTCTGAGTACAACCGGAAGTATGACTTAAGCCAGCCCGATCCAAGTTAACATGGAGGAAACTAACCTGCGAGTAGCATATACCACTATTGTTCCTTTAATATTTTTTATTACCCTGTCGATGGGTAAAGAAGGATATGACGATTATAGGCGATACAAGCTCGATAAAATAGAAAATAACCGGGAAGTATTGGGCTTCGAGCTGAAAGAGGATGCTTCTGGCGCAAATGAAAGCGAATTAGGGGCCTGGGTCACAAAGAAATGGCGTGATGTTCGAGTTGGCGATATTGTGAAACTCAACAGAGATGACTGGGTACCAGCGGACATACTCCTCCTGGCATCCGAGGGGCCTAACGGCATAGCCTACATTGAAACGGCAGCTCTAGATGGTGAGAGCAATCTCAAAGCGAAGCAGTCCCTTCCCATGATTGCAGAAGCCTGCTCCACACATGAGAAGCTTCTTACTTGTAATGCTGAGATTGTTGTCGAGGATCCTAATCTGGATCTTTATAACTTCGAGGGTAAAGTGGTAATGGATGATGAAGAGAGACCATTAACGAATAGCCAAATCATATACCGTGGAAGTACTATCCGGAATACTTCGTCGTGCCTTGGGCTTGTAATCTTCACTGGAGAGGAGACCAAGATCAGGATGAAGTAAGTGGAAGCCCCCTGAGCTACTCTGATGCAAAGCTGACCCGTACACAGTGCAAATAAAAATCCCCGCACAAAGGCCCCTACCCTACAAGCACTAGTGAATAAGATTGTTATTATTGTCGTTATATTCGTTATAGCGCTGTCGATTTTCAATACGGTTGCCTATAGATTATGGAAGAATACCACAGAAAAACGGTCATGGTATTTAGAGGACGGCAGTGTTCCATTCTTTCCCATATTTGCTGGGTTCATCATCATGTTGGTAACCTTCGAATGGTGTTTCTGGTATACGAAGCTGAAGTTTCCTTCACAGGTTCAATACCCTTATACCCCTATCTTTGTATGTGAGCTTGGAAATCGTCAAGGTAGCTCAAATTGTTTTCCTCAATGACGATATCGACATGTATCATGAGGAGACGAATACACCACTTGAGGCTAGGACATCCACCATCAACGAGGATCTGGGACAGATCAGGTTTGTAAGCCTTTCAATGTAATTGTGAGAATGATCTTTTTGACAATCTGGTAGCTTCATTTTCTCCGACAAAACAGGGACCTTGACTGATAACTCGATGATGTTCCGAAAGCTCACGGTGGCTGGTACTGCATGGGTTCATGATGTTGATATTCGGGCCGCGGATGCTGGTGCTCGACCTTTAATCAAAGGCAAGAAAAGGAAAGAGAAGTCACGGAAGAGCACAAGCTCAGGAAAGAGGCCATCGAACTTGGATATCCTTGCTTCTCCGCGAGAACCACCGAAGGCCCTCGGAGATACACGTAGCAGAAACTTCCGAGACAGATCCGAAGCCGGCCTTCAGCGTAGCAGTTCCCAGTGGCGGTCCCCGGCGTTACCCTCAAGACCTCAGGCCCAACTCTCAACTCTTGAGCTTCTTCGGTATTTACAAGATCATCCACATACATTCTTCGCACGGAAGACAAGGTTTTTCCTCCTCTCTATTGCACTGTGTCATACCTGTCTTCCTGAGAAGGATGAGGATGATGAAATTATCTATCAAGCAGCGTCTCCAGATGAAAGTGCTTTGGTCCGTGCAGCACGGGAGCTGGGCTATATGGTTGTTGACCGCAATGTGAATGCCATTTTTATCAAGACATGTCCAAATGGGCTTGAGGGAGGTTCAGTGACAGAGAGATATGAGATCTTAGATGTCATTGAGTTCTCCAGTGCTCGCAAACGTATGTCAATCATTGTTCGGTTACCAAATGGCAAAATTTGCGTATTCTGCAAAGGTGCCGATACAACTATCATGCAACTCTTACGATTAGCTGCAATAGCAAGGCAGCAAGCGGTTGAAGTTGAGAGGAAGGTCAGTTTGCGAAGGAGTGTTGAAGCACAGGAGGTCATCAGAAGGAATAGCACTCATAGGCCAAGTATCGGAGGCCCAAGCAGAAATAGTGTCACCTTGAGCCGCCTACAGCCTATTAGAGATGACCTCGATGGGTGGCTACGGAGTCGGGAAGAGGGCAATTACTCTTCAAATGAACCTACCCCTGACCAAACGCCCAGGCCTACTCCCCGGCCTTCTGGGCAGTACCCACGTTCTGTTGTACCAGCAGTAGCCAGGCACTCTATTGCTTTTGGGGAAACTCCTAGGGCACCAATGGAACGGGATACGAGCGATGATCTTGTGGATGAAAACCTGGCGTTGGATGAAGAGAGAGTCTTTGCTCGGTGCTTCGGACATATCAATGACTTTGCGAGTGACGGTTTAAGGACACTGTTATATGGGTATCGCTTTATCGATGAGCAAGAATATACAGTGTGGAAGAAACTATTTTCTGAAGCTACTACTAGTTTGGTCAAAAGACAGGAGATGATTGAGAGGGCGGCAGAAATGATAGAAAGGGACTTTGAGCTTGGTGGCGGTACGGCTATTGAAGATAAGTTACAGAAGGGTGTTTCTGAAACGATTGACAAGCTCAGAAGGGCAGGAATCAAGATGTGGATGTTGACTGGGGATAAGAGAGGTAAGGACGGACACCTGCATTGATACTGAAACAGTGTAGGTGCTGACCGTTATAGAAACCGCAATTAACATTGGATATTCATGCCGTCTGATTAAAGACTACTCCATCATCACCATACTAGACAAAAACGACAACGATGTCGAGAAACGAATGGCTGCAGCTATACTGGAGATTAACGGCGGGACCATAGCACATTCCGTCGTCGCTGTCGACGGAGCTACACTTGCTGACATCGAAGCTGACGAGACACTCAAGATCCTTTTCTTTGACCTTGCAGTTCTCACAGACTCTGTCATTTGCTGCCGTGCTAGCCCCAGTCAGAAGGCGTCACTTGTCAAAGCAATCCGCAAGAAGGTTGATAATTCTGTCACATTGGCTATTGGTGACGGGGCAAACGATATTGCAATGATTCAAGAGGCACATATAGGGATTGGAATCACAGGGAAAGAGGGTCTACAAGCTGCTAGGGTCTCAGATTATTCGATTGCGCAATTTAGGTTCTTGCTGAAGTTACTATTAGTTCATGGGAGATGGAATTATGTCAGGACGTGCAAATATGTGCTTGGGACATTTTGGAAGGTTGGTCATCGAACTGTGGACTGTCATGTTGGTTATTCTAATCGGGCTGTCAGGAGCTATTATTCTACCTCACCCAAGCACTCTATCAACGCTACAATGGATATACAGGAACCAGTCTTTACGAGCAATGGTCCCTGAGTATGTTCAATACGGTTCGCTTCCCCTCCCCCCTCGCATCAGGTACGCGGTGTAATGTGTACCAAATACATTCAAGTTCCTTCGGTCCATATATTCACTAACAATGATCCCATCCGTAACAGCTCTTCACCTCCCTCCCTGTAATATTCATGGGTGTCTTCGAAAAAGACCTATCCGCATCCACACTCCTCGCCGTCCCAGAGCTGTACCACATTGGCCAACGTGGCGAAGCATTTAATTTCAAAATCTACTTCGGATGGATGTTTCTCGCGGCCTCACAGTCGGTCATCACGTACTTTATGATGGATACACTCTATGCGGATAATCCGACAGTGAAGGATGGAGGGGTATTTGCGATGGGAGTGTTGACGTATAGCGTCGTTGTGACGCTGATTTCGAGTAAAATACAGTATTTGTTCCCCCTCCCCACTTTCGTGTTCGAGTTGTCCATATCTAGAATGTCGTGATGCGCATAAGATGAACTCGTGACCCGGCTGCCTGTTATTATCTTGCGTCTTACGTAACCTTAGCTAACACACCTTCCTTTTCTGTTTTAAGGCTGATCGAAATGCACAATAAATCCGTTTTGGCTTTACTCAGTTTTGTCCTCTCCGTTGGTGGGTGGTAAGTATAAGCTTAACCTTTTGCACTCTTGCCACCCCCACAACCTCCCTACAGGCATACTAACATACCCCACCTACCCAGGTTCGGATGGAACCTTATCCTCTCCGCTCTCTACAACAACAACATAATCTACAACGTCGAAGGCGGTCTCCTCGCACGCTTTGGCCGAGATCTCTCCTGGTGGGCAGTATACTTCTGCACAATCGCTGCATGCCTAGCCCTCGATATCACAATTATAACGATACGAGCTACATTCTGGCCTACGGATGTGGATACGTTCCAGGAGATTGAGAAAATGCCAGAGTTGAGGGCTAGGCTAGAGGAGGCGGCGAGTATGGAATTACAAAATGGGTGGGCGAGGAAGGATAAGGAGACGGAGAATGAGAAAGAGGGGGGGAGCGGGAGTGATTCATTGCATACGCCAATTGTGAGAGTGGGGAAGATGTCGGAGGGGGGTGGGAGCGAAGATGGTAGGGCGATGGAGGAGGGGAGGAGAGCGAGTAGAGCGAGTGGAGCGAGTGGGGGAAATGTAGGAGGAACAGCGATGACGATGGGACAGGGGAGAGTAGGTGTGGAGCCGAGAAGCAGTCTGCATAGTCCGAGTATGGAGAGGTCGAGTATGTCCCTTGCGGATATGGAAGGGGGGGCCGCTGAGCATAGTGTCCGGAGGTTTGGCTCAGTGAAGAGATAAGGTGACCTGTAACAGTCATGCTCTAGCTTTGCTTACGTTGCGTTAAGTTATTAATGCCTTTTCTTTGGTATATTATATTATATTGGCGAGGTCTATGTGTATGTGTATGTTTCAATTTGGGCAAAAGGGGAGGTACATCCCTCCTCTTATATATATTGCGAGGTAAGTTGAGGCTATGGTGGATGGAGATCTTGCAATTGGATGCAGGTATGGACAGTCAGAAGCTGCATACTTCTATTTTGGGGGGAAATGTATTTTATGTATATGAATAGTCTCAAACTTGAACTTATTATTCCAAAACACTCAATAACGTCAACGCACATATTGAATTAAAGGACCTTTTGGATACCCAAGCTTGTGGTTCCACTTGCCGATTGTAAAGTAGAGGCAGGGTTGTTCTGAGCGGTAGTTGTGAACAAAAATCCGAGAACGAGATCACACCAATTTTAAGATCGTACCCCAGTATATGTATAGGATCCTAGAACAGAAAGGTCATCCACAATTGCGCTGTTAGCCTGATAGGCATCGGCCTTCGTAATGGCTGGTGCGTGGCTGCCCTGTTTCCTTGAATAAGACTACCTTAGGAAGAGTGAGATATGTATAAGATACTTTAGATACTAGTGGCGATGATTCCGATTAGTATATATATATTCTAAAATGTATAGCATGCTAGGCACTAGGCAAGCCAGGAGCCTACATCTCGGCTCTCTATCAGGCCATAGCTCACAAATAAGTCTTCACTCGGAGGGTCTGGTTCGTCAGTAACAAGGAAGCTATACTAGCTAGGTGTTATGCAAAAGAAGCTTATATATCCGTAGCTTGGACCGAGATTGGTACAACTCTGGTTGTAAATATAACACAGCCTAGACTGTGATGCTTACACAGGGTACCAAGTCTCGGTACTTAACCTCCCACAGTGGTAAACTTAACCCTACCTACCACTAGAACATGTAGAGTAGAGTATCGTGGCGGTGGTCGTTATACCGAACATGCGGGCACGAGAATGACTGGGCATGTAATTGCAAACTCCTGTTGCCGTGCTTCATATCCATCATTCCTGGCCAACATGCTGCTCACACCAGCCATAAACATGAGCACACCCGACTTACCTAGTGTATGTACAAGCCCAGGTATATATTTATCTCCCTTCACAGCTGGAGAGATGACAGCAGAGTGCACGTGTGCATGCTCGATCCCACCCTATCCTCGATCTCGATGGAATCTAACGTACCAGTATGGCCAGGACAGGGGCTTGTCAAACGGCTTGCCGTAGGTGTAGGTTGGGTTTTTGTTTGCGATTTGCGATGCCACTTGGTTGCAGGTAAGCTAAAGAGGAGTAGGATGCATGAAGGGCCTTACGGATAAACCGTTCCCTCCTCTTTCAGGACAGAGTTTATGCGGTGAAACCACGTACCTAACTCGAATTGGTCGCAGCCAGGCATAAACGAAACGAAACGAAAACCGTGTTTGGAGGCATGATACAGATCGTGCTGCCGCATATATAGAGAACGGGTAAACGTAAAATAAAAGAGATCACAGCACCCCCCCACTCTGGGTACCGAGAACCAATAATCTCCCATCGCCGTCCGTGGCTGGGACTTACAATGGGGTATTGTTTCCTCATTATATCCGAAAAGAGGAGGAATTTGGGAATAATCGGTCTGAATACATTTCCAGGGGTTCTATCAAACCTCCAGAGAAAAGGAAAAAAAAGAAAGAAAAAATGTAGACCTAGGAAAAGAGAGGGACATGAAGTAACTAGGGCAAAGAGAGGACTGACTAGTACTTAAGGACTGTAAAACGGTGTTTGAGTCAGTGAAGGGATCACCCATGCTGCTCATTAGGTACCCACCCATCGCAAACCGACTGCAGTACGGTCGGTACCTAGAGAATTGTCCGATGGTTGCTGAGATCTCCTGTTGCCTCCCCAGGTGCAATAAGTATTTTTGATTATAAACGTACATATGCAGGAGGATAATAATGTAAAATATATAGTAAGGGCGGATAGTCGGATCAGGTTATGCGTCGCGGTGCGGCCGATAGCCATTCAACCATGAGCCCGAATATCTCCCGGCATTCGAATTCCATAGAGGAGTGCCTGCTCCGAGTCTGTGTAGCCCCCAATTGCGAGACGACAAAACAATGAGATCGGATGCCCCACGGCTACCTTAGCAAAAATCAATAGATTGAGTCGGAAAATGAGTATCCGGTAGTTCTTGCCCTCAGTCGCATATTGTTTGTGCTTCAAAATACTCTGGCTCCTTGTTCTCCTACGTTTGAGTTTTTGTGAATACAAAGGTGTTTCGGCCTATGACCTATGTATGGCATGATCCTGTATCAGTAATATTGTACTCGGGAAACCTATCTTTCATGGTAAACGGTTTATGATTCTGTGATTGGCATTCCGGTTTGTGTTTGAGCTGTGGCGACGCCATGTTGGTGCAGCAGGTACCCGAGTTTTGTGTTGTTTTATAGTTCATGCGCTGGAAGTAATTTTTCCCGATACAGTCGAGTAGGTGCACCCTGATATATTTTCTTTCGACATCCTGGGAGCAGTGCTTGTCGTCTTGAGACCTTAACTATCTTCCTCGGCTTGGTGCACGGTCCTTTCTGACTTTGGCTTTCTGCAGACAAACTCTAGACGCATAAGATCTTGTCTGTTTCTAGTTTGATGTTGTCTCTTTTTGGCAGCAAATTTCCTCAAACATGTTATGACTTGCATCTGCAATTGTGGAAGTAAAAGCAGAATCATCCGCAACATAATGTCTCAGATATTTCAGAATCAGTTGCAAATATGTATCTACAGTACCTCGCCTGAAGATGTGGGTTATCACTAGTCTGGTTGGCACAAGCCCCTCGGAAGAGGGGTTATCACAGCCTTACATATCACTCTGTGATGTGGAAAGAATCTTCTGGACATACAGTTTTGACTATGGACACATTTGACCGTCAAAGTGCTATGGTTTCATCAAGAGAAAACCAACCGGAAGTCGCCTCCTCGGATGAGTGATGCGAGAAATTTAACCCTAACCCCATCTAAAAATAGCAACCTTCAGCGGTGGCAATTAAGGGACGTCAGGTTAGCCGATGTTGAAGTCAGGGAAGAACCCCAGTGCTTTTCCTCATCCAGTGTCCACCAAGGCATGATCCTGGTGAGCCAGTTTCCGTCTCATCATGGCCAGTCCTGACTTCTTACACTCATTGGTGGTCGCGGGGGTTAACAAGGGACGCAACAAAAGTTGACAGGTCCGGAGCAACAAGGACGGGTGGCCACCAAGAGAAATCCTGGCAATGAATCGTCATTGGAACACTCGCCTCCTTCTGCTCGGAGCTGGACTTGAGCCAGAGACACCAGCACAAGCACAAACTTGAGGAGAAGAATGTGTCTCGCATAGGCTGAAAGAAATCTTGGCCATGCGGGGGTTGCTTACGGGGAGCCTTGTTGCTTACTTTTTTTATTTGCGATTCTGTAAGGATGGCAGTCCTGAGACCCCGAGCATCATGTGAGAGATGGAGTGAGGGCAGCACATTGGATATAGGCCCTCCGACCTCGGGTGATGTCAGTTCAGTCCGAGAATAGGAGGAGAGGGAACGGACTAGCTAGTTTCTTGCTCTGAGTCCTCTGTCTCCAGTCACTCCTTTTTGACCCTGTATTTTTTCCTTTTTCTGTCGTGGTGGGGCGGGGAGGTGTTTAGAGGCCAGAACGGAGCGGAGTGTTCTGGTAGGTCCCGAGAGCCTGGCCAGGCAGCCTCGAGTTAAGGGCAAGAAATGAAATATGTTGAAGCAGAAGGGAGGATATCGAAATCGCAATCCGCGGCCTGCACCTGCACGAGGTCTCAGCCCCAAAGGCAGCCGCAGCAATGCTCCGATGCAGCCGCGGCTGCGATCGAATTCAGGGCAGAAATTGGAGACTGGTCAGGAACCAGACTACTGGTCGGGCATCATACCTACTTTACATTTGATCATTGCTGGTTGCTACCTACGTTTGGATCAGATTCTGGCGCAGGCCGCTCTGTCTCACAATCGCATACGCCCACCACACATGTGTTCTACCGGACTGGTTCCTGGGATAGCATTTTTATCTCAACAAAAAAGCTTTGTTCTGAATGCCCGTCCTACGCCTCAGTTTATATACGTTTCTCCTTGAGGTGCAGAGCACCGCAACCACCACAGCCACTGGTGGCAGCAGCCGCACCCAGCGTGTCGCAGTAACACCCCGTTCCCGCCCATGTCCCTGTCGCTCTCTCACGCCGATGGGAGCATGAGGAGCACCCAGCTCGCCGCTGCTGCGATTGCAGGGATCGACACCACAACCCTACGACGGTGCCTGCTTCTACAGCTCGATGCCACACCCATACCTTGTCTACCCATACCCACACACTTGTGCACACCGCACGACCGACCCACGCCCGTACGCTAAACTGTGTTCGTTCCCCTTTCCCACTCCCTTTTTCTTCTACTCCTTCCCACTTCCCAGCGCGGCTTCCTTCTTTACCTTCCCACTGCCTCTGTCGCTGAATCTTTCATCACTCTTTTCCCGCCCCACCCGTCCACCACTTCCCAACTCACTGCTTTAAAGCAGCCTCTTCAGGAACAGCCTCACTCCTTCGGCTGTCCATACACTCCTTCTGGCATCTCAAAAGCATCATTACGTTCCGGAGCATCGCCCTCCCAGTCATTCCTTGGAAGAATTACCCCATTTTTTGCATCCCAACATTTTGCGGACTTCTGGTGATTTATTTCGCCACATTCTCGAGCAGCAGAGTCACTGTCATCCAAGCCTGTAATCACATTCAGCTAACTGAGATTCACATTCCCTGCGTCGGTGTCCTGCTCTCTTCTTATACCTTTTAAGCAATCTATACCCAGCCTTACACCGAATCTGCCCGACGTGGAACCGGCCAGACTGTTCCATTCATTTAGAGATTTACGACGGCGCCGGGTCGATTTAGATTATTTGCGCATACAAAACAGTTCAGGTAACTGTTACAATTCAAAAAGCCGAGGAATCCAACGGTCAAAAATAGAAATACCATATCAGTGTTGGTACAGGTTGTCATCTGTAGACGAATATCTGGATATACGCGTTCGACGAGTGTTGAATCTTCGGACTTCTTACATAGCATAATCGAATGCAATCCATCACACAGCAATCACAGAACTTCCAAGACGACCACAGAATGTCTTCAAACTCGATATCACCTTCGCCTCCACACCAGGCAGCTACTGCTTCCAGGCGCCCTCCACGAAAGAGTACACTCACTCAGCAGCAGAAGAACCAGAAGCGACAACGGGCGACGCAAGACCAACTTGTCACATTAGAGGCAGAGTTTCTTAAGAATCCTACGCCTACCGCTCTTGTCCGGGAACGGATAGCTCAACAGATCAACATGACAGAGCGATCGGTACAGATTTGGTTCCAGAACCGGTTAGTACACAACCCCTACTTAGATTTATGAATACAGGCCTAACAATACTTATAGACGAGCCAAGATTAAGTTGATTGCCAAAAAGAGCTATGAGACTGGAGAGGAGTACGAAGTCCCGGAGGCAATGAGAATTTACTTGGCGCAAACAGAATCAGGAAAGGGCTTGGGTTTGGATCGCGGTATGAGTTATAATAATAATAATATGCTCATGACTCCAGAGCCCTCATCAGGGAAGATTGGTACGTATGCATGGCATATTAGAGTTGTAAAAATGGGCAACTGACTCTCACAGTTATCCAACATTTCCATTGCCGTTCTCTCAGTATCGGTTCCTGGCGTAGGCATGGTCAGAATGCCATGGATCTTGTCATTTTCTACTCTCCAGATAAGGCTTTTATGACCTACTACATCAACAACGATTCTGCTGGTTACAAGATTGAGTACCCATTCTCATCTATCGACAGCATTGAACTGGAGACCCTTGATGAACCTACATCTGTGAACGGGGTCAACAAGCAGGGTCATTTGGTGATTAAGTTGAACCGACCGCCAAATTTCTACATGGATTCCTCTGGACAGGGCGGATTTTATCAGTGCATGGACTTCACAGAGAAACAGCAAGCCTCTGAGGTTTTGGTGCATTATTTGGGTGGCCATGCCAAAACACTTGCCGGACAACTTACAAAGCTTACAACTTTAGAAGTTTTTGCAAACAGGCATGCCCACATCCAGCAACAAGCTATGCCACCACCAATGAACTTTTACGAGCACCCGACCTTTACGATTTCTGCACCAGTTTCACCACAGATTGTGCGACCGGCTTCATCAAATGCCATAAATACTCCTCAGATAAATTTCCCACTCCAGGAGCAGCATGGCCCACAGAGCTACCACAAGCACAAACGCCAGCGTAGCAGATCTGTGCCCCTCGCAGTCGATTTTGCCGCTCTCCAACAATCAATGCCGTCCTTCTCGTTCCAAGAAGCACATGACCAACTTTTCGCTCCTGTTCCACAGCATCTTGGCAATAACTTGCGAATTGACACCTCTCACACAGAATTCCTGGACTATAGACCAGCATATCCATTGTCTGCAGCAACCACCACGTCACCTTCGGATTACGCCAGCCCATCAATATTAAACTCGAGTATTCAGAACGATGTGAATGGCGGCTATAGCTCCCCTTACAGCATGCCATGGTTGTCACCACTAGCCGATGCTCAGTCGATAATGGGAACATCAGTATCTCCACTGTCTATGCATGGGGATCCACATATCGCCAGCCCCTCACCGCCGCTGAATGATCATAGGGGATCATCTGTCGAGTATCAAATGCACCAAGACCCGAACGTACTACAGGATGAAGGGTTGATTCTGAGCGAGCTTTATTCGAAGCAATCCCTCACTCTAGGCTCTCCGGGCCTGGACGATGTGGATGATGTGAACTTCTTGCAACAATTCCCTATGTAGGATACGGGTCGATAGTTTCTGCTTTTTGATGACTCTGTTTTTGGCACGATCTGGATCGACATCATGGTTAACTTCGTTATTATGGCTGGGCCCGTACTATTTTTTACTTGCTATTCTACTTCTTTCAATTTACCAATCACTTGAGTACATCTTTCATGAAAGGGGATATGCTGGGGGTGCAGCGACGTTTTTGGGATATCTTGTGATGATATCTTAATCTAAATCTTCAGTTTATCTAAAATTGGAGATTCTTAATTCTTATCTACACAGACCTTTACCCTTTTCTTTTGTTCTTGTCATCACATCTCATCTTGCATTGTTATATGTCATTTCTCCAACGCAGCGAATCCAACATCCAAGCAAAAATGGGAAATATAACTTGTGGCCAGTTTGATAGCCTCATTATATTTATCAGAAGGCTTTTCCCTCCTCCCTCCTGTTTGATTATCCATGAATTTTTCTATTTCCTCTTAGGGTCGGTAGGGTTGGGTTTTATATACACCATTTTTCTTTTTAGTTGGTTTTACTTACCCCATCTCATCCTCCGTTGTACTACTGTGTTGCGTCGTTTTTGTGCAAAGTCATCTCATATACTCATCTGATATCACTGGGTTGGCCGGGTGTTAGTTTACTCTATTGTTTTTTTCACTTTTTCTATTATAAGGTTGGTGCGTTGAGGTGGATGCTTCTCGTCCCCGGGATTGTTGTTGCTTTCCTGGAGAGGTGTTACTTTTTCACTTTTTTTTTGGCATGGTAATTCAACTGTACTTTTTTTGATTGTAAGGTGTAGGATGTGTGGAAAGAGAGTGTGAGATGAGGTTAGTTTTACTTAACTGGGTATAATGAATTAGCGCAAAAAAGCAGTTATATCTTCAGGTGTTGATGGTGTAGTGAAGTGATTGTTTGTTTTAGGGAAGTTTCGTGACCATTGTTACGCTACCCTGATCGAAATGTGTATCTACCGTTGTATAAGCATAATGAGTACTATAGACAAGCAGCTACTGTGGTGCACTTGTTCCTCACATGGATGTCCTTGCGCGTTGGGGGTTAGATTTATAGGGTTGTGGACTGTGTGAGGCGTTGAGGGTAACTCAAGTTGTGAGGATCTATAGAACCCCATTTGGGTAATCCCTTCTATAAGGACTAAGTATAGTTTTACGCATCCTCCTGTCCTTGCGTTATTCTTAGCCTCAGGCTTTATTGAGGATTGTTCGATATAAAAGCAACGAAAAAAAACCAAAAAAAACCAAAAAAACCAGAGGATAACCTATGTTGGGGCGTAAACCACTACGAGAGATTGTTGCAACCAAAACTAGGTAAACTACAATTGCAAAGGAAAAAAAAAAAAAAAATGGCAAGTACGATCAAATGGGTTCGACAAGATTTGGAAAAAAAGTTTATTCCTGGTTGTGTAAAAGATTGAAAGATTTTTGCTTTGCTTGTAAAAAAAAAAAAAAAGCATACTTATCTAGGTAGGTTTTTTTTTTCTTTTCTTAATAAGAAGCAATACGTTGTACTGAATGTTCTATTGCAGAGCAGAAATTGGGCCTTGGTTTTCACGCCACTGCCTGAATGAGGGTCTGGTGCCGAGGCTCTGTACTGAATCCCTCCCACCCATCTGGGAGACTTTTCAGAGTTCCAAATGCAGAGATTAGTGGGAAGATGGAGATGGAGTTAAGAGACTCAAAGGCAACAGCAAAAACACAGAGCAACATACAAAAACACAGAGCAATATGTTGCATACAAAACATACGAGCTTTTCATAGAGGGGGGCACTTGAGGGTTGAACGGGGAGGATAAACGGATCTTCAAAGTACGTGCTAGATTCATGACATAGCCTGCTGTACTCAAACAAAGGGTTGGGATATAACGACTGCAATAAGCTCGCTATAAGCAAGATGAACAACACCCAATATAAATATCTTCACTAGTTTATACAAGCCCGGCTATGCACAATTCTCGCCCGCTCTACTGGGTGATCGTAAAGCTCCAGCCAATACTCTACTCCCCCTTCTCCACCAACTCTGCCGGCCACGGCCCCCGCAGCCCCCTCTCCCTCAAATATCCCTCCACCGCCCTCTCCACCCCCCCAAACAAACTCTTCCTCCTCACACCACCTACATCGGGGATCCCATCACGGATCCATAATCCCCATGACCCCATCATATTCGCCATCACGATATCTGTGGATAAGCGGTCGCCGACGATGGCGATTTGCGAGGGGTGGGTGACGCCGGTGGTGGGATCAGAGAGGAAGTAGCTGAGGATGGAGGGGTGACAGCCGGGCTTTTTGGTGGTGTGGGTGAGGATGGGGAGGGAGAGGGTTTGGGAAAGGAAGGTGGCCTGGTAGTTTTTGGTGAGTGAGTGAGTAGCTGGGTGAGGGGCGGGGGGGGACAGGATAGATGGGGTGGAGTGATGGATGGATGGAAGAATGGGTGGGTTGGGACTCGGTGGGCTTTGCGCCGATGGATGGTGTGGTGGGGCCATGAGATGAGACAAATATGTCGCAGCCCAACCCACCTCGCCGGGTCACTCGTCCCATCATAGCAAGGTAAGCCCGTGGACTCAGAGTGTGTAGCACATACCTCCTTCTGCCCGGGGTCATCTCCCGTCCCGCTAGAATTACTCACAACCAGCAGCTTATTCCCCGGGAATTCCTCCTTCAGCATCTCGAATCGTTCCTACATTGTAAACCCGACTATTGTTCAACACCCCTCCCCCTTGTGTATAGTTGCTAAGGCTCAGTTTCTAGCATCCCTGTGGAGAGAGCGTGGGAGGGGGGG
>Ga0307511_10004247_pt1 | contig 14628 bp, 20 predicted proteins | sample 13_EM_MG_FD_200266 | JGI IMG/M metagenome (GOLD analysis project Ga0307511, IMG submission 200266) | Populus trichocarpa ectomycorrhiza microbial communities from riparian zone in the Pacific Northwest, United States - 13_EM | ecosystem: Host-associated > Plants > Roots > Unclassified | place... | reverse complement strand
ATGTAGTACGGATTATGGTGGACGGGGGGGGGGGGGGGGTTAAGGGCCGTTATCCACTTTCGCGTGTAGCCCGCGATGATTGTGTCCCAAATCAAAACTAAGTCCCAGCGCGCACTGATATGGGACTTCAACCAGAAGGCCCGCCCACAGGAAGCGGAGACAGAAGTTTCGAAGGCGGGGTGCCTGATCCGGTTGGCCACAGCCAATCAGCGCTGAGGCCTGAGGGGGCATTACACTTCTTTTGGGTTTTTCTTTTAGGATCCGCGTCACGGGTCGCTGGCAAGGTTTCTGGATTTTAATCTGGGTTCCTTCACTAATCAAACCGAGTGACCACCTAGGCACCATATATGAAGCGGATTGGTGTCTACCCGTCCCCAGGATACTCTTTCCGTCCCACCACTCTCCACGCGTCGGAAGTCTACGTCCTGGGGGACGAGCTGTCTTCGGAAACCCTGAGATGGCCTTCGAACCCAATCTAGTTCAGCTTGGTCAGGACATGTGAGTACCTACATTGCGATCCCCCGAGTTACGCTGAGCAAACGCTTCATCGATTCGACCAGTACTGCTCTCAAGGTGAAAACCACATTTTGTGATGTCCGTACCTGACAAGGTCACCAAACGTCCCACCCAGTTGTATTCAGTTAGCACTTCCATCCTCTGGAGCTACGACTACCTCTTGACAGTAGGTGATGAGGTAGGAATTCATTGATGATGCGCAGGAAAGAAGCTGACCACCCCACCCAGGTCCATTACGCATGGAAAGCGGAGAACGTTCTCAGTGCGCAACCTTCGCACTTTTCGCGGGGTGGCCCTAGCTGACAGCGTGTTAGTGTTCACACTGTTTTTGTTCGTGAGTACCCATCACCCGCGACAACCCTTCTACCCTAACCGCCACCTAGACCAGATACCTTCCAGCGCCGTTCCTTGTGTGGGTGAACATCGGTGAGTGGTATCCGATCAACCTACGTCGTCCAATGCATATAAACATTAACATTGTTGGTACCTGGCTGCAGCGTCATTCGCTCCGAGCTACACACCAAAGGTACGCTCGGTTCATATCTACTTCTTCCAGGCTACTCACTATCACGGGCAGATGTACGTGCAGAACCCCTGCCGCCGGAATCCAAGTTCACGTGTGCCACAGCTGTTCCAAAACTGCATTCATCGAATCCCTATACTACACATTGATCACTGCCTCTGCTCAAGTCTTCCTGGCTCAAAGGTTTAACGTCCTTCATCAATTTGGATATGTTCACTCATTCCAACGATCATAGAACTTACGCAATAACGAGGAAGAACAAATGGGTCGCGGGCATCCTGTATGCATTCGCCACCGTACTATTCGTTCTTGGAGTTTACAGCACCGTCCACGCTGCAGTCGACCCAGGTCGGTACCCCAACCCCTCCACACAGGTGTTCGAGTTTCCGAACTGAGAGAAAATATTCTCCTCAGCCGAGATACCCGCGATTCCTCTGGTGTTGTATCAGTTATGTTCCGCCAACGCTGGAAGAGACCAGGGTGTCGCTCTGGTATCCCTCTCTCTTGCCTTTGGTAAGCACTCCGCTCCTTTCCTGACAGCCATCAGGAACAAAGCCTCCCCTCGTTTCTCGGATTGAACCGCCCGTCCGTTCCCTTAGACATCGTCGTTTTTGCACTCGTCATCATACAAACACTATTCATCAGATCCTTACACCGCGGGATAGGTGTACCGAGTATTCTCGGAACGGTCAGCAGGGACGCGGGGATATACTTTGCAGTCATAGCATCGTCTCATTTCTTGGCTATGGTTCTGTTCTCTGTGACGAGGGTGAGGTCCTTCCCACAAATGCTCGAGCAAAATGCCTGCTAACCGCTGAATCCGCTTTCCCAGCCAATGGTTGCAGGGATAGGAATGTTGTAAGTCGTCGTGAAGCATGCAAGCGGGGGATCTGAGTCATATCGCGCCTTGCTAATCATTTTCTTTTGTTTCTCGCCGACAGGGGAAATACTGTGTAAGATTCTTCTTGCCCTCACAACAGGCGATACGAAACTGATTGACATGGGTCCAATCAGGTTCATCCCGATGATGGTAACCCGGACGATCATCTCTTTGAAGAAGGTCGCTACCGAGCGACGGCCCAACTTATGTCTGGAGGTTCCGACAGCGCCACCAATGAGTGTACAGGATTACTATTCCCCCCACCCGGTGGGCAGTATCCCACTTTCCGCACTCAAAGACGAACGAGTTTGACCACCAGGAGGTGGGTCTTGCCCGCAAGAGGGTTTTCCTCCGGGTTAACCCACATTCCTCCTAGATTTTGGGATTGAATGATCGGGGTTGGAGGCGGTTTGGTGGACCACGGTACAAAGGTCGCTCGAGGATATACGCTGTATTGAAATACACGTTTTAATTTACGATCAAATCCCGCCCCGCACCGTCCAGCTCTGGCAGCTCTGCCAAAATCTGCCGGCGACGACCCCCTGCTGCCCGGCTTTTTACTGGGTATCATACCTTCTCCACTCAGCTTGTTCCCCCGACGCAACTAGGTCTGGTTGGCGTGTCTTCTCATAGTCGGCCCTTCATCTTACTACACAATTTACCGGGGCAGCCCTAGGCCGCTATGGCCGGACTGTAAAAATTTCGGACTTCTTGGAATGTTGCACCTGGCTCCATGGGATCATGAGATCGCGGGGAAAGGGCATGTGCGTGCTACGCGAGACACCTGGATTGGTTCCCGAATAAACAGACGATTCCTAGGAACGCGCGGACGTAATCTTCGTTCACGAATCCACGGCCTGGTGGTACTTATGGAGAGGTATGCCGAGAGCCTGCCTGTGGTCGATCAGACGGACAGGCATTGGCGTAGTGTTAGTCCGCGCTAGGTTTCGGGCCGTGGTGTAAGATCGAGGCAAGATCCGATCTCTGATCGGACTGGCACAGAGCTGGTCCCAATCGAGGACGCTCCGGCTGTGGAAAGAGAGACCGTATGCTTACAGTCATCTATGTATACACGAGCTCTCACTCGTTCAAATGTAATGCCAATCATGGCGGATGGGAGGGATGGAGGACCGCACTCAGTTTCACGTGTATGTCCGCGATCTCACCGTGACTTTTCACTAGCTTCACTAACAACACCAACTCAGAGTAGCTATTTGGGGATCGTATATGAAGTAGGTTGGTGCTTGCCCATCCCCAGGATACCCTCTCTGTCCCACTACTCTACACAACCGAGAAGTGTATGCCCTGGGGAGCTGACTCCTGTTTCACGAACTCCTTGTTTTGATATGGCCTCCGGAGTCGGTCTGGTGCAACTTGGTCAGGACATGTGAGTGCCGCATTACGAATATATATTACCTCAGTTACGCTGAGCTGAGCGAAACCCTTCGTTCATTGGATTAGCACTACCCTCAAAGTAAACAAAATACAATCCAATGCCCGTATCGCACGGTATCGCTGACCCTCCCGCCCAGTTGTATTCGGTCAGCACAACTGCTCTCTGGACCTACGACTGCTTGTTGACAGTAGGTGATGAGGTGGGAATTTACAAATTACAATAACGTAGGAAGGAAGCTGACTACTTAATCCAGGTCCGTTACGCATGGAAAATGGAGAATGTTTCCAGTGCGCGAACCTTAGCACTTTCCGCGAGGTGGCTATAACTGACAACGTTTCAGTGTTCACACTATTTCTATCCGTGAGTCACCACCACTCCCGACCCAAGATCTGCTCTGACCGCCGGCTAGATCAGATACCTTCCAGTACCGTTCCTGGTGTGGACAAATGTCTGTGAGTGGTATCTGATCAGCCCACGCCACTCAATGTGTACAAACACCGTTGGTCCCCGGTTGCAGTATCATTCGCTCCAGGCTACACAGATGAGGTATGCTCCATTTGTATCCGCTTACCGCCTCCAGGAGGCTGATCATTATTACGGGCAGATGTACGTGCGGATCCCCAACTGACGGAGTCCGAGTTCATGTTGACTATGGTGTCACAGCTGTGATAAAACTTCATTCATCGAACCTATGTACTACACGTTGATAACCGCCTCTGCTCAAGTCGTCCTGACTCAAAGGTTCGATCTTCTTCACAGATTTGGACACGTTCACTCATTCTGACGATCACAGAACTTACGCGGTAACGAAGAAGAACAAATGGGTCGCGGGCGTCCTGTATGCATTCACCGCCACACTGGTTATTCTCGGACTTTACACCACCACCCACGTTGCAGGTCGGTACCCCCGCTCTGTTACACGGGTATTCGAGTTCCCGAACTGAGGGAATTAATTCCTACTAGGCGGGATCCCCGTGATTCCTCTGTCGTTGTATCAAATATGCATTCCCAACACTGGAAGAAGCCGAGTATTCGGTCTGGTATCCCTCTCCTTGGCCTTTGGTAAGCGTTTCGTCTTCCTAATCCCTCCCCCATCCCTCGAGTTGAGCCACCAGTTTGTTCCCCCAGACATCGTCGTTTTTGGACTTGTCATCGTACAAACGCTACTCATCAAATCGTTGCATCGCGGGATAAATTTGCCGACGATTCTCACAAAGGTCAGCAGGGACGCGGGGAGATACTTTGTAGTGATAGCTTCGTCTCATCTCCTGGTTGTGATTATGCACTCTGTGGCAAGGGTGGGGTACTTTACGCGAGTGGTCGAACTGAATATCTGCTGACGGCCAAATCCGCTTTTCCAGCCAATGCTCGTGGGCGTAGGAATGGTGTAAGTCGTACTGACGCATACGCTGGACCAAATTACTCATCGCTAATTATTCTGCTTTGTTTCTTGCTGACAGTGGGAACGCTGTGTGAGGTGCTCCTCGCTCGCACAACAAATGACGCGCGGTTGATGATTGACATGGATCTCACCAGGTTCATCCCCATGATGGTAACTCGGATTATCATCTCTTTGAAGAGGGCGGCTACCGAGCGGCGGCCCTACTTGGGCCTGGAGATCCCGACAGCACCACCAACGGGTGTACAGGATTACCACGCGGTGGACATCATCCCACTTTCTACACTCAAGAGTGAACGAGTTTGACAAGTAGTACGTGTCTCCTACCCACAAGAGGGTTTCTCGTCAGACCAACCCACCTTTCTCCTAGATTTTGGGGTTGAATGACCGAGGTTGCGGGCGATTTCGCGGACTGCAAAATGGCAATACCAGCCACATATGTCGACTCCTTTTTGCGTTCTTTGGAATGTTTGTTTCAGAGGTGATCTTTGCGCGGCGAGAACGTTCATTACACCACAAGTGCAGTAAGAATACAGGAAGCAACACGATATACGGCAGAGTCATACGGCAGAGTCAAGTACAGGGAAGTCGAGTAAGAAAATCAAGCGGAGAGATAGAGTACCAACCTACCAGTGTTAATGCAGGAGAGATTGGATCAAGTTTTCCACGCCAACATCCAGGTCACTATCGTCGTAGTCATCGTCGTAGTCATCGTCATCGTCATCCCCATCGTCATCACTCCCCATATCAAGCATCCTAGGAGGGAAGGTCCAGACCGACACGTCGCTCGGGCGCGCGACTTTGCGATGTCTAAACCCAATATCGGCAACAAATTCTCACATCACGCGGTTGAGGGAGGGTAGGAGCCACGTACTTTGCATTCATATGCCACACAAGGCAATCCTTTGTCATACTGCTCCCACAATGACCACACACGAACCTTCGCTCCTCGAGGGGGGGAACGATCCCCAACACTTGAACCAAAGTGGCGAGAGGGTTTCGGATGTTGGCGAGATTTCCAACGCTCCCACCCAGCAGAGGAGGCTGACTACGCATGAAGGCATCGAAAGTCTCCCCATCCGGGAGGATTTTGACGAAATTATGAATTTGTGAGACGGCGTGGTCGATTGGGAAGTCCCTTTACAACAGGATCCAAGAAGTTAATTCTCGGGAAGATGGGGGGGGGGGACATCTACGAACGATTCGTTTTCGGAGCCATCATGTCTCCACCTTTCAGCTTCAGATGACGCAGACCACGTGCGTTCGTGTCGGATATGTTGGATCTGCGAACAATTAGTTGGAAAATCCCGCCCGCCAAGACGAAGGGAGCCCAGACAAACAGACTTACGAGGGTGGTAATGTGGACAGGCTGCCTGAAACCCGGTTTCCTGCACGTACAAACCAACCTACTGCCACAAATACTTTCCATCTGCTCCCACGTCGAGTTCTCTGGAGCTCCAGCAACCTGCAAGAGCTCACGAGTGATTTTCCCTGCCAGGATATCGGGCGTCAGACCCAGTAGAAGTGAGCTCCACTTCGGCGGTTCCACGACAGCCGGTTCCGAATACACTAACGAGAGGTGGAGAATCTCGGTGATCGTTTGATACGATAGACATTTTGGCGCAGCCCCGCACTCCATGTGGAAGACGGTGGTGGCCCTGGCGAGGAAAGGTTGTATGATCTTTTCGTCGGTATCTTCCTGGCCCTCCCAATAAAGGAGGAATAAACCATGGATTCGAGCGAGATCTCGACGAGCGCGGATATTGTACTCGACCACGCCTTCGGCAACCACATCTTCGATCTGCTCGTACCGGTCCTCGGTAAATGGGATCTTGCAGTCATCTTCCTCGAGAAGGACCTTGACCCGGGGGTCACCCTCGAAGATACCCCAAGAAGGCATCATAAATGGCCCATCCTCAGGTTCGTTTTCGCGCACGCCCCTCGAGAGGTAGATCCTGGCGAATTCCAGGGTCCGTTCACGAAGTCTTGCTTTTCTCCTGGCCTGCTCCTTTCGAGCCTGTTCCGTTTCAATCATTTCTTTCAGCTTCGGGAACATTTTCGAGTCCCAATCTGTGAAAACGATCAGTCGAAACGGGTGGGGAAGATCCAGCAATGGTACATTTATCGGTGAGGTTTACGTGTTTCGTGGCTGTCTTTTCCCATTCCGGAAGCCAAAAGGGGAAATCGATGGCTGAGTATCCGGCTCTGGCAAGCTTGGCGTGGACACTAACGCGACCGTGAGTGGGAAAGGATAGAACTGGCATAGAGGGCTTACATATCCTTCCTTTCTCTCTTGTCTTCATCCTTGAGCTCTCGGGCTTTCTCCTTCTCAGCGCTGACCCCCGCCGAATATTGGCTCCACCAAGCGTCCACATCGCGGCCGAACTCAAGAGTAAATCAGCGATCTCGCAAAAAGAGTGGGGGCTCGTCCGTCCTGACCTCAAAACTCCGTTGAACAAATTCTTTGCGTTCATCCATGAAGGCGAGTAGAGCAGGTGGTCGGCTGGCCTTTTTCAATTCCACGTAGCGTTTGAGCACGGCGTCATACTCGGGCTTGTAAAAGGTGCATCGCAAGGAGCGACTGACGATGCAGTAAACTTTGGAATTGATGTTGAGTCCATGCCAGACGTCACAATACCGTGCATTTGAGCTCACCATCGTCAGCAGAGGGGAGCAAATCCAAACCGAAGCCTTTGTTCCATTTGTTCGGGATGAGGGCACCCTTCAGTTCGTGGTTCGTCTTGACACTGAGCGGTGGATGAGACTTGTGGGTCAAGTGGAAACTCGTACAAACGGACTTTTCCTTCCAACAGTTTCCGCAGAAGCGGACCTTGAGTTGAGCGCTGTGCTTCATCGCTCGGACAGCACCACAAGCCTGAAACCCATGAGCAGCAAACCTACCAAGTGTACCGTATGACCGCTCACGAAACATGTATGCTCGAACACGAGCGAAGCATACTGTGGCTCGCTAAGGTCAAGGGGGCATTCTGGCATGTCGATCGCCCGCCTCGCTGTGATCCAGGCATGGGCCGAGTTCCTCGACATTAGAGTAGCGCGAAGCTTCAAAGACGCGCGTGCGAGTTGAAGGATGTCGAATGGATGGAGGTGTGAGACAATCTGTGCCGAAAGAATCAGCCGACATGTCCGCCAACGAAGATCGACGGGTTACCTCGTGGAAGACATACAATGGCATTTTCAACACATCTGCGAGTCTCCCTACATTTCGTCCAGACGGTGCCTGTCCCTTGGTGTTTAGGCGGACAGGACCCCGTTTGGCGTCAGGGCTGACGATAGGCTTGTAAGCCAAAAGGCGGTCTGAGTGGGCGTCATCAGACACGTCGCGTCGCGTGACAGTCGCCGAACGGAGGCTTACTCAGGGAAGGGGGCTTGTTTGACTTTGACGCAGACATGAGGGATCGGGTGGAAGAGAGGGGATAGGGGCGACTTACAGTGTCGGAAGGGGAAGTGCGGGCCACATGGCTCGTTCCCACGTACTCCAATTTGTCCTGTGACTCTTATCCCTATATATCGACAGCGAGGTGGGGCCCGTCCAAAAGAAGAAGGTGTAATCGAACGTGAGAATTTCTTTCCTTGACCGTTTTTCATCTGCTGTTCCGCGCTTTCGGTTTCAGCCACCCTTGGTCAGTCGTGCGATGACTGCGACGAAAGAAACTATCGACGCTTTGGAGAGAGAACTTCTCAACACCACGGGGGATATTCCCCTGCATAACAGGTTCAGAGCTCTCTTCACATTGAAGTCACTCAAATCTGAAGCGGCGATCGCCGTAATTGCCAAAGGTTGATCTCCCCTCCGTGAAACCCTGTTCGCACGTCTGACCAACCTCTGTAGGGTTCAAAGACGAGTCTGCGCTGCTGAAGCATGAACTTGCCTATTGTCTGGGTCAAATGAAGAACCCACTTGCTTTACCCGTCTTACAAGAGGTTCTAGCAGACGTAAATGAAGACCCCATGGTCAGGCATGAGGTGCGTCCCATCCCCGCCAGCCGTAGAGATAGCTAAGATCCCACAGGCGGCCGAAGCTATGGGTGCCATTTCATCAGAGTCTTCTGTCCAAACGCTCAAACGATACCTGAATGATCCCAACCGCACCGTCCGTGAAACCTGCGAAATTGCACTCGCAAAAATTGAGTGGGATAGTTCACCAGAAGGGAAAGCCCACAACTCTACACCCATCCCGGAGGACAGGTGTGTCTCATTTGCATGCCATTCGCTCTTGCTTACCCGCTCGAATAGGGTGTACACTTCGATCGACCCAGCCCCACCGACCTCGGGGCTGTTAAAAGCCAAACCAGCCCCGCAAGCCCTCTCTCGGGATAGCGTCGAATCTCTTAGAGTTTCTTTGACCGATCCGGCCTTACCGCTGTTCGAGCGCTATCGTGCGATGTTTGCTTTGAGGAACATCGGTACGGACGAAGCAGTAGACGCCTTGGCATCTGGGTTCACGGATGACAGCGCCCTATTCAAGTTCGTATCTCACCGTCATTACCACTTGATTCTCCTCTGACAAGCGGGTTCCTTGACCAGACATGAAATTGCTTTTGTATTCGGTCAACTTCTCTCCCCACACTCGGTCCCAGCCCTTGTAGAGGTCCTGAGGAACACGCAAGAGTCGGACATGGTCCGACACGAAGCGGCCGAGGCTCTTGGTGGCATCGGAACTCCAGAGGTCCTCCCTCACCTCCAAGAATGGCTGGTGAGGGACGATTCCCCTCGTGTGGTTCGGGAGAGTTGTCAGGTAGCAATTGATATGTGGGAGGTTCGTCGTCTTCTTTCCGAGTCCTCATAATTCCGTTATCTGATTATTCTGATGGCTGATAACTGTTTCGTGGCTGGTTTGGTTCCTTCGCCCTTTGTCTCTCCCTCGATCACATCAGTACGAAAATTCGGATCAATTCCAGTACGCCGATGGGCTTGAGAAGGTGCAGGCGGTCCAAGTTGGAGCGTAGCATACACCAAGTTCCAGAACCCAAACCCTTTGTAGTATTAGCTATGGATATCATTTCCGCTTCCACTTGGTCCGCCCCGGATCGTGTATGACCAGCTTTCCTGCCGGACCGGACCGAAACATGATCGAACCCCTCCGTCATCTCCCACTTGCCCCACTTCAAACTCGAGTCGCTACTTCCGCCTCCCTCGCTTACACCAAAGCTGAATGGCTTCCACCTCGCAGCTTCACGAAGGTGGAGGCTTATTTTCTAGCCCCAGCCCCAAAAGCGAGGAACACAGACACCGCCGCCGATTCATCGGTCCCCTGCCCGAGAATGCTCTGACCTCAGAGGCAGCTGCCAACAGACAGAACCAGAAGCGCAGATGGTTCGCTCCCGGTTCTAGGGATTCAGTAGCTACTCAAGGGGACGAGGATCACTGCGCGGTCCGTGATTTCATCAATGCTCACGCCTACGAATTCTTCAAGGGCCACGGAGGGAAGGACGAGGATTGGGGAGAAGAGGAGGAGACGAGTGTCCGGGAGGAGATGCTCCAACGTTGGAAGCAGAGTGAATGGGGGAAGTCGCGGAATGCGAAGGAGAGTGGCACGAAGAACCGATGGGTTGGGACCTCTTTCGATATCGGCACCTTCCTCGGCGTATACATCCTCGACAAAGGTCCACTCACCACCTCCCCGATACCTAGCCCTCCAGCTTCTCCAACAAAGTCTACACCTACCACTTCCACTCAGACCGGGAAACGTTCTTCCGCCGTGGAGACTTTCGTCACTGCACCATCCCAACTCCTTCCCCGTTCACCAACACGAAGAAACGGTCTTGTTTCAGGAACTCTATCGGACCTACAGAATCCTCCTTCTCACCTCGGGCCCGTCACCCCCTCTGACAAGCAATCTGGAAAAGGTGCAGGGGATTCCTTACAGAGCTCATCTCGTGTCATGGACCGCCTACAGGCTCCGGACCTGGCCTCCGTCGCCCAGTCGAACGGTACCACCAACCGCCTAGCTACGCCTTCACAACCAAACGGGAAGAAGAAACAAGTTCACTACAATGATAACGTAGTTGAAGATGAGCCTACATCCCCCGCCAGCGTCCTTGCTCGGTCTGGTCAGGAGGTAGTTGGAACTAGTGCGGGTGCAGTCGAAGTTGCATGTGCCGACATTACTCCAGAGGAGGGGGGTGTTATAATGAGAGGTTAGTTTCCGAGAACCCATAACGTGTGTCGTGTTAGTAACACTCCCAAGATCGCATGCTTGTCCGTGTATCTCACACGGACGCTGAAAGCGTGGGCACAGCATTCGATGAGAATCAAAACCTGATCACCCGGCACTTGGAGTATGAGGATTGGTCGGAGTTCATGGTTATTTGGAGGAGGGAACGGTTGGAACTGTACGAGGATTATGCAAGTCGATGCCAATTATCATCACATGCCCACCAACTAAAATCTTGTGCACCAGAGTCTTCCCGGCAAGGAGTGGGTTACGAAACACAAACACCTTTCGTTCGTCGTCCCCCTTGGCAGTCCCAGAACGAAGCTATCTCTCTACTCGTTTGTGGACATGACATTCTGCTTTGTCTGCCCGCCTACCCCCGTTCCAAGCGTCTCCAAGGATCGTCTACCATTCCACTCCGGTAAATCTGGCCTCAACGTATTCGTATTCAAGGTCAAGATTCGCTCACGCGCACAGGACTGGATCTGGAAGTTGTGGTGCGTTACCCACTCTCGTCGTTAAGGGATTATGAGTGACTTGCTACAAGGCGCCATGTCGGCGGTCGCTTGCCCAAGTCCATCGAGATTCGATGTCCAGCCTTGGACTCTCGTCTGAAGCTGGACCTACCAAACTTCGACACGCTAATATTGTCGGATTACGGGCTCTTTGATCGCGATACGGTCGTCAAACTCTGCGAGAAATCGTTAAAGTCCCTTCACGAGTGGGAGTGGCTCATTCAGCGACGAACGGACGAGGGATTAGCCATGGAATTGGCTTGGAGAATGGGCGCAAATCTGGATTGGGTTTGGCAACTTCACGACCTACGTGGACAGCCGAGGGACTGGGCGGTATTATGTGGCCTTGCGTTGAATCAGGTCGGTTAAAGTATACGCCCACTCCTTCCTCAGCCGGCCTCACAGATGTCGCAGGGAGGGAAACCTTCACACCTGGAGGTCCGTCTCGGGCTCCATAACCCAAACAAGCTGCACTTGAAAGACGGAACCCGATTGGACGAGCCCCTTGATGTTGAAGGGTATCTCGATAGGATCAAACCTGCGACCCAGACTAAGCAACCGGTGTACGTCGCTACCCACGGTGGGTATCTCTTCACGATGTCTCGTGAAAACGCATATCCGCCGCCGCCGCCTGGTTCATCCCCGGAAAGTCTCTCACACAAGGAGCTGAAAGAGGCCGAGGTCACTCGGGGTGCGAAACAGGTCCTGACCGCGCATGGGGTCGTCGATCTACGCAACATCCTCGCTGTACGGAGAGCGTTCCACCAAACTCCAAGACCCACACATGACGATCCCAATAACGATGATGAGATGGGTGTTTGGCAGGAACTTGAACGGACGGAGAGCGACGACGAAGACAGAGGTGGAGAAGAGGGAGCGACGGCCCCTGATAAACCCCGAAAGTATATGCGCAGGTCTTTCGAGTTACTCATGGTCACTGGCCATGCTGTGAGGTTTGAGGTGGGTCATTTCTCCAGTATCTTCCAATGGTCACGGCAACCCTCACACGACCCTAGGCATATTCGTGCATCATCGCCTTGGAATGGATTCACCGTCTCCGTGCGCTGATAACTTATTGGAAGAAAAGACATCAGATGGATGCCAAACGAGAAATGGATCTGGCTCACCACGGCGCCGGACGTGCTCGCGTGACACCCCTCAAGCACGCCCACGTCGTGGACCAAAATCTTACCCCTGAGGATCCTCCGGACCCAGAATCTTCGCTCCCGGAACTCTCCGCGGTCTACAGCTGGTGTCTTTACCAAGACTGTCGACCAATCCTTAAATGTGGGAAACTTTTTGCGAGAAAGGGGCTCAGAGGCCAATACAAGTACGTCTGTTCGCCCGACTTCATTCATGTCGTGGGTTTCTTAACACTCCAAACAGGCATCTTCAGCTGGTCCTAGTGAGCGGACACTTGGTTCAGTATCAAATCAAGCCGACGATGTCATTACATTATCATAAACGCAAACCCATCAACCTCATTGACGCCTATGTGTGTTCGGGTTACTTCGCGGCTCAGACGCTCCCCTCTGGGCAATTTAAACCGGACATGCCTACGATGGCACGTCGATACGCGGACGGGTTGGAGGCCGACGATCCCGAGGAGGACACATTATTTATGTTGTGGTACCGCCCTCACCCCGTGGGAGCTGGCGACGAGACTGGATCCGGCCCCGCAGCTCAGATCCACAAAGGAAAGGGTCCATCCCACAACGCCACGATCCCACCACTGTCTGCGAAGAGGAGTGTCGTGCTGTTCAGGACGAGAAGTAAATTGGAGAGGGATACGTGGTGCTGGGCTTTGAACACGGAGATCGAGAAGCTCGCATATGCTAATCCACAGAGGGAGATAAAAATGAGGGAGACGGGGAGGTATTGTCCGTGATCCCCAGTAGTGTAGGCCGCTGGTCGTGTTGGAAGCGGTGGGGCTTCTGCTGATACTTGAGGACAATAATGCACGCCTTTCTAGCAAATGGCAAATATGCTTCAAAACGTCGTCCAGTTCCCTGGGTCAGCACCTCCATTCCCTTGCTACCTAGACACCTTCCTTTTCAGAATGTACTAAAAAGGTTGATCGCTGGCGTCGACCAGGTGGATAATCAAGAAAGCGCACGTCAAGCTCGATTACAACGAATTCGTCCTATAAGATTTTGGACCCGACGACAGGCCCGGACGAGATCCTGGAGCTTATTGCCAACCGACAACAGCCTCCAAAACGCATGCCATGAAGAGTGAGCCTCGCCAGCAATTATTTGGTAGACTTGTCATCTGGTCCGCGTTGCGGCGTCAGCTGGGACGCTTCGGCGTGACCCACGACTGTCATGACAGCTGTCGGGTGCTAAGGAGCGGAGCATCGAAGTCCGAAGAGAGGGGTTGACGTGAAAACCTTTGTAACTCCGCCTACGCGAATAAAAGACGCGATACGTTTGCGGTGGAAGCGAGGTTAGGGCACTCTTCGATGCAGATTACGGGTTATTGATACGACGGTGGTCGGGAGTGGAGGAGCGTAGAGCTCATCGATCCACATCTTGGGACGGGGTCGAGTGGAGCCGTCCAAGTCTTCGTCAAAGCAATGATCGCCGTTCCGATCAGGTAGCGCAAATTTTTTCGAAGGTCAACTCGTGGAAATCGCTCGAAGGGTGACCGGTGACAGATTATGGACACACACTTGCCGGACACTCTTCTGGGACCTCATCGTTAAACGTGTCATCGGACAAGAATCTCGACAAAAATGGGGTGGGACGCGCCCCATGTGTCGTAATTGTTCCCACATGAGCGAATTCAAAGTCCAAGCGGAGGGGACGAACGCTTCGCGTCCCTGTCACCGCCCGCCGTCTCCCGACATTGCGACTGGATGTGTCATGTCAGAAGTGCCGTTGCGGCGGAAGAGCGGCAGGTCAAACTTAGTCGCGATGGTGAGCACGCTTGGTCTATCATGGAGATGCACCTGTGGATGATTGGGGTTGCGCCACGAAGGCGTATGGGGGAACCAGAGGGTTTTGAGCGTACAACTAAGCTCAAGACTAGGCTCGGAGGTGGAAGGAGTCCCGACTCGATCGCGAGACTGAACCCCGCCTGATGCGGCCATGCCACCACGGAATGCATGGAACCAGAGCTCAACACCAGGACTGGAAGTTCGATCGATCAAAGGCGTTCAGTGGGCTTCTCCGGACTCGGGCTCACAACGAGGTGACCCGCTGGGGGGTGGCCGGACCACATGA
>Ga0307511_10004246_pt1 | contig 14629 bp, 11 predicted proteins | sample 13_EM_MG_FD_200266 | JGI IMG/M metagenome (GOLD analysis project Ga0307511, IMG submission 200266) | Populus trichocarpa ectomycorrhiza microbial communities from riparian zone in the Pacific Northwest, United States - 13_EM | ecosystem: Host-associated > Plants > Roots > Unclassified | place... | reverse complement strand
CTCTCTCTCTCTCTCTCTCTCTCTCTCTCTCTCTCTCTCCGCTGCTTTAAAGCGACCAAAGCCAGTGCACGGGACTCGGCTCATCGATCTTCGAATCTTCCGTGAGACCAGGCAGTAAAATATTTATACATGTTGTCTACTCTATGGCCACATATATAAACTTGTTCGTGAAATAATCATATACACAGACAGCACATGCATGTAACCAAAAAATAAACATATAGCTAAATTAATGAAGTGTAAGTACGTAGGGCCATTACACAAAGTGACATAAATCTAAACCGGAATCTAGTTTAGTGGGAGTTGGCATCCGTGGTAGAGAACCTTTCTTTCTCATGGGTTCTCACACTTTATTTTTTCCTTTCAAATTAATCCTACTCAACAATATCTATATATACACTATAATATATACTGTTTTGCTATATCTTGTAGTCAATTTTTACTCAAACATGAGTTGTTCAAGGGTGTTTTTGAAAAATTAAAAGAAAAGCTAAGGCATGCATTGCTTTTTACAAGGATTAAGTAGGGGTCAGTGGCCGTAATCAGTTGTTGTTTAAACAGAGCTGCGCGCTGCGGCTTTATGTTATTGTCAAGAATTGAGGTCTAATTAATATCACAGGATTGAGATGTAATTTGGAGAAATATATATGTCACATCTGTTTCGAAAACTATAGAATCCTTTTATATAGTACCATAGATGATCAGTAAATAATAATTAATAACCATGCGGACAAAACATGAGACTAGCTAGCTAGGCAGGCTGGCTAGCTAGAGCATACACACTCTCTAAAGAGGAATGACGCAACAGTTAAAAACAATAAGATTCCAATATTGTTCACTTACTTTCCCAAGGAACGGTCTTGGATTTTCACTCCTCTGCCTCCTAACTGCCTATTAAATTCTACATACCTCCTCATTCCCCTCTCATAGTTCCATTTTCTCCTCTCAATTTCTCTCATCAACGTCTAAAGTAGATAACAGTCCTTCTAGTTCCTATAATATCTTTTTGATCCAACTAGAAATTGAAATACATATAACATTGTATGCCCATTGATTGTTTCCCTTCAAACATGACAATTATGCCTCCTCCTCCTCCTCCTCCTCCTCCTCCAGAGCCATTAGTATTTGATGCTTCAATCCTTCAACACCAAGCGAACTTACCCTCTCAGTTCATTTGGCCTGACCACGAAAAACCATGCCTTGAACCCCCAGAACTTGCAATCCCTCCGATTGATTTTGGAAGCTTCCTCACTGGAGATCCTTTGGCGGTCTCAAAACTTGCCCAGCAAGTAAATGAGGCATGCAAGAAGCATGGTTTCTTTGTAATTGTTAATCATGGTGTTGACTCAAAGCTTATAGCTAAAGCTCATGAGGGTATGAACATGTTCTTTGGTAAGCAGCTCTCGGAGAAGCCAGTTCAAAGGAAGATAGGAGAGCAATATGGGTATGCCAGTAGCTTCACTGGAAGATTCTCCTCCAAGCTTCCATGGAAAGAAACACTTTCTTTCAGATATTGTGCTGACAATCAGTCCTCTAACATCGTCCAAGAATACTTCTTGAATGTAATGGGAGAAGAATTCAAACAGTTCGGGTAAGAAACAATAATTAATTTCATTCAAAAAAATTAAAATATTACGCAATGCTGTCTATGTAGAATTTTAGCAAGTGAAGACACTATGCAATAATTTGTGATTTTGTTTTGAATAGGAAGGTGTACCAAGAATATTGTGAAGCCATGAACACTCTTTCCCTTGGAATTATGGAGCTATTAGGAGTAAGTCTAGGAGTTGGAAACGAATATTTTAGAGATTTCTTCGAAGGAAATGATTCAATAATGAGACTAAATTACTACCCTCCTTGCCAAAAACCGGAATTAACTCTTGGCACTGGGCCTCACTGTGATCCTACATCCTTAACAATTCTTCATCAAGATCATGTCAGTGGCCTTCAAGTGTTCGTCGAAGAAAAATGGCACTCCGTTACTCCTGATCCGGAAGCTTTCGTCGTTAACATTGGTGACACATTCATGGTAAGACCATCAACAATCAACTAGGCTAATCGGAACCCTTTAATCAATTATTACTTCCTCCATCCCACAAAGAAAGTCCATTTTTACCATTCCGAGGTTTTTCCAAAAATAGCACATGTCTAAACAAGGCATTAATTACTATATTAATAATTTGACCAAGAACTAATAAAACTTGTGTTGTTGTTTCAGGCTCTATCAAATGGCATTTTCAAGAGTTGCTTGCATAGAGCAGTGGTAAATAACGTAACAGTAAGGAAATCCCTCGCTTTCTTTCTATGTCCAAAAATGGACAAGGTGGTGAAGCCACCAAATACTTTGGTCGACTATAAAAATCCAAGGGTATATCCGGACTTCACATGGCTAGCTTTGTCAGAATTCACACAAAAACATTACAGGGCTGACATGAAAACCCTAGATGTCTTCACAACATGGCTTCAACAAAAAAACAACTGCGGGGGTACCAAAAATGCTTCTTCCTGTTAATTAGGCTGAGGAAAGTGACATTATAACAGTGGACAATGCTAGGTGCAAAGAAGGAGGGACTTGGTTCTTCATGGTGTGTATTTAGAGGAAAAAGGCAACAGAAGAACCAAAAAACAGGCCAGCCCTGTAGTAGCTGCTAGTGTGTTAGTGTTGGAGAGAATCACATCAATGCAAGTAAGAAGCAAATTGTAGGAATAAAGATTTGAATGGGCTCCATATATGCATGTCTTCTTATTGTTTTTTATTATTATTTTAATTTTGTTAATGCAAGACATGTATAGATTCTATGTACTTATGTGTTTGGACACCACCAAATTCCGGTTGCCTCGACTATCTTTCTACTTGGCACGTAACAATACTCATTAATTAGATTCCCAGACGAAAACTTGTCGCAGATGGTACAAAATCTGAAATAATGTATTAATTGATTACAAGATACATGGTGGAAAGCGTTCTAATTCGATGCCCTGAATCATAATCCCAGTAATGGAATTTGTAACCAACAAAAAACAATGCTTTAAATTCCTGTTTTTAAAACAGAATTCCTCTGAAAAATAAACGCAAGCGTTGAGGCTCCATCTGCATATTTTATCGGAATTAACTGTCCGGCTGCCGATGTTCTCATCAAAGTAACATCCCAGTGGCTAGAATCGGTTTTCCGACTCACAGGCTCAAATTCTAGCTACTCTCTATTAAGTAACTCATGAGACACATTGGATCTTCCATGGACCAATAGAAACTAGATACCAGTACTAGCAGGATAATATATATGTGAGTGTGTGGCAAAAATTACTTTCATTCTCTCATGATCATGAATATAAAACACGACCCAGATAAAGTCCGAACGAGCAAGCAAGCAGTCCGTGAATCTTAATTAGCTGACGAGTCTCTGTCAACTTAACTTAAAGTCTATAAACTTTTCTCTTTTCCTTTTTGCAGGACGTGCTATATGCAATGTCTTTTCTTCATGCTTACGACAAAAGAACCTAGCAAATCGTACGAAAATTCTCGTTACTCAAGTTTACTTTCATCCAATTATAATGGGTTTCAGTAGAAAAGGAAGAAAAGAAAGTCGGGTAAAGCTAGTTAGCACATGCAAGTTTGAGGGCTTCAAACATTAAAAAATTAATTGATAAAAACGTAGTAATAATAAAGTTCCACTTATATATGAAAGCTGTTCTTTTGGCTTATCCATCATCCTAGCAATTTTCCTTTATCTCATGATTGTTTAGAATAAGCATGACTTAACAGGGAGATCAGCTAAATTAACATGGTTTTGGTAAAGTAAGCAACTGGTGCGTGGAACCTAGCCAGCTATTCTTCACTCCATGGAAAACACACACAAAAACACTTGGCCAAATAATTAAGAGTTTCAAAGACAAAGTATGGGCTCTAATTTTCTCTTCATTTTCAACCTTAAAGATGCCAACTGTGAGTTGAAATATTTATTAATTATACGAGTCGAAACAAAACTAGTACTTCACTGACGCTTGCACTAACGCTAAAGTGGAGGAGAAGAGCTGTATACCTAACATGTATATGTTAGGGTGTTTCTATAGATAGTTGATCGAATTGCTCCCCCATGTGATTCAGCATGTTGTTCAAGAGCTACTTTAGTTTTTTACCATTCGGTAGGGTGTTACAAGTATTTTTTATAAAAAAAAGAGAAGATTTTTAAGTGAAAATATATTAATTTAATGTTTTTATTGATTTTAATATTCTCGTATCAAAATTATTTGAAAAAACTTTGAGAATTATTATTTTGATGTTTTTACAATCCTAAGATATTTTTTTTTATAAAAAATATTCTAATATTCTGAAATCGCATGACTAAACAAGGCTTAAATTTTGTCAGCTAGGGTTCTTAAATTTAAGTATCCACATGATCACCTCATGATATAAATAAGCTTATGGGGGTGCCTATCTTGCTTGACCTTAGTATAAAACAAATGCTATGTCGGGTGTCTTCACTACATGTCACTTTTTGAGGTCATAGGTCTTAATTGAACTATATGATAAATTATAAATTAGTCTTTCTAGTTTTGCAAAATAAATTATATAGTTTCTTTAGTTTTAAAAACTAATTAATTAGTTCATTGAACAGTTTTTATCATACTTAATTTAATATTATTTTGTTTCAAAAAATTTATTCTTTTCTCATCGACCTTTCCATACTACTTACTTGTTTTTCATCTTTTTATTTATTAAAATCAATTTAAAAAAAATTCATGAAATGGACGAAAGGGTCTAATTAATTAGTTTTTAAAATTAAAGAAATTATTTAATTTATTTTGCAAAACTAGAGGAAGTAATTTATTCTTAACCATACCATGGAACAGCTTATCTTCATTTTTTTAAAATTATATCCCATCTTTTTTCGAGATTTGAATTTAAAATATCTTAAATTTTATTACGATTAAGTTCAAATTTTATTACGATTAAAGTTTTTTTATGATTTATATGTAATTCTTTAAATTATGATTATTTTTTATGAATGGAATAAAATTTGGAGAGTTAGAAAACTTTTTCAACCCCCTTTATCTTTCTTTTTTTTTCAGCTTTTTCTTCTTAGCTTTTCTTGTTTCTTTTTTTTAAATACTTTTTTTCCAGCATTAGTTTTGATATTAGAGACAAAGTTTTTAATTGTTTTTACAATTAAACCATCGATGAGCTTGTTTAAATCCTTAAAATTCAAAACAAATCGTAAATCCTGGATTTGTGATAGCTTTAATCAACAGTGATATACTAAAAAAAACAAAAAAAAAAATAAAGGAAGAAAGCAACGCACCAGTGGCCTAAAACGCGGAGCAATTGATATTCAGAGACCTTTTTATTTTCATGGCAGCCTTGGAAACACGTGACGCCGGGGCAAACCAGCACAGGAGAGCTGCAGCAAACTTGTATCTTTTATTTTTAGCGACTAAAAGCTTTATTGCTTAATGTCCCGTAATTAGTTAACAATTTGGAGGGGAAATTACTGTTTTTCTCGTTATGAAAAATTATTTGTTGAAATAATATTTATTAAATTTTATTTTTTAAAATAAAATTTATTAGAAATTAAGTTTTATGATTTGGATAACCCGTGTCATGAGTTTTGTAGGCTAACCCGATTGACTTAAATTGTTTTTATCTTTTTTGTGTTAATAATTTTTTTAAAAAAATTCACTCTTCATCATTTGAATTGATTAAAGATTAAATTTTATAATTGTTTTTTGGTTTTTTTCTATGCGGTTATTTCAATCTCATGACCTGAGTCACGGGTTTGACGAATTAAACCGGGTTGACTCGATTTTTTTTAATTGATTTGTTTTCAATTTCATCATTTAAATGTTAGATTGATTCGGAATTGAGCTTCATAATTTTTTTTTAATTTTTTTTGGCTTATCATTGTTTTAGGATTCGGATTTGACAAGTTGATTTGGGTTTTTTTATTTTTTTTTAATTGATTTTTTTCAATTTCATTTCTCATCAATGGATGGATTAAGAATTGAGTTTCAATATTTTTTTTTCATGATATTAACATGATCTCGTGATCCAAATCATCTAATTTATACATATTAATTTGAATTGATCTCAATAAATTAAATATATTATCATTATTTTCTGTGATTTTAGGCAAAAGTAAAAAAGGCAAATCGAATATCAAATACACCGACCCCGGTACTGGCTTACCTTAGTCTACAACAACCTCATCATAGACCATATTTGACTCGCTTGTTTTTGCCATGACCTAAAAAATCTCATGATTTACACATCAATATATTCACCAAGTCCACAATCATCATGATCCAACGATCACCAAGCGATACGAGCAAGCTCAAGGATATTTTCCTAACATGCACACGTTAGCAACCAAAAGCCACTAGTTAGTTGTCGAACAGTTGTGATAAAACATCCAGCAAATTGCACAAATGCGCTTTAGGACCAACAAGATTGTGGAGAAGAATAATGGTGCTGTCCTCAAGTAGTAAAGCATCAGTAGCGAAAACAATAATCTATCAGATTATGAATCTACAAAAGATCTTCCAGGTCCAACAAACTTCCAGATCTTTTTATAAAGGATTGACCAGAAAGGATGCCTACAAAACAAATAAAGCTGATGGTTTGTCAAGCAGATACTCGCTGATGAAAAGCTGGAGCACATGATTCTGCAAAACAAGGCCATATTGTATCAACAGGACCCTATATATGAACATGAACTGTCTACGATATGTTTTAGACAAGAAGCATTCTCAGGACAAACTCATTATATATTCACATAATTTTTATCCAAAAACATCAAACCCTTTTCCGTACGCACAGGTTGCTTAATTTTCTAATGGAGATTTAGTGGGGGATTTGAGTCATTATTGAGATAATGGGGAGCAGAAAAGATGCCCAGCTTTGATTGAATTTGGAATATAAGGGAGAAAAGGCAGGTTTAATGGAAGTGGACTAAAAAGGGTGTTTGCGAGATAAGGGAATTAGAATATGACAGTTAAACCAGTCTGAATTTGATGCGTTTAACCTAAATATATTTATTAACTAAGTAGTTTAACGATAGTGAAGACATTTATTTATTTTGGGCTTCAACTACAAGTTGATCTCTGATTCTTGAAACCTCTCCTTTTTTTCTGAAATCCTCTGGTACAACACCCGTACGTTCTCATGGGTTCTGTTTTCTGAACCATAAGGTCTGAAGATGACCATGGTTTTATTTTCTCTCTCTCTTCCACTACTTAAGTTACCATGACTTCTGGTAAAAAATAACTTCCTTTAATAATGCTCTACTCACTTTTCTGTCACCAAATCGCTCATATCTTTTAGTCGTGCTGCCACACAAAATTCCATGACTTTGACAAGCGATTAGATACTCACAACCTGGAAAAAAAAAATCATTTCATTTCGGGGAAGGAACAAAAAACTAGAATAGAACGAATACTAGACTTCCTGTTTTGCCTTTTTCGTTAGCGTCAGGATTTGTGAGTAGAGATTGGCTATTCAGCCTGACCCGTCTCAGAAAACCCAGCTTTTACATAAATGGTATTGCGGCCTCATCCAGTCGACTGTGCCTACCCTTAAACCCATGCTAGCCCGACTAATTAAGTATCACAATTTTTATTTTTTTTTGCTGTAAATTTTTCCTTTTAAAAGGTCCATTATTAAACATGATAATTTCTAATACATAATTATTCTAATAATGATATAAAAACTAGTATTTGTTTGATGCTATAACGAAAATCCCACCACATGAAAACCTTAACTGAAAGCCCCCGCAGTCCAGCACACCAAAAAAAAAAAAAAAGTTCCGACACAGGAACCAAGGTACACAATACACCATCGTATTCCAATATTGTCCAAAGAACATTCTTACAGCCAGCAAGTTGACTTGGGCCGGTTTAATCCGGATCCTAGACCTATCTCGAAAAAAAATCAAATAAGAAAATGATTAGTTTAAAAATTCAAGTCTACCTACAACTCGATCAACCCATCAGTAAAACTTGTTAATATTAATTTATCTCATTCCATTCAATCTCTTTGTTATCTTTCCTTCCTTACTTTTCAACCCTGAGTTTTCTTTTTCTTTAACCACCTCACTAATACATTTTTTTACTGCCTATCTCTCTAGCTCGTGGTTCTACAATGGATATCCAAGAACAACAAGAGCAAAGAAATGAGAGATTAAAAACGAAGAAGAAGAATAAGATGATGATAGATCGAGATGGCAGTCGCAACAAAGAAATGGAAGGCATTGATAGGATTGGTGAGTGTAACATTAGTTCGCTACCACTTTGCGTATAGGAATTCTAGCCTCTTATTTTTTATGTCCGATGTCCTCCTCGTCCTCCTCTGCTCCCTTACCAGTCTCGGCCTTCTCTTCCGCGAATCTGAACATCTCATTCATTTTTTCTTCTCTTCTCTATTCTTTTCCATTTCTAATTTTAGAGTTTTTCTTTTTTCTTCCTTTCTTTTGAATTATATTATGATGATGAAATTGTTTCTTCTTTTGGTGAACAATGCAGTGGTTAGTTTAGGAACGGTGATAGTGGAGAAGGAAGCAGGGACAATGAATGTTGTGGCAAGGCCTAGGAAATTGCGAGCATTAAAGAGGGGTTTTAGCATGTTTAGGGTTTGATTTCATTCCTCTTTATGATTATTATTTTTTTCATTTTTTTGTGTTTTTCCTTTTATCTAGGAAATTTTGAGCTTTAAAGAGCAGGGATTTTAGTCATTTTGGGCTAGGCCTAGGAAATTGCTGGCTTTGAGGGTTTTTTAAAAATAACTAGGTTTTTGACTCTCGGGTCTTCCCCAAATCAACCATCGGGTTAGGTTTTATAACCATACCAAGAGGAATGTGGAAAAGAGAGGACAAAACCAGACCCAGCCCACCACAACCACCCCATCTGTGGGAGGTTACGTAGTTTGGATTGTTGGACTGGCTCGCTGCATTATTGCATTAGATACAGTTTTCATTTCATTTTCTTTGTTCTCCGTCATTTCTGCTTCTCCTTCAAAGAACGGGAAAATATATCACATCCTCACTTTGAGAAGAAAGCAGAAGTAAAATATCATTAACAGTATCAACAAGTGTCATCATGCTAGCCTGAAATGCCCCATCTTGTGGCCTTCGTCACCGTGTAAGAGATAGTTCTCTTAATACTTACCATGTATGTACTGTGAATGTTCCTTAATACGCCTTCACATGATTGTCTTGTATCTCAATACCATGGTCAGGAAAACACCCACACGAGCTACGAGAACTTGAGCGTACAACTTGACATTGAGCTTTTTACAAAAAAAAAAAAAAAAACAAGAGGATTTTACAACACCTGAGTTTCAGTCATGCTCTTGTGCCAGAAAGAGATGTAGTCAAGTCTTTCTAGTCACTGACTAGAAAGAATGTCAAGAAGAAACTGTATCACTCCAAAGCAGTCAGCTTATATACGACCAATTAGCACTAAATTCAAAAGTTATTGCAAGGGAAAACCACCACATCAATTAGCCATTGTTAACAGAATACAGATGATTCACATTTATATGAAGGGTAACTATTCTTGTCTAAACTAAACTAAGCTGCGAAGAAACAGACACAGAAAGATACAGGGAAGAACTGCCTTGTGGGGGTTTACTTTACAGGTCAATAGCACAGAGCTTTACCTAGTTCCATATGAGGGATGGTGGAAACAAATTTAATGAATTACAAGGAAACAATAACCAATCGGGATAGAAGGAAATGCAGCAAAGAAAATTCAACCACATTCCTTCTCTTGATCTAAATCAATGAACTATTCCTTCAACTCCAGAGAGAGAGAGAGAGAGAGATTGGCCGTACCTTAATAGCCTTTTAAAAGTTCACTCGCTTAGGTTGCAATTTCGAAGGTATGGATGATCATACTTGATGTACTTGGTCCAATATGGTCGATATTTAGTCATTGCTAACTCCAGCCATGGCTTCATGTTACCGTTATAGTGGACAACAGCTGCATTTTCAATTTCTGACCTATCAATGCTTGGATTATAACCCAATCCAAGCACATGCCATGATTTCTGAAGAGGATGTGTCAGATTATAAAATGTAATCAGCCCTGGAGGCAATGTCCCAAGCTTCCACAGTACCCTGTCTTCATTCTGAAATTCAACAAAATCAAAAAAGAAAAATCAGAATATTAAATCACACTGCACTCACATCTTGACTATCTAAAACAAAGGAAGTTAACCTTTTAGTCCATTCAAACAATAACAAAACAAACTGTACCTACATGCCACGCCTTCAATGCATAAAAGAGTACGATAAAAACATCTTTTTTGACCACTTCTAGTAGAAAAAATTAATTAGCACCTAATATGAAATGCTGGTTTGAAATAGATAAACTTCCTCCACAGCACCTAAATTTAAGAATTTATGTACAAAAAGGGCACGTGTAGGAAGAGCACAACAAAGCATGAAATATACCAGGGGTTTCAACAACGTACCATGTTTTGCCACTTGTGATATATTCCTGTAATATCCTTCTTTTTCCACACCTTAAGATCAAAAATATTCATCCCATATGCCCACCCACAAGAATTTGGATCAAAGTGTCTGGCAATATGGGGATTTGAAAAGTTAAGGTACTTATCAAACCGGTGAAAACTTTCACCACAGGTTTCCACTGCCCCATTCACTTTTCCATTTAGATCCACTGACCACAATTTAGTTAAATCTTTCTGCACAACAATGTCATCATCAAGAAACAGGATCTTATCCAACTTGGGATAGACCTGTGGGAGATAGAACCTCAAGTGGTTAAGCATTGAAAGATACTTAGGGTTTCGATACTTCAGATTTGAAGAGCCAGATGAGAGAGAAGTTGGATGATTTGCTTTGAAGTAATACTCTTTCATTGCAGCAGATTCAAGCTGGCGCAGAACTGGGCAGTAGGATGAATTGAGCCACTTGAATTCATCAACATTTTCAACATGGATAGTAGCTTTTCCAGGAGGGTTCAGTAGAAACCACATATTCATCGCTCCAAAGTTGAGTTTATCAGTAACAAGATGGAAGACATGTTTGGAAGAATCCTGCAATTGCAACCAAGAAGAATATTAGAGAAACAAGCAGCTTGCATCCAAGTCCCAGAAAATGAAAGGCATGTTTGCACTATAAAAATCCCTGGACAAAAATATAGTTTAGGAATAAATTCTTGAGAGGAAAAACAGCTTGAGGAATGATTTTGTAGTTTTTTTTTTTAATTTGGGAAATTAACAGTATTGGTATCACAAAATAATAAGTCTGCAGCACCTTGGCATTCATGATGGTTGAGTTGACAACAACTGATGCAGCCAAGACATTGTCAGAGAAGAGGGCATAATGATAAAGATTTGGATTTTCCAAATCCTCACTTCTAGGAAACTTTCTCTTCTCAAGAGGAAGGAGGTAGTAGTCAATTGTTAGGCGCATAGACAAGCAATGGATTCCATTAGGAACTGTTTTGGCAGCCAGTTGACTCAGGAATGTGCTCTGTTTTTTTAAGCTCCTAACTTGTTCATCTGCTGTTTGAAGCATTGCTCTGAGCTTTCCAGTAACCAACTTGCAGTCATACAATTGCTCTCTTGCTTTTGACAGAACTTGGCCCATTGCTTTTAACTTTCCAGGTGCACTAAAAATAAATCAAGCATGCAACATAATATCCTTTTTAAGAGATTGCCATAATCATCAACATGAAAAGAAGAATAAGATATAGATTATAACACACAGTAAAGGACAGTGACAACCAACACTGCTCTACCTGGGATGTAGATCAGAATCAGCCGATGACTCTCCAAGGGCACGCTGACTCTCTTTGAGCCGAGTCTGAAGTTCCTGTAGCAAGTCACGCTTGTTTTTCATCTTTGCAATGCTCAAATACACCCTTGCCATTATCATCTGATCCCGCATTAAGCGTACTGTTGAATCAGAGTTCTCATTATCCATTTCTTTCCTCCATATACTGTATTTTCCCAAAACAGCACCATCAACTAATTTAGAGCGTTCAATGGCTGCATTTTCAAGTCTTGCAGTTGCTTCATCATCTTGCCGCAGTAACTCTGCAACACGTTTTTCACGTCTTTTCTCCCTCAATTGCTGCATAAACTCTCAAGGCAACAAAGTATACAACTCAGAAAGCTATTTACGCTAAACAATAATTTAATAACTCCAATGTTTCCCTAGTTCATAGCTATGGATCTTAAGGCAAGTGGGGAAAGGAGCCGTAGCAACCAGACAAAGCATTCAAGAAAGATAATTACCCTTCGAGCTAGTTTTGCAGGTGTGTCACCGGATCGAGCATTATCTTCTGCAGGAGACAAACAGAAGAAGATCGGATAAGCACCTGAGCAAGAACCTTATGAAAGTATCTGGTTCAAGAATTATATTACCAGAAATGTTGTCAACTTTTCCCTTAGATGCTTCCTGCTTGACAACCGTAGCTGTTTGGTTTGTCTTCGGAAAATTAATGAAAATCCAAGCTCAGAAAAAATCAGCAATCAAAAGTTGACATAAAACTCACAGAAAAATGGTGCACAGGACATAGTATTAAGAACAAGATTCAACCAAAGCATGACAGTCATCCTAACCTCAGAAGCAGCCTTATTGTCGACTGGAGTCTCTCCACCAATAACTTTCCACGAGGCAGACAACTTGTTTTTTCTAAAAGAATCAAGACTCAAAGGCCCCAAATCAGCTGTGCTGGATGCGATAACATCAATGACCTAAAACAAAGTTTATTCTAATTAGTACATCATGTGATCGAAAAGTAAACCGAAGACCTACCAATCACCACATACAAGAATTACAAACCACGAAATCTCCAAGTAAATCAGCAATTTGTACTTGCCTCTTTTGAGAAAAGAGGCTTCACATGTTGCAAGGCCAGCCGTTCTCTCCAATCCAATTGCTGCACCAACCAATCCAATATTTATTCGCTTTACCCAAACTTGGCTCAGACGCACAGATCATATCTAAAAATAACGAGTAAAAGATGACAAACGTTCGAAAAATATACCTGCTTACCAGAACCAACTGCATTATTATTATTATTTTGATCTGCATAGCAACATTAATCACTTAAAAGATGTAAATGCAAAACACCGAAGCCGAAGCTTAATTAAACACACTAGCTATTGACTAACTAACTCGACAATGCCACTAAATTAACTAAAAATAACATATTAATTGAAGCTTTTTTTAGCAACAAAACTATATAAAAAAAATAATGTTTCATAATAATTGAAAAAATAATAAAAAGGAAAATAAATATCTGTTAAGCTAACCAGCAGAGGAGCTTGTTATAATGAGTCGTCGACCGACAAAGAAAATCAACGGCGACAAAAAGCAGAAGAAAATCACGAGTATAATCGGCAATCTAGATCCACCACCACCACCACTTCGGTTCTTGTTCACGCCCGAACTTGATAATCCCCGCTTCAACGCCATTGCCTATCAAAACCTAAAAAGAAAAGAAAACAGAGAGAATGAAAGCGTGTTATTGAAGGGAAATGCAATGATTTGATATTATTATTATTATTAATGAAAATGTGAAGTCAGATTTTTTCGGTAAAGAAAATGAGAAATGTTCAGTACATGAAGAAGATACAGAGGACTTTCGCTTTCGATTTCGATTTCGATTTCGATTTCTTAACCTGGAGGATGAGAGAGTGCAAGTAATTTCTTTCTTTTATTGTTTCTTCTAATTCTTTACAACGATCGAATTAACTGCGTGTCGGATTACGATGTCGTTTTCATAGACAGTCTGGACTCTGGACCTTGCTTTTAGTGATTGGTGAGAGTGGGACCCAATACCGGCGACAATAGTGGTGTTGTTTTTAATTGAATACTGTATACGTGGGTGTCTATGCGTGCGTAATGATTGATTTTTTTGATACCCTCTTAGCTGTTGCTGGGATTCTGAGGTTGTTTTTTTAAAAACAAAATTGAAAAAGTATTTAAATAATAAACTTTTATTATTTTTTTAAATTTATTTTTTATATTAATACATAAAAACACGATATAAACATATAAAAAAATAAGTTGAAACAAAAAATTCAAAACTTTTTAAAAAACATGGTTAAATTGTAAAAACAAAAAAAATTAAAAAAAATATTTGACACATTTTTTTCTTATGCTTTCGTGTTTTTTAAAAGTATTTTTGAATTAAAAAATTATTGAATTTTTTTAATATTTTTAGATAATTTTAATATATTAATAAAAAAAATTATTTTAAAATATTTTCAAACTATAAATCATTTTAAAAAATACTTTACAGTTCACGCTATAATTTCAAACACTTCATCATTTATAATAGTCCTTTGTCAGTGTCAACAAGCCCTCCAATCCAATCCAGCACAGATTTCTAATGTTACGTATGTGCATGATGTAGAATGTTTTTTTAAATATTTTTAATTAAAATAATATTTTTTTTATTTTTTTTATTAATATATCAAAATTATTTAAAAACACTTAAAAATATTAATTTAATATTTTTAAATTAAAAATAATTTAAAAAACACTTTATAGAATAAAAAAAAAAACACTCACTACATAAAATACTTTTTAATCGCAAGAAATCAAGGATATCTTGCAAACTTGCTTTTAGTAGCAAATAGAGGTGACAAAGACTC